>Ga0208544_10001189_pt1 | contig 18482 bp, 15 predicted proteins | sample DEB08_DNA_9_FD_184526 | JGI IMG/M metagenome (GOLD analysis project Ga0208544, IMG submission 184526) | Aqueous microbial communities from the Delaware River and Bay under freshwater to marine salinity gradient to study organic matter... | ecosystem: Environmental > Aquatic > Marine > Coastal ... | reverse complement strand
CTACGGGCAGCAATTCATCGACGAATATGCCCCTCATCCTACCGTATGCCGTGCCATCTATGACATCGGTAAATGCCGAACCGAACGATTAGGTGGATTGCGAGTAATTTGCAAAGATTGTGGTTGTTTGCATGTAGTCTATGCTTCTTGTAGCAATCGAAATTGCCCGATTTGCCCTGCTTTGAAAAAGGAGGTTTGGTTAGTTAAACGGGAACAAGAGTTGTTGCCAGTTACCTATTACCATGTCGTATTTACGTTTTCGGATAAACTAAATACCTTATGTGCCAATCATCCAAAACTAATGTATAACATTTTATTTAAGTCCGCATGGTCGAGTTTAAAAACGATGATGGGAGAAGAAAAATGGTGTGGTGCTCAGGCAGGGATGATGGCGGTATTGCATACCTGGGGTCAGAATTTATCGCATCATCCGCATTTACATTGCGTGGTACCAGCAGGCGGTTTGTCTTTTGATGGCAAACGATGGAAAGCCACTAAAAAGCAATCTGTCTTAGTAGATGTAATCGAATTATCTGCTTTGTTTCAAAAGACCTTTCTTCGTTTATTGCGAGAGACATGGGAGTTGGAAGGCATTCCTTTTCGAGGACAAGCTAGCAAGTATGAGGATATAGAAGAATGGCGTAGTTTATTTGAAAGCGTGCAAAAACCGTGGGTAGTTTATGCAAAAGCGCCATCGGCAGGTGCCAAACAGACCTTGGAATATTTGTCTCGATACACCCACTCGGTAGCAATTTCGGAGCATCGAATCTTGGAATTAGGAGCGGACAAAGTGAAAATACAGTACAAGGATTATGCGGATGAAGGAGTTGATGGTTTGCCAAAAAAGAAGGAATTGGAGCTAAACTATATGGATTTTATCAAGAAATTTGTGAAGCATATTTTACCGAGTGGTTTTCAAAAGATACGTTATTATGGTATCTGGGCAGCGAGTAATAGAAAAACAAAATTGGCAAAATGTCAGCAGTTATTGCAACATGTGCCTTTGCAATTGACGATGAAAGCCATCAAAGCAATTGTCAAACAAAAACTAGGAATAGACCCAACGGTTTGTAGGTATTGTGGTAGTTCAAATATTGTGACAGAAATAGTAGCCGCAACTCTGATTGTGCTAAGAATGCCTCCTCCAAGAAGTCGGCAAAAAGCGACTAATCGAGCTCCTCCCAAATCACGGTTAGCTGGTTTGGGGAAGTGGATAGAAGTTCGGGCATAAATTGGGTAGTTTACCTAATTTAAACAGATGGGTCGTGCTTAAAGAAAAGAGATTGGAGCTTTTAAAATAATCGGACACAAAAAATAATTCATTTTTCAACAAAAACCATTATTTTAGTGATTCGTTTGACAACCTGACCGATCTAGAAAACAGCTTTCCTTCTTTTTTTAGCATAAGCTTTTCGCAGTAGTGTCGTGTTCAGTTCAACTGAATTGTATATGCCGTTGCTGCGCAGCGACATATACAATACTTAGTGTTGTACCAAATTTGTGAATCCCTTTCAAAATGCTACTATCCACTAAAATGATATGCTCCACCAACTCTGCCATCGACCATTTATCTTCAGCTGGGCGAGCTAAAAATTGCTTATCGCTAACTGTTTCTAGCGTATCCAATAATGCTTTTTGCGTATCAGCTAAGCTTTTTAAACAAACTTCTTTTTCTGCTTTATTCATGTTTTATTTTATTAGAGGTCAGAAGTCAGACCGTTTATTACATAAACTGTCAGAAGTCAGATGACTTAAGATTAAAATACTTATCATCAGGTGTTTACCTGGAAAAGTCTGACTTCTGACTTCTTTTTAATTTATCACAGGCAATTCCAATTTAGACAATGCGCCTCCTCGATGAATCGTCAAAGTCGTTTCCTTACAATTCTCCAAAACATTATCTGGGCAAAGCGTAGGATTTAACTCAAAATTGGTATAATCTGCACCCGCAATACTAATTCTAATTTTATGTCCTTTCCGGAATAACCAAGATGTAGGTGTTAAATCAAATTTTAAGGTAATTTGTTTATTATTTGCCAAAGGATTTTTATCATAATCTCCTTTATTAAAACTATGCCACGGCAAATCTGGTTTTACGTCGTATAAATTATTCACTTGGGTATCGTCAGGCGCTTGTCTATGCCATCCCGCTCTCAGTTCTCCCTCCGAGACATAATAAGCATTTCCATTTTCATCCACATCGCTTAAATACACATAAATATCTGCATCTGCTTGGTTAGCAGACAGCGCTAATTCAATAATCGGATGACCTGTTATTTGGGTCGCTTCTGTTAAAGTATTTGTCTCATAAACTAGGCATTTTTTATCCAATTGGGTACGCATCATAATCGTATCCGTCATGGCTGCCATATTCCAACGATTGTCTCCTTCCGCATCATAACCTGATTCGTGAGAAAAATCAATAGCATAATTATCCTGTCCTGTTTCGGAAGTATCTTTGCCTAATTGCTGATTGGCTTGTAAAAAATAAGTTTGGTAATCCGTAGCTGATGGCGGCCAATTTTTATAAGACTCCCAACCTTTGAAAGGCGTATAAGTTTGTACAGCGTCAATATCTGTAAATCCATTAGCTGCGCCTTTTAAATAATGGTCAAAAAAGCGCATTTGTAGGGACAAAATCTGGTCTTCATAATCTCCTTGGTAATCAAAAAGGGTTTGGTAGGCAGGCGGAATAGTCATTGGCACATGAAACCGAGGCGCCATCACTAAATGGGCAGGATTACTGTCTTGGATACTAGCAAACATTTTAGTAATCCCTTCAAATCCATCAAACCAACCACCTGTAAATAAAACGGGGATTTTGGATGCTTTTATGCCTGGTACAAAAAAACCGGGGGAAACATCCGCTATAGTTAAGGTATCCTCATAGACCAACATCGTATCATCTCGATATTGCCATTTATCAACCACTTCTTTTGTCCAAATATTTTTTAAATGGTCTTTGGTATGTTTAAAATATTGATTGTCTTTTCTGGCAATGCCATCCGAATAAGTTGGCGTTTCGTCATCTGTAAATACCGTGACATCTCCATTGGCATACAATGGAATTTCATCCACTATTTCGCCATCCCCATCTACATCAATTACAGGTTCTGCTGGAAAAACAGGAATAGTATTCGTTTGGTCAGAAGCATTTAAGTTGAGTAACCGCAATTGTACATCAAAATTCTCAATCCATTTGGTCATTAAAATACCGCCTTGTTTTTGGGCTTCCGAATAAATATCCATCCCCATAATCGAAGGGCTAATGCATTTTAAAGCGGCTGGTTTTTCACTCGCAACCGCTAACTGAATCCAGCCTAAATAAGAAGGGCCCATCATCCCTACTTTTCCATCGCTCCAAGTTTGTTCCGCTATCCAATTCACCATATCAATGCCATCTTGCTTGATGGCGGGTGACATCGCACTTGAATAATTAGAAGAAGCGCCCGTTCCTCGCATATCTGCTACGACTATTGCATAGCCATTATTTGTTAAGGTATTAATCGTTTTTCGATTGGGCAAGACATCAAAAACAGGTCCCCAATTCCCTAAAAAAACTTTCGCCCCTGCTTTTTCATACCATTTCATATCGGGTAACACCATACTTCGGTTATAGGGCGTAAAAACAAAAATGGTTGGAAAATTAGTCATTTTCGCTTTCGTTGGTAGGAAGATATTTGTCGCTATTTGCGTCCCATCAGGCATTGTTACATATTGCTTTTGTTTTTGAAAAGCATTTAATTCTATGTCTTTTAAAACAGGATAGTCAAATTGACCTGCAGTATTAAATTCTATAGCTGGGCCTGGGTAAAAAGAAAGCCCGATAAAGCTGATTATTGATACTAATAACAGAGTACCCGACAGATATTTTACGAATTTCATTAGCCGTTTTTTAAAAATTTTGGCTAATGTACAGTTATTCGTGGAATGGAAAGATATATATGATAAAATATATTTTTACAAAAACGAGAATCGCTAAAGTATTTAATGACCTGATTTTTTTTAACTTATTTCTTCCTTTGAAATATTATTGAGTACAGCTTCTAATTTAGTTGAAAATTTAATTTCTCCACTTAAGATTTGCTGACCTGCACTATCATTTACAGTCATTTCATCTTCTTCCCTATTGAATACAAATTTTATGAAATTTTGCCCAACAACTAATCCATGCCTTCTCGACCGAGAAACCATAAAAATATATACTGATTGTCCCGCTCTCAATGTTTCATCAAAGCCCTTTTGCCTCAATTCTCTAATTAGATTAATCACTAGTTTTTTAGTCTTAAAACGGTCATCAAATTGACCGTAAAATCTTTCGATATTATTCCAACTTTCAATAAATTCACCTTTGAGACCTTCTCCATTTTCATAATACCTAGCTAAATTGTTAATTTTTATCCAATCAAATTGATGTTCTAAAACAGAAGGTTGAATTTCATCAATGAGCCATTTTTTTATAACCTTTGCCATCAAGGTTAAATCATTTTGTTGCACTTCAAATAACCTGCATTTATCCCATTGAAAATTAAAACTTACAGGTTCATTTTTTCCGTATCCACTCAATCTACAAGAACGATTCTTATACATCATCGTGTAATCACAGGAATCACTCCAATAATCTTTTTTCGTAGTGACGTTCCTAAGCTTTGACTCATATTTTAAAAACTCATTTTCAATAAAATTAACCCTTCTTTTGTCCCAGTCAACAAATTCATACTGTTGATATAAAAAATTTACTCCTTTATTAGAAATCCAAATTGCTGAACTGGTCAATACCTCCTCTATTTTATGAGTTCTTCCCCATGCTTTATTTTCATTAAACTCTTTGAAAGACATTAAGTATTCACCTTTGAGGTTTCCTTGATTATAATCTTCAAAACAATGGATTTTACATGCTCTATTTTGAAATGCTACCATACAATGCCAATGAACACCTAACCCTTCGATAGAAATATTGATTAATTCCTTTCTATTTTTGACATGTTCATTCAATTTTTTATAGAGATTTTCTGCTATATATTCTTGATTAAATTTCATTTGTTTTTTTATTTTCCGTAATGTATTAAAATTACCAAATAATTAAGAACTTTGCGATACTTTAAATTTGGCTCTTATAGTCTGTATTCTTAGCTTTTAACTTCAATTTTTATGAAAAAATCAATAATCGTCTTATCGGCTATTTTATGTGTTGGATTTCTTTTGATAACTGCTTGTAGCATCACTAAAAATCAAACTGACTCAGGTTTTGACACCTTATTCAACGGCAAAAATCTAGACGGTTGGGTTGGCAATAAACAATCCTACAAAGTAGATAATGGAACAATTCTAGTTGACCCCGAAGGCAAAGGTGGTGGCAATTTATACACCAAAAAAGAATACAGTAATTTTAACTTCCGCTTTGAATTTCAGTTAACACCTGGAGCCAATAATGGGTTAGGTATTCATACACCATTAGAAGGCGATGCTGCTTATCTCGGAAAAGAGCTACAGATTTTGGACAATACAGCGGAGAAATACGCCAATTTAAAACCCTATCAATATCATGGTTCGGTCTATGGTATAATTCCTGCCAAACGAGGATTTCTAAAACCAGTTGGCGAGTGGAATTCTGAAGAAGTGATTGTCCAAGGGTCAACAATTAAAATCATTTTAAATGGTACGGCTATTGTCGATGGCGATTTTATGGAAGCCAGTAAAAATGGAACAATGGATAAAAAAGACCATCCTGGCTTAGAACGCACCAAAGGACATATTGGCTTTTTAGGACATGGCGATGTTCTGCGTTTTCGCAATATTAGAATCAAAGAGTTGAATTGATTTAGATATGCCAAATCTATACGGACATACTGCAAACTGCCTACTGTTTACTGCTTCCTGAACTAAGGAAATAAAATAGGATTCAGCGGCGAAGCAATCACCTCGCCCACCTTAGCGCCTGGGCACCAAGTATGCCAATCCGCAATTTGGTTGTCATTTTCTGGTTGCTTGAGTTCCATGTCTTTATCCATATAAATAATGGTCATTACTTTACGGGGTTCATTGGTGGTATTCGCACCTGCTCGATGAAACACCCAACCAGAATGAAAACTAATTTCACCTATATCAAAGGGTTCTATAATATGCGGAAAGTCCGAAACTCGAAGTCGTTTTTGCAAGAAATTTTCGCTTTCATCCCCAATAGCCAAAGCTCGACCTTCTTTAATTTGATGACTGCCTGCACTAAACTCTAGCGGCCCCATGGTCAAAGGCGTTGCTTGTAATGGAATCCATGCCGTAACGGTTTTATCCGTTGTCAAAGGCCAATAATATTGGTCTGCATGCCAAGGCGTTATGCCACCTCCTGCTTCCTTAAATAATGCTTGGTCATGATATAAACGAACACCAGCTACTTGCATTAATTGGCTAGCAATTTGCGCAATTCTTTTACTAAAAATAAGTGGTTTAATGGCATCCGAATCTACCCATAAATTCATCAATTGTAAAAAAGCCTTGCCATAAGTATCTCTTTGTTTTAGTGGTACTTTTTGGGTATTCAATTCGGCTACTTTTTCGCTAATGGCTTTATTAAAATGGGTAATAATCGACGGATTTAAGACCTGTTTAATTTTAATAAATTTATTTTTTTGATAAAAATTTATTTGGTCATCCGTCAAAAAAAATGGTTCGTTTAATCCTGTTAAATCATCCATAAATATTATTTTTTATTAATCGCAAGGGGTGTAAAAAATTCTTATGCCAATCAATTCGCTGATGTTCTGTTTTTCTACCAATAGATGAATTGCCAACAACTTTTTATCATTTTAAAGCTTATGGTCTATATTAGAAAACACAATTAGATAGTCCCCTATAAAACCTGATATTGTAAAATTTAGTCCTTAATCTATAACGTCTAATATCCGTGTCCCTTTATTAATCAGAGGTATAAAATCATAAACCAAATCGCCACTCATCATTCATCACTTATAACTCATCCCTCTCTTAACTCCATTCGAAAATGATTCGCCACATAAGAAAATTGATTTTTTAACCTAGAAATATGTTTTTGAGTAGTCTTAAAACCTAAGCGGTCATACAAAGCTTTGGCTTTCAGGTTCTCTTCAGAAACATCCAAAACCCAATAACTATCCGCTGTTTTATTAGCTCTTTCCTTTAATAAATCCATCATTTTAGTTCCTAAACCTTGTCCTCTAAACTCCCGTGCTATGCCTAAATGAGCGATAGCAATCTCATTTCCCTTAGGCAATTTAATCATTTTTTCGACTTTTAGACCAAACTTAATGGTTGGAAAACTTTTTAACCCATAAAATCGAAAAATATTTAAGGCATCTACTATGGTAAACGCACTAGCTTCTTTGGCATTAAAGACACTTCCAATGCCAACCATTTGTCCATCTTGATATAAAGAATAGTGATTTTGATAACTAAATTCGCCTCCTTCTCTGACAAAAGCATATTTCAAAAAATCTGGTGCGACTACTTGTTTATTTTTAAACACATATTCAAAAGTAGGTGGACCTGAACTATAAATCAAAGGAACAGCTACCTCCACTTCTTCTTTTTTGGAAGGCTTTAATTCAATCATATTCAACTTTTTGCCTAATGTAGTACATTTTATTTTTATTGCTAAATGGATACAACCTTTTTTTGAAATTTTTCATCTGTTCAAGTAAACCGTAGAATATGACTATAAAATTTACCTTTTGTTTATTGATTAGCTTAAGCTTATTTACTGCTTGCGCCACGCCCATTTCCAAGCAACTAAAAGGAACTTGGGCAATGGAAAAGGTTTATGATAATTCCACCGATGTGACCGCACAACACAATCCCGAAAATGATAGATGGATTACTTTTGCTAAAGATGGTTCTTTTAAAAGTGGCGGTACGCCTACTGGAGAAAATACAGGTAAATGGATGTATACCGATACCAATCGTCAGCTTTTTCTAGATAGTGATGCTGGAGAAGGAGATGATAGTTATTGGCTGATTCAATTGGATAAAGATAGCATGAATTGGGCAGGGATTCGGTCTTCTTTTACGGAACGATTTAAGCTTACTTTTTCTAAACGATGATTTTCGGGTACACCATTAAGTTTATTTACAAACGGATATTTTCTATAGTGCCAAGGAATAATTTTACGAATACTTTAGCTAGTATACTTTTCCCCACAGATTTTTATTACCCCCACGAATTTTTTACCACGGATGCTATTATTATAAATAGTTTTACCACGGATGAATTTTTACCACGGATTTTTATTCCTCTCGGATATTTTGGCTTTACTTTTTATCCTCTAATTAAAAAATGTTCTAATCTAACCAATCCGTTAAATCCGTCTTCCCATTCTTGCTATTCGTCCATCCTGTTAAATCCTAAAAAATCCAGTCATCCTGTATAATTTTGTCATCCTATCTTAATATAGTATCTTTAGGAATTTCCTTCTTAAAAATAAAAATTAAGACCCCTTATGAGAAGATTTAGCATACTTAGTCTACTACTCTTTAGTGCTTACGGACTTTTTAGTCAAAAAATAGTCCCTGCTTTTGAAGAAGTCATTGCCTTACAAAGACCATCCAATACCATTATTTCACCTGATGGCAAACATGTAGCTTATACCGTATCTACTGCTGATTGGGAAGACAATCGGTTTGATAGCGAAATTTGGTTGTCTAAAAATGGTCAAGCACCTTTTCAGTTGACTAGAACCAAAGATGGAAGTAGCTCCAATCCTCAATGGTCTCCTGATGGAAAATATTTATCCTTTAAGGCAAAAAGAGGCGACAAAACGCAAATCCATGCCATTCGAATAGCAGGCGGAGAAGCTTTTCCTATTACCCAAGAAAAAGGAAATATTGGTGGGTATGAGTGGTCGCCAAATGGAAAGCAGATAGCCTTTACCATGTCGCCTGACAAAGAAAAAGTAGAGAAAAAACGAAAAGACCGCTATGGTGCTTTTGCTATTGATGACCAAGAATTCAACCTATCTTGGTTGTATTTAATAGCATTTGACCCCAATAATATTAATCAAATTTTTCTACCTTGTTATGATGAAGAAGATAGTACCGCACAAGGTTGGGATTGCCAGACCTTGCCCGAAGCAATTGCTTTAATAGATAGCGTAGATTATACCCTACAAAATTTTCAATGGTCGCCCGACGGAACAGCCATTGCCTTTAGTCATACGCCCGACCCCTTGATTAATTCTTTTTTTAATGCAGATATTTCTGTAATAAATGTAGCGGATAAAAACATACGAACTTTAGTGGCCAACCCTAGCGCAGATTTTTTAGCGGACTGGTCACCTGATGGGCAATCCATTCTATATACAAGTGCCTTAGATAATCGAACTTCTAATTATTATAAAAATGGGCAAATATTTAAAATGCGAGTAAAGGATGGTCCATCTACTCAATTAGGGGCTGATTTTGATGAAAATTTGGGTGGTTTAGAATGGACACCAGCAGGCATTTATGCAACTGCTTGGCAAAAAACGAATCGAGGTATTTTTAAAATTGACCCAAACTCAGGAGCGGTAAGTCCACTCTTACAAAACCCTGCTCAAATTTTTAGTTTTAGTGCCGATAAAACAGGGCAACATTTAGCTTTTTATGGAGAATCTGGAAATGATTTAAGGGAAGTTTATACCCATAACCTAACAACTAGACAAAGTACTAAATTAACTAATTATAGTAAACAAATTGCCCATTGGAAAACAGCTCAAAGCGAAGTGATTGCTTGGAAAAGTAAAGATGGGGCGACTATTGAAGGCATTTTGCATAAACCAATGGATTATGACCCCAATAAAAAATATCCACTTTTAGTCATGATTCATGGCGGGCCAACAGGCATTGACAGACCAACACCTGTGCCAGGGTATGTTTATCCTGTTTTACAATGGTTGGATAAAGGCGCTTTAGTTTTACGCCCTAATTATCGTGGTTCTGCTGGGTATGGGGAAAAATTTAGGGAGTTAAACGTTGAGAATTTAGGCGTTGGGGATGCTTGGGATGTACATTCGGGCATCGACCATTTGGCTGCACAAGGAATAATTGATACGACCAAAATGGGTTCTATGGGTTGGAGTCAAGGTGGTTATATTTCTGCTTTTTTGACAACTAGTTCTAATCGTTTTAAAGCCATTTCTGTAGGAGCAGGTATTTCTAATTGGATGACTTATTATGTCAATACCGATATTCATCCTTTTACTCGCCAATATTTAAAAGGCACCCCTTGGAATAAGCCAGAAGTTTATGAAAAGACCTCCCCTATGACCCATATTAATAATGCCACAACGCCTACTTTAATCCAGCATGGCGAGTTTGACCGTCGAGTACCTATCGCAAATGCTTACGAATTATTACAAGGATTACGAGATAAAAAAGTGCCCGCAAAATTAGCGGTTTATAAAGGGTTTGGGCATGGCATCACTAAACCCAAAGAACGACTAGCTGCCATCTGGCATAATTGGCAATGGTTTAATGAATATATTTGGGGCGAAACTGTGGAAATGGAGGGTTTAGAAGATTCGGAGAAAGAATAAGTGCTAAAACCCCATAGGGAACTGAAGTTCCGTTCTACATTAGACTTTATTCCAAAAAGGTTAGTGCTTCCAGAACTCCAAGTTCTGGAAGCACTTCTCATGCAATCTATTTTAGAATAAGCTCTATTATAATAATCAATTTCCTCAATGAATTTATATTTACAAATTTGGGCGTTCAATCCGCCAAAATTTGTTATATCAGATTGTAGCTACGAAGGTCGATACTTTGCCTTCAATCTCCGAGCATACCAATAAAATAAAGGCGTCATTATCAACCAAGGCAATTGAGTCTGCAAATGCACCGATTTACCACCAAGAACAAACAAAACAGGATTCCACCAAGGGCCAGTTGGCGCTAATGGTGCCCATGATAATTGATACCCTGCTGCTAACTGTGCTTGATAAATATACAGTTCTACAATCAAATTTTGGAAAAGAAAAAAGACCGTTAAAATTAATAATTCCTTCCAACGAAATTTATCTAAAATGGTGGATTTGTTTTTGGTAAATAGCCATACATATAATAAACCATTTAGCCCAATTCCTGCATCTGCCAGAGAATTAACCAGCCAATTAATATTTTGAGGAATCAAGGCATTTAATGCTGCTGGTCGCCGAATATTGACCGATTGGCCATCGACTAAACCGTACGTAAACCAAATTTCCCAGCCAAAGGCGCAGATTAAAAAAGTCAATCCGTAGATTATCCAAATCCATTTAGGCATTTTGTTAAAATAGCTTAAGCCCAATAAGATAATCAATGGTAGAAAGGCAGAACCGTAGACAATGATGGCGATAGTAGTTGGTGACATTTTTTTTCGTTTTGAAAGTAGCTTAGACCTCTGGTCTGAGTAACATACATTTTTACTCAAACTTCTCAACTTACTAACACTACTCAGACCAGAGGTCTAAGCTACTGAAGAAGACTAAAATTAAAAAAATAATCCACCATTTTTCTTTTTTGGAAAAAATTTGATTTTCTTACCAACAGATTGTGAAATCACCTCTTTCTACTGGACAAAATAGATTTGGACACAGAGGACACGGAGAAGACACAAAGACCACTAAGTTGACTGTTTAGAAAATCAATACTTTGTGCGCTCTGTGTCTCCTTTGTGTGCTCTGTGTCCTAAAAAATGTCCACAAGTAAAAAATCACCTAACTAAAATAGTGTACTACATGAAACGACGAACCTTTCTCCAAGCCCTTTCCGCCACGTCCGCAGCTACGACAGGGATACTCGGTACAGCAAATGCCAGTCCAGCCATACATCCAGCTAGAAAATTTTCCGCCAATGATACCATTAGAATTGGGGCCATTGGTATGGGCATCATTGGCTTTATCAATATGGACAATATGGTCAAAGTGCCTGGCGTAGAATTTGTGGCAGCCGCAGATGTTTATGAAAGTAGATTGACTAGAACCAAAGAAGTGTATGGCAATCATATTGCAACCACTAGGGATTATCGAGAAATACTCAATCGTTCTGATATTGATGCGGTGATTATTAATACGCCAGACCATTGGCATGCACAAATGGCGATTGAAGCGATGAAAGCAGGCAAGCATGTGCATGTTGAGAAACCAATGGTGCAAAAAATAGCAGATGGTTTACGAGTTTTGAATGCGCAAAAAGAAACGGGCAAAGTATTACAAGTTGGAAGTAAACAGTTTAGAGACCCTATTTTGCAAAAAGCCAAAGCTTTGATTAAAGATGGGGCTATTGGACAATTGACGATTGTAGAATCTCAAGTCAGTCGAAATAATGGGAATGGGGCTTGGCAATACAGTATTCCAACGGATGCCTCTACCAAAACAATTGATTGGGATATGTTCTTGGGCAATGCGCCAAAAATTGCCTTTGATGCCGACCGCTTTTTCCGATGGCGAAAATATTGGGATTATGGAACAGGTGTTTCGGGCGATATGTTTGTGCATCGAATGACTGGCTTACATTATGTCTTAGATGCATTGGGCCCTACCCAAGTAATGGCAAGTGGAGGTGTGCGATATTGGAACGATGGAAGAGAAGCACCTGATGTAATTAATGCTTTATTAGAATACCCAGAAACGGCGAACCATGATGCTTTTACGCTAATTTTAAAAGCCAATTTTGCAGACGGTAGCGGTAGCGGTTATACTTTTAGATTTGTCGGAAGTGATGGCGTGATAGAAGTAAAATGGGGAAAATTAACTTTAAAAGGATCAAAAAGATGGCAACCAAGCACTAAAGATTTGGTAGAAGGCTATAATTCAGTTCGTACTTTTTCTAAAGCGCAACAGGAAGCTTTTGCAAAAGAACACGAACAATATCAAAAAACAATTCCTGTTCTTGACCAATACGATTACAATAGAACGATGGAATTTACAGCTCCTGATGGTTTTAATAATCGTATCGCACATTACACCCATTTTGCGAATGTGATTCGAAATGGAGGCAAAATTTATGAGGATGCAGCCTATGGATTTAGAGCTTGCGCCCCTACGCTATTAGCTAACGAAAGTAGCCAAAATGGCAAAGCTTATCGTTGGGACCCTTTGAATATGAAAGTTATTTAATCTAGTGGAGGTCAAAGGGCTCAGGGCAGAGGGTAATCCTTCGCCCTAAGCCCTTTGCCCTCCGCCAAACTAAAATTATGTCTAATTTAAAACGTCGAGACTTTATAAAAAATACGGCTTTAACAGCTGCAGGTTTAGGTTTAGCCCTTAATAGTCAAGCAGAAACAGTTACGTCTGCTGGTCCACTTTTCAAAATATCGCTGGCTGAATGGTCGATTAATCGCTCGCTATTTAGCGGTGCAATGAAGCATTTGGATTTTCCGATTCTAGCCCGTCAAAATGGGATTAATGCGATTGAATATGTCAATCAATTCTTTATGGATAAAGCGACAGATAGCGCTTTTCTTCGAGAAATGAAAGATAGAGCAGATTCAGAAGGCGTTCGTTCGCTTTTAATTATGTGCGATAGAGAAGGCGCTTTAGGTGACCCTGATACTAAAAAACGCCTGCAGACGGTGGAGAATCACAAAAAATGGGTGGATGCGGCTAAATATTTGGGCTGTCATTCTATCAGAGTAAATGGATTTAGTGGAGGCAGTTGGGGCAGTCCACCTGATGATTTTGAAGAATCTCAAAAATTAGTAGCGGATGGTTTGCAGAAACTTTGTGAATATGCTGACCAATTTGATTTGAATGTGTTGATTGAAAATCATGGCGGTAATTCTAGTAATGCCCAATGGTTAATGGGGGTGATGAAACTAGCGAATCATGAAAAGGCGGGTACTCTACCAGATTTTGGCAATTTCCGAATTTATAAAGACAAAGCAACGGGTGTCATTACTTCTTATGATGCGTATAAAGGCGTGGCAGAATTGATGCCTTTAGCTAAAAGTGTAAGTGTTAAACCGATTGCTTGGGATGATAAAGGCAATGAATCCCCTTTAGATTATGACCGTATGTTGAGCATTGTTTTGGATGCGGGTTTTCGAGGATATTGTGGGATTGAACATGGAGAAAAAGGACGAGAATGGGCAGCTATTGGAGAAGTTCGGCGGAAGTTAATGGAAAGTCGAGATAGGTTGAGAGGGAAATATTCGGAATAAGTCAATTGATAGATGATTTTCTTATAAGATTAATTTTTTGACGCTAATTTCGCTGATTATACTGATTTTTCATGTTTGGTATTCTAGGAAAAATCAGTATAATCAGCTAAAAAATTGATAGTGTGAAATTTTAACTTTAATCTCATCTGTGGTATAAGTCACTACCGCAGATTAATAAAGGAACACGGATATTATCAGTTTTTTTACTGATGCTCTAACAAATATTTGTAAAACAATCATCTTTTTTAGAAAATAAAATAAATGTCAATAGGGAAGAAAGCTCAAGTAACAGAATTCGCAAAAACTCCTCTAGAAGGCATCCACCAGATTCTGAAAATCATCAACCAACCTATACCAGATGTAAAAACATTAGGAGATACGGATGTTTTAATTGAGGTAAAAAGTTCCGCAGTCGGTTGGGTCGACTTATTGATGACAAGTGGGCAATACCAACACCAGCCCCCACTACCCTACACGCCTGGTTTGGAATATTGTGGCGTAGTGCTATGGATTAGAGGAGCGGTTAAAGATAATTCCATTAAAATTGGAGATAGGGTAATGGTGGATGGTAAAAATCAAGGCAGATGTTGTCCTTATTTTATTTTCTCTAATATAACTACAAATCATCAATAAGTTTTATTCTAAAAGCCTTAGTGCTTCCAGAACTTGGAATTCTGGAAGCACTTTCCCTACAATTTATTTTAGCATAAACACTAGTAAATTGAATTCCATAATCGACGTTATGAGCCGTTATTTTTAATAATTATGCACAACCTTAGACGAGTAGCCATAATTTACAAAATCAATTATTAGCTATTTTTTCAACAAAATACATATCCAATGGATCCAGATTTTTGATAGCAATTTTTCCCCTAGGGATACATTGAACTTTACTTTTTACTAAATCATAGGTTGTTTGAGAAATATTTATTTTTCCTGCTTCTCCACTTGTCTCCACTCTTGCTGTTGTATTTACTGCATCCCCCCAAATATCAAAGACAAATTTTTTAGCACCAACTACTCCTGCAATTATAGGTCCAGTATGAATACCAATTCTTCCTTCAAAGAAGGGTTCATTCTGAGCTACTTGCTTTACCTTCCAGCCATCGAGGAAATCAAGTATTTCTCTTGCGGCAGCTATACAATCCAAAGCATGTGTAGAGTTGCTTGTAGGTACACCGCCAACACAGAGGTAGGCATCTCCAATTGTTTTAATTTTTTCTAGTCGATGTTTCTCCGTAATATGGTCAAAATTCTTAAAGCAATAATCAAGTTCTGCAATTAATTGTTGAGGAGTTAGGCTCTTACTAATGCGGCTGAAATTTTTAAAATCAATCAACATAATGGTAGCACTACTGAAATGACGTGGTTTTACAAAACCATTGGCTTTTAATTCATTCGCAATTTCTATGGGAAGGATATTATTCAATAATTCATCTCCACGATTTTTCTCCTTTTCAATTTGATTACTTTTATCCGTTAGTGTCTTATCCGCATCAATTTCACGAACATACGCATTAAATATCTGGGAAGAAACGGCAAAAGAAATAGACGTTACCCCTACCATCTCCATCAAATTAATAAGCAATAGTTCCATATTATTATGAAATAAGAAGAAACTAACCAAACCAATCACAGAAATGCTAAGCAAATTGAGTAAAATTCGGTCTCGGTGAGCCATAATTATTCCAAAATTGGCAATGATTATATAAATGGTGTACATGATAAGTGAATCTCTATCAATCAGGCTAAAAATAGCCATTGAAATCAGCATTATACCAAGAAAAATCGTCCAAGAATAAATGAAAAAGGTACCGTATTTAAAACGACCAAGCGCAAATGCCTCCCTATTCATTCTAATAGTAAGGATAGGTAACAAAAACAGGAAAAAACCAATATGATTTAGCAATAGATAAAAATAAAGGTTGTCTCCAGAAAATTTACCATTTATATAACGGACATAGTCCAAACCCATAAATAGAAAAAAGAAGGTAAATCCTAAAAGTGAAATGATATAAATTCTTTGCGCATTATCTATCCTTAACTTTAATAGTACCCGTCTTCTAAGTTGTTCAGGAATAGCAATAAAAAAAGGTCGGTTCGTGTCTACCATTAGTATCTTTTTCTAGATGAATAAATCAATTCACTTTCTTAAAATCACTTACTTGCATTTTACCGTCTGAAATAATAACTACTCAAAGATGCATCTTTAAACGCTCAAAAACTTTCAATTTTGTAACACCCCTTTATAATAATGTTACTATCTTAAGTCGAGACATTTATACTATTGTCACCCACAAAAATTCAATCTATTGATTACCAGACTATTATGAAGTAATAATAATAAATACTTGATGTTTCTGAATTCCTTCTTTTGATAGGAGTAATTGAGAAGAAATGGATATAATTACGATAAGAATGGCTGTTAAAATTATTGCTAATTACCTAAAAAAGGGAGACAATTTTGTTCATTCAAAATCGCCTCCCCATTATTTCTGTGTGATAAATATATTCAAATTTACGTTGGATTAAATGAATCAATTCCGTTTCCATAAAATCAAACTCATCGGCAATATATAAGCAAATGATGCCTTTAGTTTGATAGATTTCTTTAAATCGTTTCCTTATTTTATTACGATGCCCTTTTTCCATCAAGCCAAAATATCTTTCACAACAGTCCCATGAACATCCGTCAATCTAAAACGTCTACCTTGGAATTTATAAGTCAGATTCTCATGGTTCATACCAAGCAAATGTAACATCGTAGCTTGGAAATCATGCACATGTACAGGATTACTAACAATATTATAGCTAAAATCATCTGTTTGTCCATAAGTCAAACCTTTTTTAATGCCACCACCTGCCATCCAAGTAGTAAAACAACGAGGATGATGGTCTCTACCAAAATTATTAGGTTTAAGCTTTCCTTGGGAGTAAGTCGTTCGACCAAATTCTCCACCCCAAACCACTAGCGTATCTTCTAATAAACCTCTTTGTTTTAAATCTTTGACCAAAGCAGCAGAAGCTTGGTCGGTTTGACGGCATAATTTAGGTAACTGCCCTGGTAAGTTATTATGATGGTCCCAGCCTCGATGATATAATTGGATAAACCGAACGTCTTTTTCTATTAATCGGCGAGCTAAAAGGCAATTGGCAGCATAAGTGCCTGGCGTTTTACTATCGGCGCCATACATGTCAAAAATATAGTCGGGTTCATTGCTTAAATCCATGACTTCAGGGACAGAAGTTTGCATATTGAAAGCCATTTCATATTGCGCAATTTTGGCTAAAATTTCTGGGTCTTTTAACTTTTCAAATTGTTCTTCTTGCATTTTTTGCAGGTGCTTCAATTGATTTTGTCGAGCAACTCGACTAATTCCTTCAGGATTACCTAAATATAAAATAGCATCTTTACCTGCCCGAAATTGTACGCCTTGATGATGAGAAGGCAAAAATCCATTGCCCCATAGTCGATTATACAAAGGTTGCCCGCCACCACCGACTCCCTGCGACAATAACACACAAAAAGCAGGTAAATTTTTATTGAGGCTACCCAATCCATAACTAATCCACGAACCGATACTTGGTCGCCCAGGTAATTGAGAACCACTTTGCACAAAGGTAACCGCAGGGTCGTGATTAATAGCTTCGGTATACATGGATTTCACAAAACATAATTCATCTACTATCTTTGCTGTATGAGGCATCAATTCACTTACCCAAGCGCCACTCTGTCCGTATTGCTGGAACGTATAAGGCGAAGCAGCAATGGGCAAGTTCGCCTGTCCAGCCGACATCCCAGTTAACCGTTGCCCTTGTCTTACTGAATTCGGTAATTCTTCTCCATGAAAGCGCCTCAATTCGGGTTTGTAGTCAAATAAATCTACTTGCGAAGGTGCGCCACTTTGAAAAAGATAAATCACTCTTTTTACCTTGGGTGGAAAATGAGGGCCTAAATTTTCTAAAAATGCTTCACTCCCCACTAAGTTTGGCGCATTAGCTGTCAATTTTAATGGATTGAGTAAACCCATTAAAGAAACCGCTCCTAAACCAAGACTTGTTTTAGTTAAAAAATCTCGACGGGTATAATTGGATTGATATTGATGGCAATGGCTCATTTTGCAATATTGAAGTTTTGTAATTTTAAATTGAAAATTGAAAATTGCCTTACCGTTTCATATAAAATTCATCAAAATTCATAATAGTATTAACGGCTACCCTTCTAGCGTTGTAAAATATTGCCTTTCAAAGATTTATCTTTCCTTCTTCGGGGTTCTTTAAACCCTGTCACGTTTTCGCATAAAAACTCGAAAAGATCAGGGAAGTCTTGCTTAAATAA
>Ga0208544_10001188_pt1 | contig 18485 bp, 27 predicted proteins | sample DEB08_DNA_9_FD_184526 | JGI IMG/M metagenome (GOLD analysis project Ga0208544, IMG submission 184526) | Aqueous microbial communities from the Delaware River and Bay under freshwater to marine salinity gradient to study organic matter... | ecosystem: Environmental > Aquatic > Marine > Coastal ... | reverse complement strand
GTGCTTTACGATACCGGATGGAGTACTACTCTAACATATCCATATGCTACGATTATACCGCCGTTCAAAGGCTGTGTTAATAAAGTAAATGTAACAAATAATCCATACAGTTCTTACACTTCAGGTCCGACTGGATCTTCTGCTACTTTATTAGTTCTTATAAACGGAAGCGTTGAGGACTCTCAAACAGTAAGTTACACAGCTGGTACAGCTGGAGAGGTAATTACTTTTGACTTCGGAGAAGATATCGAGTTTAACGCTAATGACAGAGTTCAATTGCAATTTCAAGCAAATGGTTTTTGGAGATATATGAATGTAGGAATACAATTAATGGCAATAGCCTAATAAATAAATAAATATGATTAATTACACTTGGAACTGCCAGACAGTTGACGCTTACCCGAAAGAAGGAGAATATACCGATGTTGTATACAACATTCACTATAGAGTTCAAGGAGAAGATAGTGAAACCGCTTATCAAAGCGATATTATTGGAACTCAAATATTAAACGCTAGTGATATAACAGAATTTAAACCTTTTAATGAACTAACAAATGAAGATGCAGTTGCTTGGTGTAAATCAGCAATGGGTGAAGAGCAAGTAGCTCAAATAGAGGCTACAATTGCAAGCTCTATTGAAGATCAAGTAAACCCATCTTCAGTTACTCTTGTTATAGGGGAGTAAATATCAAGCAAAACGAGTAATAATAGCCATATGCTACAAGAGCATAAAACCAATGTTAATTTTAAAACCAAAACCAATGACACTTTTTTACCAGACTGAATCGTGGAGTAGTCACCCACAACCAGGCAAAAGCCAAGTTAAAGTATGGAAACATATAGCTAACAAAGAAAACTGGAGAATTGTCCAGCTTATCAATGGATTTTACCAAACAGAGTATCAAGACATCAAAGATCCAGAAACATGGCATGATGTAACCCGGCGCGAAACTTTAGAAGGAGCTGAAACAGCTATCGACCAAACAGTAGCGCACTATTTAAAGAAAGTTGAATTTATCGACGGACCTAAAATAGTAAAAACCTTTAAATAAACCACACTCAATCTAATTAAATTAAATCAAATATGGACGCAATTGTCAAAAACCTTAACTTCGGCGAAGAAGCCCGAGTTAATGTATTTAAAGGAATAGAAAAACTCACAAAAGCTGTTAGCTCTACATTAGGAGCTAGCGGTAAATGTGTAATGTTAGAAGATCATACTGGAAAGCCAATCATTACAAAAGATGGTGTAACAGTAGCAGATTCAATAATCTTGCGAGATCCTGTAGAAAACATGGGAGCAACGCTTTTAAAAGAAGCAGCAAGAAAAACGGTTAGAGAAGCAGGTGATGGTACAACCACAGCTACTGTTCTAGCTCATGCAATTTTAACTGAAGCTTATAAGGTTTCAAATAAAACAAATTCGAGAGAGTTAAAAGAAGGTATCAACAGCGGTGTTGATAAGGTTGTAAAATACCTAGAGAGTGTTTCGTTACAAGTTGAGGGGGACATGATTGACAATATCGCTACTATATCTACAAATAACGATCCAAAGCTAGGTAAGATTATAGCCGACGCTTTTAGAGCTGTAGATAACACAGGGATCGTAATGATGGAAACGTCATCAGATGGAAAAACAGAAATTGAAATTGTAGATGGTGTTCAGTATGAAAAAGGTCTTACTAACACTCATTTTATAACTAACGTTCAAAATAAATCAGCTGAACTAGACAATGCTTTAGTGTTGTTGCTAGAATCACCAGTTGATACAATAAGACAGATTCAACCTGTGCTAGAGTACGTAATAAAAAACAACAAACCCTTGCTGATTATCGGCGATTTAGAAACGGGTGTTTTATCTGCTTTAGCTATGAATAAAAACAAAGGTAACATAAGAGTAAATGTTGTCAACGGTCCTACTCAAGGAGTTAACAAGCAAGAGATGCTACAAGATCTAGCGCTTCTAACAAAGGCTACTATTATAAATGAGGATTTAGGTGACGATATGGATTTAATCCAACCAGAGCACCTAGGAACGTGTTTAAGAGCTGTTACAACCCACGATGAGACTATACTTCAGTTTGAAGAATCAGGTCCAATAATTTTAGCTACAATTGATAAGCTAAAAAAAGATTTACTTGAAGCTACGCAGGCTTATGAAATAATTAAGCTTGAAAAAAGATTAGGTATGCTTTCTGCTAGAGTAGCAATTGTGAAAGTAGGTGCTAACTCTGATATTGAATTAAAAGAAAAAACAGATAGGGTCGAAGATGCTATCTGCGCTACAAAAGCTGCTATCAAAGAAGGTATAGTGCCTGGAGGTGGTATTGCGCTGTTAAACGCATCAACAAATCTAGTATCTAAGTCAGAGGGCGAAACAGTGCTTTTAGAAGCAATTAGAGCACCCTTTAATATCATACTAGAAAACGCTGGCATAACAGATGTGGAACTACCTAAAGCTAAAGGAAGAGGTCTAAACGTGGTTACGGGAAAAATGGTAAATATGATTAAGTCAGGTATTATTGACCCTTTGCTAGTTACCAAGAGCGCTCTTCAGAATGCAGCTTCAGTAGCGACAACTATATTATCAACCGATTGTGTAATCAATAATTTAAGAATTGATGAAAGCGATAGGTAGAAACTTAATAATAGAAAAAATAAAAGAAGGAACCACCGAAACAAAAGGTGGTTTACTTCTTGCAGAAAACCAACGTGAAGACATCCGTTACACTGAAGCCAATGTATTATCAGCTGGCGAGCAAGTGGAAGGATTGAAAGAAGGTGATAGAATATTTTTTGACCGACACGCGGGACATAAAATAGAAGTAAATAAAAAAACATACCATATAATCAAGAATCAAGATGTAGTTGTTGTTTTATGAAAAGGCTAGACGCAGATGACATAAAAAATATGAATCTGTTTAAACATTATCGTATAATACGTAAATGGGCTTGCAGAAACAATAACCTCAATGATGCTGATCTAGAGTTATTAATTTACCTAGATTGTATGGATATGTTTACAAAAAAAGATTTCGAAGCTGGTAGTTATTCCTATAGTTGGGATAACCGCCGCTGGAATCGTTTACTTAAAGAAGGTTGGATAGTTGTATGGAGACATAGAAATAGAACAACTCAGAAGTATCACATATACAAAACCTCGTTTAAGTGTAAGCATTTAATCAAGCATATGTATAGAATCATACTAGGTAAAGATGATCTACCTATAAGTAACCATAGAAACAGTATAATGAAGGGTAAGACATATACAGACAAAGTTCTTATAACTTCAGTTTTAAACGTAAACAACGATAAAGAAAGATAATATGCCAACTTACAATCAAGACTTAAGTGCAACAAGCGGTAACGCACCAACCAAGCAGGTTGGATTAGTTGACCCACTAACAGGCGCACCAACTCAACAAATGACAAATGTACCACCTCAACAGGCTAATACGCTTGGTAATGCCCAACCGGTTTTTAACCAAGGTGTTCAACAAGCCGCTCAAGGTGTCTATGGTGGGATTGATCAAAGACAAAACTCAGTAGGCGCAAGCGCTTTGTTTCAAAGGTCATATCCAAAAACACCTAACAACAACGAGCCAGATACCTACCCTGATAGATTAAATACTGGAGGAAAGACTCAAGATGAAGTAATTACTGAAGCAGATAAAGACACTTCAGTTAAAGGGTATAATAGAAGTGGTTTTGTAAGAGATTCTATTAATCAAGCAAATACTAGAATAGATAAAGCTATATATAATCTAAAGAATCCAAAAAAAGCCATGAGTGTAACATATGGTAAAATTAAAAAAATATAAAATCATGAAAAACATTAAAAACTTAAAAGCAGATCTATCAGGTCAGGTTGGTGAAAATGCTTTATGGGACGGACCATTAAGCAAAGAAGGTTTCCCGATGGGTAAAGGATCAAGTTCTGGTATTACTGGAATGGAAGTGTCTAAATATCCGTGCGACTATAAAGCAGGACCAATTACTAACATAGCAAAAACATATAAATAATGAGTTCACCATTTCAACAAAAAATGATGGGTAAAAACCCTATCAAACAGTTGCGTACAGCACAAAGAATAACAGCTGCCGCAAAAGCTGCAGATGAAGATTTTTACAGAGATATAGATCCGTATGAAGCGGAAGGTAACCGTATGGAAGCTAGTGAAACTTTACCAATTGACGACGTAAAAAGTTACGAATATGACTACGATCAGAATCCAGAAACTACAGCGAAAAAAAAACTCAAGTAAGTAATGGATCAGTAGCTCAAATGGCTTCACCGCTTAACGCTTATGTTTCAACAGCTGGTCATTTTCAAAGAATGCAAGATAAAATAGCCTCAGCTTTTACGCCTAAGAAAAAAGCTGGTCCAACCTCAGAAGATAAGAAAAACCAAGCAGAAGAAGCTTACTGGAAGTCTAAAACTACCACAAGCGAAGAAATAGACAAAGGCGGATTAGAAGAAGGTTTTGGAGGAGCGCAAACTCAAGCAGGTTATGATTATTTCAATGATCCCAACATACCAAAAGGAAATTAATAAAAAACACGTAATAAAACAGATAGGACTGTATAAACCTAAGCCAAACATAACATTAACTTAAACAAAACAAAACAAAATGGCAAAATTTTTAAAAGTACCTTTAACAGGTGTAGCAAACACACCTTACCAATTAGTAGGGATTGATTCAGTAGTAACTATTATAGCAGGCGATCCAGCTGGTGCTGACCCCACGACTAAAGTAACTATTGAAACTGGAAAACCAGTAGGAGCTGCTACAATTACTTTCACGGCTGACGCCGCAGCAGTAACAGCAGGAGATTTACTAAAAGCATTTAACGATGCATTAGTTGCTAATCCTGGTGGAATTGTTTCAACAATAACTGGACCAGTAACAGTGGCTCAAGTGTTAGACTCAACTGATGGAAGACAGTTAATTACTACTGCACAGGTAAACGCATTGTTTACAGACGTTGCTATAGCGTAATTAAAACCAATTAATCTTGCGGGCTTAAAAACTCGCAAGGTTTTTTTTAACTTACAATTTATGGCTTTTAAAATATCACCTTTGTTTCAGTTAAAAGAACAAAAAGAATACGATAAGCAGTATAATGATTATAATAAATTTATGAAGACTCTCGAAGGTCAGCATAGAACTAAGAAGATAAGCGAAAAAGAATACGAATTTAAAGTAGATTCAGCACATCAAGAAGTTGCTAAAAAATTCAAAGCTTTGAAACTAGCAAAAAAAACAAAACAATAAATGGCTTTTAAATTAAATAACCCTCCTTTCCACATGGACAACACTCCAATATATCGAGTAGATATGGAAGATGGTGTTATGGGAAAAGCTAACAACAATGGATCTATAACTCTTAATAAAGATTTAGACCCAAGCGAAATAGACGGAGTTATTGCTCACGAGAAGATTCACCTAGAACAAATGGAGCGAGGTGATTTAGATTACGATGATGACAATGTGTACTGGAAAGGTAAAAAATATTCACGAGCTGACATGAAGGAAGGTGCTAAAAACCTACCTTGGGAAGCTGAAGCTTATAAACGATCCTAAATGAAGACATCTAAGACAGGTTATTTAAAAAACAGTCCTGACGTTAACGAGTCTCAAAATACTATATTAGGAGGCGATATAACAATGAAAGGAGTCGAGTTTAAAGTATTAGGTACTGACAACCGAGGATATACAAAAATAATGTACCCAGGATATGACTATAAATTTCCTGGCGCTAAACACGTAACAGAAACACCAATTAAAAATAAAAAATAAATGAAACCATTTACAAACAAACACTCAATCACAGCTGGATCACCACTACACGTAGGAGGATCTGGAAAAAGCCCTCTTTATCAAGATAAAAAAGCTGGTGAAGAAACTGAGTTTAGAAAAGCTTATAGAGAGCAAGAGGATATGGTAGAAAACCCTCACTATGGTAAAAAAATATATGCAAATCCTAAAACTGGAGTTAGAGTAAAGTTAGACAAAGAAGCTTCATCCTCGAAACTCATACCTAAAAAAGTTCTAGCAAATTTAGCTAAAACAACTGCAAAAGGACAAACAGGATCAACATACAATAGATTCGAAAGATAAACGTTACTAATTATATGTAATTATAATATTATAACAATTAAATTTAATATTATGAAAAAATTACTTATTACATTAACTTTATTTTTTACAGTACTAACTTCTAAAGCTCAAGAAGCATTTGAAGGTGTTTGGGTTATGGAAGGTTCAACATATAAAACAGTAATTTTAGCTAGTGACTATGCTGTAGTTAGAATTATTAATTATAGTTTTAAATCAAACGGTACGTTAAACGAAGTTATATTAACTCAAACAGACACTACAATGACGACTTCAATATATAATCCTAGAAATGGCTATACTGTTGGAATGTCTTACACTGTTATAGATGAAGATACTTTACAATGTGTTTTTACAGGAGATGAAAACAGTACTGTAATTATGAAAAAAGAATAAATGAAAAAAATAATTCAATGGCTATCAGGTGGCGTTATCAAAGAGATTGGTAACGTCATCGACAAGCTTACTACAACCGAAGAAGAAAGGTTAGAAGTAAAGAAACAAATACAGCAGATATTAGAAGACGCAGATACTAAGGCTCAAGTAGAAGTTAGTAGGCGTTGGGAAGCAGATATGAAATCTGATAGTTTTTTAAGTAAAAACATTAGACCTTTTATATTAATATATCTAACTGTAATCTTTACGTCTCTAGCTTTTTTTGATGGCAACATTGGTGAGTTTGCGTTAGCTAAAGAATATATACCAATTTTTCAAACATTGCTAGTAACCGTTTACGGAGCTTATTTTGTAGGTAGAACTTGGGAGAAAGCAAAATCAATAACAAACAATAAATAAAAAAAATGGGAACATTCGGAATAACATATGGTCTTGTAGGCAAAGCACTAGCTATCGGCGGTGGAACGGCAACCATAACACCAACCTCTGCTTGGGAGTTTGAAAACCAATCTGGAACTTTAGGTACTAACTTAACAGGTTCTTCAATATATTCTGGTACAGGCGGGAATATCGTAGGCATATTATCTGGCGCAACAGTCGCTGTAACATTTAATGCTGTTCCTGCTGGAACGATTTTACCAGTAGCGTTTGATTATATTCTTTCTGGCCCAGCAGATATGGTTGCGTTAAAATAGTTAAAAATCAAGTAACTATATTATTATAAACAATTAAATCAAATAAAATGAGTAAAATTACAGACGAACAATTAAAAAGTATTACCGAAGGTCAAAAAGAATTAATGACAATAGTTAATCAAATAGGTATTTTAGAGTCTCAAAAACATAGTCTATTACATCAAGTAGCAGACGCTAATAAAGTTGTAGAAGATTTAAAAGTTGAACTCGAAAAAGAGTATGGAGCTATTGATATCGACCTAACGACTGGAGAATATACTGAAGTAGAAAAAGACTCTAAACTTACAAAAGCTTAGGATGTCTTCTATTGTAAGAAAAATAAGTATTGGTTCTGATTACAAGAATGATGCAATGCATTACTCTGTAGGTCAACAAGTTTATGGAGGTCATGAAATCTCACATATACTTTTTGATGAATTAGATAACTCTTACAATATTCACATTAAGAAAAACAACGAGGTAATGCCATGGAAGAAGTTTAATTCTCACATGGCAATATCTGTTGAATATGACTTAGAGTATTGAAAGGGTTATACGACTTTATAGTAGAGCCATTAGGTGAAAAATACAGTAATACAATTAAAATAGGTGGCAAAGAGTTAGTTTTAAATTCAAAAATTGAAGACTTTAAATTTGTAAATAGATTAGCTAAAGTTATACAAACACCTAAAGCTGTAAATACTGGTATTGATGTTGGTGATATAATTGTTATACACCAAAACGTGTTTAGAGTATTCTATGACATGAAAGGAGAAAAAAAGAAAAGTAGATCTTGGTTCAAAGATGATCTATATTTCTGTGCAGTAGATCAAATCTACTTATATAATAAAGGTGGTGATTGGAAAGCTTTTGGAAACAGATGTTTTATTTCACCTATAAAAAATACAGAATCCCTAACGCTGGATAAAGAGAAGAGCCTTGTTGGTATATTAAAATATGACAATAGCTCCTTAAATGCACTGGGGATTAACTCAGGAGATCTAGTTGGCTACACGCCAAACGGAGAATGGGAATTTTTAGTTGACGGAAAGCGATTATACTGTATGAAATCTAATGATATCGTAATTAAATATGAACACCAAGGAAACGAAGTTGAATATAATCCAAGCTGGGCAAGTAGCAGTTCAGGAGTTGATAAAAGTAGCTAAAGAAGCTATTGTTGATTCAGGAGATGATATCACGGCGGATAGATTAAAAAACGCTGCAGCTACAAAGAAACTAGCTATATTCGATGCTTTTGAAATATTGAGTAGAATAGAAGCTGAAGAAAACTTGTTAAACGAAAAACCTGTAGAAGTAAAAGAGGAAAAGTCTTTTAGAGGATTTGCAGAAGGGAGATCTAAATAATGTACGAGCAAACTTTATATAAAGTATTAAAAGACCACGTAAAGCCTAAAGTTCTTAAAAGAATGAATAGGTATAAGAAGTGGGAATATGGGTACAACAAAGAACACGACTTAATAGTTATAAGTAAAACCGGCGAGATAGGTGAGATATATGAGATACAAGATCTTGTAATAGCTTTACCAAAAGAAAATGACGTTGTTAACTTTGAAGATAACAAATGGTCTCATTCAGAATACCCAAAAGAATTAAATAAAATTAAATCTGTATTTGACTGGGAAGAATACCCGTTAGATTTTAAAGAAAAGTGGTATGATTACATTGATAAAGAATTCACGCGTCGCGAAGAGGGTTTTTGGTTTATTAACAAAGACAAGCCTACTTATATTACTGGCACTAACTACATGTACTTGCAGTGGAGTAAGATTGACGTCGGGCAACCAGACTTTAGGGAATCAAACAGATTATTCTACATATTCTGGGAAGCTTGTAAAGCCGACACGCGTAGCTATGGGATGTGCTACCTTAAGAACAGAAGATCCGGTTTTTCGTTCATGGCAAGCGGGGAGACAGTTAACCAAGCAACAATATCTACAGATGCTCGCTTTGGTATACTCTCGAAATCTGGACCCGATGCAAAGAAAATGTTTACTGACAAAGTTGTCCCAATATCAGTCAACTATCCATTCTTCTTTAAACCAATACAAGACGGTATGGATCGCCCGAAGACAGAGCTCGCGTACAGAGTACCAGCGTCGAAATTTACAAGACGTAAGCTTGACTCCAACGAAAAGCTTCAAGAAATCACCGGTCTCGACACCACAATCGACTGGAAAAACACAGGTGATAACTCGTATGACGGTGAGAAATTAAAACTACTAGTACACGATGAAAGTGGAAAGTGGGAAAGACCTACAAATATATTAAACAACTGGAGGGTAACTCGAACTTGTTTAAGGTTAGGTTCAAGAATTATAGGCAAGTGTATGATGGGTTCAACCTCAAACGCTTTAGATAAAGGAGGAGACAACTTTAAAAAACTTTACAATGATTCAGATGTTACGCAAAGAAATGCCAATGGACAGACTCGCTCAGGACTCTATAGTTTGTTCATACCTATGGAATGGAACTACGAGGGTTACATTGACACTTATGGCTTTCCTGTATTCGACACTCCAAAAGAAGAGTTAAAAGGACCTTTAGGCGATACTATAGTTCAAGGTGTTGTGGAGTACTGGGAGAATGAAGTCGAAGGATTAAAGCAAGATCAAGATGGTTTAAATGAATTCTACAGACAATTCCCGCGTACAACAAAGCACGCTTTTAGAGATGAGTCTAAAGAATCTTTATTTAATTTAACAAAAATATACGAGCAAATAGATTTTAATGAAGATCTTAAAAACTCAATATCAGTTACACAAGGAAGTTTTCAATGGGAGAACGGTGTTAAAGACTCTAAAGTTACATTTATGCCTAATAAAAACGGAAGGTTCAGAATTTCTTGGGTTCCACCTGCAAACTTGCAAAATCGTGTAATAATAAAGAGTGGGTATAAATATCCGGGAAACGAACACTGCGGAGCCTTTGGTTGTGACAGTTATGATATATCAGGTACAGTTGACAAAAGAGGATCTAATGGATCTTTGCATGGTTTAACTAAGTTTTCAATGGAGGACGTGCCTCCAAATCATTTCTTTTTAGAATACATTGCTAGACCACAAACCGCTGAAATATTTTTTGAAGACGTATTAATGGCTTGCGTGTTTTACGGTATGCCGATACTAGCAGAGAATAATAAACCTAGATTATTATACCATTTTAAAAGAAGAGGTTATAGAAATTTTTCTATAAACAGGCCAGATAAAAAATATAATAAATTATCAGTAACAGAAAGAGAACTTGGTGGAATACCAAATTCAAGTGAAGATATAAAGCAAGCTCACGCGGCAGCTATTGAAACATACATAGAATCATACGTTGGTTTAAAAGAAACTGGATATGGTGATATGTTTTTTCAAAGAACATTAGAAGACTGGGCTAAATTTAATATAAACAACAGAACAAAGCACGATGCTTCTATTAGTTCTGGCCTAGCTTTAATGGCTTGCAATAAACACAGATATGCTCCGTCTAATCCGGTTATAAGAGAGTCTGTAAATTTAGGTATTAAAAAATATGACAACAAAGGGGTCAATTCAAAAATTATAAGTTAAATGGGTATATACACTAACACTAATAGCGCTTTTCCAAGCCAAGTAGTAAGCGATGCTGAAAAAGCTAGCTGGGAATACGGAACTCAAGTTGCTCAAGCTATCGAGTATGAGTGGTTTGACCAAGGCAGAACTGGAGGTAATAGATACTTAACAAACTGGAATAACTTTCATTCGTTAAGACTATACGCTAGAGGTGAACAACCTGTGCAGAAATATAAAGATGAGTTGTCAATTAATGGTGATTTGTCTTATCTTAATTTAGACTGGAAGCCTGTACCTATTTTATCTAAGTTCGTAGATATTGTAGTTAATGGTATATCGCAAAAGTCTTATGACATTAAAGCTTATTCTCAAGATCCTAGTTCAGTTAAAAGAAGAACTGAATACGCTAGCAGGCTTCAAGAAGACATGGTTGCTAAAGAATATCTAGACGGTTTAAAACAAACGTTAGGTATTGATTTGTACCAATCGCCAAGTGGAGTTGTAGTTCCAGGATCTAAGGAAGAGTTGGAATTACACATGCAACTTAGTTATAAGCAATCAATTGAAATAGCAGAAGAAGAAGCTATATCAACTGTGTTTGCTCAAAACAAATACGATCTTGTTAGACGAAGATTGAATATGGATCTTACGACTATAGGTATCTCAGCTGGTAAAACTAACTTTAACACAGCTGAAGGAATTACTGTTGATTACGTAGATCCAGCTTATATGGTTTACTCGTATACAGAAGATCCAAACTTTGAAGATATATACTATGTAGGCGAGGTAAAGTCTATAACAATACCAGAGCTTAAAAAAGAGTTTCCTGGTATATCAGAAGAAGAATTAAAAAAAATACAACAAACACCTGGTAACAGGCAATATGTAACTGGTTGGGGTAATTACGATGAGAACACAGTACAGGTAATGTACTTTGAATACAAGACGTATCACAATCAAGTGTTTAAAATAAAACAAACAGATTCAGGGTTATTAAAAGCTTTGGAAAAGCCAGACACTTTTAATCCACCTGAAAATGATAACTTTGAAAGAGTATCTAGATCAATAGAGGTTTTATACACTGGAGCTAAAGTTTTAGGAACTAACACTATATTAGACTGGAGTCTAGCAGAGAATATGTCTAGGCCAATGGCAGATACAACTAAGGTTGAAATGAATTACGCTATATGTGCTCCTAGAATGTACAAGGGACGTATAGAATCTGTTGTAAGTAAATGCGTTGGATTTGCAGATATGATTCAACTAACACATCTTAAACTGCAACAGGTAATGTCTAGAATGGTACCAGACGGTGTCTACTTAGATATGGATGGTTTAGCTGAGGTTGATCTTGGTAATGGAACTAATTACAATCCAGCGGAAGCATTAAACATGTATTTCCAAACTGGTTCTATTGTAGGTAGATCAATGACACAAGATGGTGATATGAATCCTGGTAAAGTACCTATTCAAGAACTTAATAGTTCTAGCGGTCTAGGTAAGATACAAGCGCTTATACAAACGTATCAATATTATTTACAAATGATCCGTGACGTAACAGGATTAAATGAAGCTAGAGATGGAAGCTCACAAGATAAAAACTCATTAGTAGGTCTTCAAAAGATGGCCGCTAATGCATCCAACGTAGCAACTAGACATATAAAGCAAGCTAGTTTATATCTCACATTAAAGCTAGCAGAAAATGTTTCTCTTAAAATAGCAGACGCTTTATACTTTCCGCTGACAGCTGAATCACTTAAGAACTCTATATCAACTTTTAATGTTGAAACATTACAGCAGGTTGTTGATTTAAACTTATATGACTTTGGTATATTCTTAGAATTAGAACCAGACGACGAAGAGCAAGCTAAACTAGAAGAGAATATTCAAGTTGCATTAGGCCAAGGTGGTATTGACTTAGAAGATGCTATAGACTTAAGGCAGATTAAAAATCTCAAGTTAGCTAATCAAATGTTAAAGGTTAAGCGTAAAGCGAAGGCTAAACAAGACCAAGCTAATCAACAAGCTAACATCAAAGCTCAAGGTGATTCTCAAGCTGAAACAGCAGAGAAAACAGCAATGGCTGAAGTGCAAAAGCAAGAGGCTATTATGGGTGCGAATGTTCAGTTTGAACAATCTAAGAATCAAATGGAGATTCAAAGAATGGAGATTGCAGCTCAATTAAAAGCTCAAGAGATGCAAACTAAGTTTCAGTTTGATATGCAGCTAAAACAACTTGAGGTTCAGAACATGCAACAAAAAGAAAAAGCTATTGAGGATCGCAAAGATACTCGTAGCAAAATGGAAGCTTCGCAGCAAAGCGAGCTTATAAGTCAAAGGCAAAACGATAGTTTACCTATAGACTTTGAAAACGAACCCGATATGGGCATGCAAGCTTTCATGTAGGAAGTAAACAATTATTTAATTATATTATATTATGTCAGAAGTAAAAACAAATGAACCTGTTAAGCAGGAAGGTGAGTTTAAAATTAAAAAGAAAACTCCAAAAAAATTAACAACACCAAGTAACGAACCGGTTAAAGTAAACATCAAAGAACCTTTGATTGAAACAGAGCCTGAGGTTATAAAAGTGGTAATACCTAAAGAAGATGCCATTCAAATCGGAGAAACAAAGGAAGTTCCTGTGGAAAAACCATCCGGAGATAGCGCTGCGGTGGGAGAACAAGTACAAAAGCCCGTCGAAGATGTTAAAGAGTTTACACCAATCAAAGAGGTTGAAGTAGCTAAAGTTGAGGCAGAAGTTAAAGAAGCTTTAAGAGATGAAAAAGTACTAGGTAAGCAATTACCTGAAAACATCGAAAAACTAGTTAGCTTCATGGAAGAAACTGGTGGGACAATTGAAGATTACACAAGGCTTAACGCCGATTACTCTAATGTAGATGAAAAAACATTATTAAAAGAGTATTATAAGAAAAACAAACCTTATTTAGATAATTCAGACGTAGAGCTTCTATTAGAAGATTTTGACTACGACGAAGATCTAGAAGAGGATAGAGATATACGCAAAAAGAAACTTGCGTTCAAGGAAGAGGTTGCAAAAGCTAAAGGTTTTTTAGAGGAAACAAAGGTTAAGTATTACGATGAAATCAAGTTGAGATCAAACGTAAACCCTGATACTCAAAAAGCTACGGATTTTTTCAACCGCTATAATAAGCAGCAGGAAACAGCTAAGCAACAACATTCACAGTTTCAAGAAAGTACTAAACAGCTTTTCAACGATGATTTCGAAGGTTTCGATATTAAAGTCGGTGATAAGAACTATAAGTACAATATTCAAAACCGTGATAAAGTTGCAGAAAACCAATCAAACATTAATAACCTTGTCGGGAAGTTCCTAGACTCAGATGGTAATGTTAGTGACACGAAAGGTTATCACAAAGCTATGTACGCTGCTGACAATGTGGATAAGATTGCCTCTCATTTTTACGAGCAAGGAAAAGCTGACGCTGTTAAAGACGTTGTAAATTCATCAAGAAACTTAAGTGATACCAAAGCTAGGTCCACTCAAGGTGATGTTTTTGTAAACGGGTTTAAGGTTAAAGCTATTTCAGGTACTGACTCCTCGAAATTAAGAATAAAAACAAAGAAATTTAACTAAAAAAACAAAACAATTATGAGTTTAACTCCTCAATTTGGGTCTATTGTCCCAAGTCAATCACAGCAGTTGTTGCAATCAAACTACCTCCAGTTTAATAATGGGGCTAATGATTTTGCACAGCAATATTTACCAGAAATCTACGAAGCTGAAGTAGAGCGTTACGGAAACCGTACGTTATCTGGATTTTTAAGAATGGTTGGTGCTGAAATGCCAATGACTTCTGATCAAGTAATTTGGTCTGAACAAAATAGATTACACATCTCTTATGATGGAGTATCTCAAGCTAACGTTGGAGCTGGTACTGCTTCTCAAATCACAATAAACCCAGGTGCGGTTGCAGGTGTATCTAATGTTATATCTGTAAATGATACTGTAGTAGTTTTAGATCCTGTAACAGGATTAGAAGCTAAAGGTATTGTGATTGCAACCGTTGTTGGCGCTGCTGGAACTATTGATATTCAGCCTTATTCTAACTTAAGCTTAGCTACTCAAGGATTCAGTGCTACTGGATTAAAGGTATTCGTTTACGGTTCTGATTATGGAAAAGGATCTAACATTGCAACTGGAGACAGAGTAAGTGTTGAGCCATCTTTTACACAGTACTCTAATTCTCCAATCATCATCCGTAACCAATACACTGTATCTGGTTCTGATATGGCACAAATTGGATGGGTTGAAGTTGCGACTGAAGACGGAACATCTGGGTACTTATGGTATTTAAAAGCTGAATCTGAAACTCGTTTACGTTTTGAGGATTACTTAGAAATGTCAATGGTAGAAGGTGAGTTCAATCAAGTTGCTGCAACTGCTGGAACAAACCCTGGAACACAAGGTTTATTTGCTGCTATTCAAACTCGTGGTAATGTAGAAGTAGGATTTACTGCTGCTGCTGGACTTGACGAATTTGATGCTATCCTTAAGAATTTAGATACTCAAGGAGCAATTGAAGAAAACATGTTATTCTTACAAAGACAAACATCTCTTGATTTTGATGATATGCTAGCTGCTATCTCTGGTGGATTTGCCGGTGGAACTGCTTTTGGTTTATTTGAAAATTCAGAAGAAATGGCTTTGAATTTAGGATTTAGCGGATTCCGTAGAGGATCTTACGATTTCTATAAGACTGACTGGAAATACTTAAACGATGCTTCTACTCGTGGTGGATTAAACGGTATTAGTTCTATTGAAGGTGTATTAGTACCTGCTGGAACTTCTACAGTTTACGATCAAGTACTAGGAACTAACATTCGTAGACCATTCTTACACGTACGATACAGAGCCTCACAAGCTGATGATCGTCGTATGAAGTCTTGGTTAACTGGTTCTGCTGGAGGCGCTTATACTTCAACTCTTGATGCTATGGAAGTAAACTTCCTATCTGAAAGATGTTTAGTAACTCAAGCTGCTAACAACTTTGTACTTTTCAAAGGAATCTAGTAACACAACAATAACAATCCCTGCCTTCGGGTGGGGATTTTTTATATGACATTAGCCCCTTACTAGTTATATACTAAGGCTATTGTCACATTTTTAAACTATTTAATTATATTATATTATGGCTAAAAAAGCTACAGCAGAAACAATTGAGGTTGCACCTCAGGAACAAGTTGTAACACAAGTTACTACTCCAGTAAAACCCACAAAACCATCGTGGGAAATCAAGGATAGAGTTTATTACTTAAAAGGTAACAAAAACCCTTTAACATTAACAATTCCAAGTAGACATACAAGAAAGCATGCTTTACTTTATTTTGATAAAAAAACTGGGAAACAAAAAGAAATAAGATACGCAACTAATCAAGACTCACCACTTGTTGATGAACAAAAAGGGGAATGTACTATGGGTCATATAAGATTTATGGATGGAGACTTGAAAGTTCCAAAAGAACAACAGAACTTGCAGAAGTTGCTTTCATTGTATCACCCTTTAAAAGGTAGGATATACGAAGAGTTTAGCGCTAGCGAAAAAGCTGAAGACGAACTAGATATATTAGATCTTCAAATTGATGCTTTAAATGCAGCTAGATCAATGGAAGTTGATCATGCAGAAGCAATACTTAGAGTTGAGCTAGGTTCTAAAGTAAATGAAATGAGTTCTAAAGAACTTAAAAGAGACTTATTATTATTTGCTAGAAACAATCCTGCATTGTTTATTAACTTAGCTAATGATGAAAATGTACAACTAAGGAATTTTGCTATTAGAGCACAAGAGGTTGGCATTATAAGTCTATCACAAGATCAAAGAACATTTACATGGGTGTCAACTGGTAGAAAATTAATGAATGTACCTTTTGACGAAAATCCTTACTCAGCATTCGCGGCTTTCTTAAAGACAGACGAAGGTGTTGAAATCTATAAGTCTATAGATAAAAAACTATAAAAACAAGTAATACTATAGTAGCTAGGTCACTTTAAAAGTGGCCTAATTGCTATAATTAAAAAAACAACAAATGGCGGTAAATGTAAACACTGTGTATCAAACGGTCTTGTATATATTAAACAAAGAACAAAGAGGTTACGTTCCACCTGCTGAGTTTAATAGCTTAGCGGCTCAGGTTCAGTTGGAAATATTTGAATCATATTTTCCAGATGGAAATCAATTAAATAGACCGAATCAAAATAATAGTCAAAATGACACTGAGTTTTTTAATATGTCTAAAGACATACAATCAAAATTAACGCCGTTTGAACAAGAATTACAATTAACTATAAACGCAGAAAATGCTTTTATTCAACCTCAGTTGTCAGATACTGGTTCTATAAATAGAACTGTGCGTAAATTTGGGTCTATTATATCAACGTATGATGGTCAAACTAAATACGATTCAATAACTCAGTTTACTTCAAAAAGTGATTACAACAAAATAGTAAGATCAAAACTAACTCTACCTACAAAAAAAAATCCAATATACTACTTAAGCAGTGGCACATCTACTAGTTCTTCTTTAATAATAAACCCTCTTCCAGACTCTGTATTAGCTAATTGCGTGGTTTACCCATTAAATCCAAATTGGAACTTTACAATTGGTAGTTCCGGTCAATACTTACACAATTCTACAAACTCTGTTAATTTTGAACTAGACAATTCAGAGCAAACAAATATAGTTATGCATATATTAAAATATTGCGGAGTTATAATAAATGACCCTACCGTTATACAGACGGCTGCTCAAGATATTCAACAAAATTCAATTAACGAAAAATCATAATAAATGAGCCTAATAACAGAAACTAATCAACAGTACTATCAAGGCGCTCAAGGTTTTAGAGGTGACGGTGTTAAGTTATCTTTTGAAACTACTTTTGATACAAATTTAATTTTAGGTAGCTTCGATCCCAATAACGTCGACTATGCTTTAAATAATTTTAAATTATACACTAGTACTACTGGTCTACCAGGTTCTTATGTTGAGTATTTAACTGTTTTCACAGTAGTTAACAATGCTATAACTTTTGAAGCAGGTTCTGAACCAGCGAATGGTTTATACATAGTTGTTCAATTAAAAATCTTAGATGGTGGTAAGTATGGAACTACGGAGGCTGAAAAAGCTTATGGACAAGCTGTTGAAGATAACTATGGTAGTTACGCTTATACAACTTTAGATGACGCTATAGATAACTTTATGGTTGGTTATGTTGGTGATGGAAAGTTAGTTCAAACCGCTAAGAGATCTGATATATTGTTTCATGCTAAAAGAGGTTTACAAGAATTTAGCTATGACACTTTAAAGAGTATTAAATCAGCTGAATTAACAATACCAGCCAGTTTAACTTTAGCTTTACCTCAAGATTATGTAAATTACGTTAAATGCTCTTGGGTAGATCAAGCAGGTGTTTTACATCCTATCTATCCTACAAACAACTTAACCACAAGTCCTTACTACACTCAAATTCAAGATAGCACTGGAGTTCCTACTCAAGACAACTTTGGATCAGATATTGAAGGTACATCGATCACTCAAGAAAGATGGCATAGTAATAGTAGTGGCGATTTATTAAATAACAATTTAACGGGTATAAATGATTTTTCTTTAAATCTTAACCAAAACGGAGAGTTTATTAATTTCCAAAACTTTGGACAATTATATGGCTTAGATCCTCAATATGCTAATGTTAA
>Ga0208544_10001184_pt1 | contig 18525 bp, 12 predicted proteins | sample DEB08_DNA_9_FD_184526 | JGI IMG/M metagenome (GOLD analysis project Ga0208544, IMG submission 184526) | Aqueous microbial communities from the Delaware River and Bay under freshwater to marine salinity gradient to study organic matter... | ecosystem: Environmental > Aquatic > Marine > Coastal ... | reverse complement strand
TTAACCCTAAAATAATAACCTGAAAAGAGTTTATTTAAAATAAATAAAATTCTGCATTTTAAACATAAATCAAAATATTATTTTGATAATATTTTATTTTATTAACTAATTTTGGGCGAACCTAGCGCTACTGGATTTATATACTCATAAGATTCTCGATAATTACAGTAGGCAATAGGTGCCCCCAAATTTTTTAACTCTTTTATCTCCTTATAGAGCGCTCTTACGGACAAGCCCATCTTTCGAGCAAATTGATCTGGTTTGCCCGTTCGCTTATAACGGATTAAGTCGTGCATGCGTTTGATTCTTTCTATTTTATTGTTTAGTGACATTTGGTTGTGGGTTGATGAGGTAGTGAGTTAATGAGGTTACGAGGTATAGAGGTTTAAAAGCACAGAGACGGAAGGGCAGCATAGAATTTTTGCCCTGACAATTGCTAAGCGTTGTTTTTGACCGCCAGAAAGGTATTAATCCTAAGTTGGTGCAAATGTTGCAGTTTCCAACTTCGCTACTTCTATATTGGTTTCAACTGGTTTGGGATTTTCGGGGATTAAAGCAGGCAACCGCAATCAGCATTTTGGTTTTATTGGGTTCTTTGTTTTCAATGTTTCTTTGGTATTGTTTATACTGATTGCGTGCTGCTTTTATTTTTGTTTTATTTGGTCTTGGATTGAGTAGCAAAAGCATTTTAATATTTTGGTTTTATTGGATGCTTTGTTTTATCTGGTTATTTGATTTTGTTTAATCAAAATGCTTTGCTACTGACTTTGTTTTATCTGGTTTTGAGGTGATACATTCAACATTCTTTTCAAAAAGTAACAATTAATTCTTCTGCTGTTTCTGTTACGAGATACATCCCTGCTTTTATCCAATGGCTAGTCAAATTTAGTCTATGCGCTAAGGTTCTGGGAAGAATCATAGATTGCGTGACTTGAAATTGTCCATAGCCAAAATGCTGTAACATAGTATGGGTTAGCATAGTCGATTTTTGGAAACGGAACTCCAATCGTTTGCCTGACAAAATACGTACCCAAGCAAAAGCACCTCTGGTAAAAATTAATTGTAAATGATTCGGTACTTCTCCTGGCCTTACTTGGCAAACTTGGATTTTCATGGATGCTGCCTTGAAATGGGCAAATACAGCGATTTCTGCTGTATGGGATAGTTGCATCGGTCTTACTCCTTGCCTGGCAACCGCTTGTTTTAATGCATTCATTGGTTGATTGGTTTACGGCTGACGGTTCACGGTTGTATTGCTCCGTCAACTATCCTCCATCAATTTAATAATTCAGCTTGTGCCTCTCTCCTAAGTCTTTTTTGAAAGAATCTCCAAATAAAATTCTAAATCTCTCTTTTAGTCCAATCTTTTCCCCCTTTGGAGGGGGCTAGGGGGAGGGTTTTGATATTTTATTCGGTTCTCAATTTTTTTTTATTTTTGAGACAGCTACATTTCTACTAATAAGTCTTTGCCATTGTCTATTACTTGATACATTCCTGCTTCGATTAGTAAGCGAGGACAAAAAAGTTGTTGCAATGGTGCTGGTAAAATAAATACTTCGGGTACAGTAAATTGATTATTCGCAAACTGGGTAATTTTGGTTTTTGGGTTTATTTGGTTTTTTGGGAAACGAAATAGGAGTTGCCCATTTCGTTGTTGTTGTACATAAGCGATGGCTTTAGTTTCGCAAAAGCATGCTTCTTTTGCCGCTTCTGGTAAATCCGTCACAAAGTTAATTCGACAGATACCAATGTCTTCACAATCTTTACTCGGTCTACCAAATACAATTTCCATTTGGATGGGGTTGGAAGCGACGAGCGTGATAAAACTACATGGTCGGCTACCAATTGTTGTTTTAGTATTTGACAGTTGGGTCGTTTTAGATTGTTGCGTTGCCATTTTTTTAAATTTTGGTTTTAATTGGTTATTGTTTTCGTTAGTTTTTGGTTTGTTGCTTATGTTGATACAAATATACGAGTGATTTTTGGTTAAAACATGGACAATTTTGGGTTGTTGTAATTAATGAAATTAAATATAATAATTAATTAATATAAATGTAAACAACTACTAATCAACACTTTAAACCATGCAAATATAATAACCCCGAGTCAATAACTACTATAAATCATTCATATCACCAATAATAATTAATCTAATTTCATTAAAAAAGATGGCGTTGATAGAATTAAGTTCATTTAAATTTTTCATGATTTTGGTTTTTAAGGTGTATTATTTTTTATTGTCAATACAAAGCTATGACTGAATAGCAGTATTCTCACGGACAGAAACCTTCCTTTTGTAACCAAAAACAAATTTGACCAAATAAAAAAGCCTTAATCATAGATAGTTGATAATTAGCTATTTATAATTAAGGCTTTTCTTGTAAAACAAGTAATTTGTACTAAATTAAATTTATAAAAATTCTAAAAAAATCATATAAACCTTTATAAAAATCTATTAAATTCAGAATATCCCTTATATAAAATCATAAAAAAAGTTAGTTCAAAATTTAATTCTTTCTACTTACACGCTTAGTATCTAAGATATTCAAGACTATTTCCCATAACTCTTCATAAGGTATTATTTCTATAGAATGGGATTGATTGGCTACTTCTATAGGCATTTCTTCTATACGCTGTCGATATTTTTTAGCTTTTCTTTCTACAGCTACTCGATGAAATCCTTCTTTGGGAATTTCTAATAACATCTTTATAAAACAATTACTTCTAAAATTAGTATCTTTTTTGAGGTAGCGAGAAGTGTATTTTTCTATTGCTTCAATTCTATCTATTGCTCGATTATATTTTTTTTGAATGATAGTAAATATAATTTGAAGAGAAAGAATAGATATATTTATCCCCCTTTTATCCTGAGAGAATGTTGGTACTTCATTTAGAAATTTACCTAATTTAAATTTTGTAAAAAGTTTATCATCTTTATTTATAGTAATAAAATCCACCTCAATCAAAAGGTAAATATAAGCTTTAAAAATTTGCCACTTTTCTTTAATTCTATTAGGTAAAAATTCATACCTTTTATTTTTTGTGACCTGTCCAAATAGTTTAAATGAGTCTTGGTAATTTTTAGTATAAAGTAATAAATACATATATAATTCTTGTCCTTTAAACCAATTAAATGTACCTACTTCTAAATATTTAAACATTGTTTCAACTGATACTCGTCCTTTTTCAAATTCCTTTAATTGAGTATGGCAAACAATTTTTTGAAAAAAGAATGTTGCCAATCCACTTCTCCAAATTACTGGTTTTGCTTCGAATCTTAAAATTATTTTTTGACAAAATTCAGCAGTATCCTTATAATTATTAACTCCCATCAATTTAATAATCTCTATCATTCCCCCTGCTAGTAAAATATTAAACGTGTTGTAAGCATTCAAATCATCTTTGATTAACATTGAATACTGGTTTGCATCCTTGATTAAATCAGAGTCTAAAGATTTGCCTAGCAAAAAATAACTCGTTAATCTAAGATAGTATTCCTCTATTAATAGTTCTTTTTCCCTTATTATCAAATACTCTTTTAGTAAGTCATTATAATATTCAAACTTACGTTTATAATAGCCTATAGCACCATAAAATTGTCTAAGATTCCTACTAACTTCAATAACAATATCAGTAAAGTCGGCTTTAATAGCTTGTTTCAATACTTTGGTACAAATATTAACTCCTGCATTCTTTGCAGATTTCCCCATAAATATTTTAGCTGCAGCCCAATCCTTATAACAATTCAAATAAGCTTTTTCATACTCATTAAACATAGAATCGTTAGCCTCAATAAAAAAAACCGTATTAACCAACCGATTTTTCAATCGACTTTTAAGGTTTTTATAGCTTTGATTGCGCACATCCCCATCAAAGAAGTGCGCAGCAGCTTCTTCATCGGTTTTAAAAGTGCCGTTGGCGATAGCTTCATAAAATTCGTGGACTTTAGAAGGGTTGTCGGTTGGGTTACCAAGCACTTCAATTTGTTTGGTTTTGTATTTGGTCAAAACCTGGACCATTTCTCGAAGAATTTCCATTTTGTTGGGTGTTTAGGCATCTATGTAGAGAGACCTTTAATGATTCAATGTTGTTTTTTGAGGTTATTCTTCTTGCAGGCAAATATACCAAAAAATATAATAGTAGTTTCTTATATACTGTTAGGGCAACCTGACCCTATTTAATCTGTTTATTACTACTAAATAAAGATACTAGATAGACGACTATTTCCATTGCCATCTACTAGTATCTTATGGGTGATTTCAGCTGCTTTAATACAATAATAAACAGTAAAATTGTTTAAAAAAATGAAAATCCATTCATTTGGACTTAGGGGAAAAATCTATAGCTAACTTACTTATTCTTGTTTGATTCATTTCATTTTATCTATTAGTACCATTTAATCCAATTTAGTAATAGGAAATCTCCTTATTTATATAATTATTTTTTATAAGGGCATTAGATAGACAGCTATAGACCTAAAGACACTGAGAAGTAATTGTTTTATCAAAATGCTAGGATGTATGACGAAAGCCAATTTCCATAAAAATGCGACAATTCGTACCGCTAAAAAGTATCATGATAAATTGGTTGCCAATCCAGCTAGGAATTATTTAAATGCACATTTTATAGAAATTATTCCTTATGAAGACCAATGGGAAATGGTCTTGGAATTATTGGAGAATAAAGCAAGGTAAGTTAGGAGGAAAGTAAGTAAAGTATTTTCAAAATAATCCCCAAAGAAGCACCGATAAACGGCACTTCCTAGGTAGAGAGAATCCGGTCATAATGACCTCGTGTTTAGAAACAAAAAATGATTACAAAAAGTCTGAAAATCATCTTTTGAAAATTTAATGGCAAGATATAAAAACTTATGGATAACTCGTCAAATTTGCTTAGGATTATTAAAAAATAGATTTCAGAAAATGTTTTTATCACTCTTATGCAACAATAGTTCAAATAATAAAAGGGGCTTTGACAATTTATATTGAATAAATAATCTAATCCAAAATCAATAAATAGTTCTTAGCTTAAATTTGTCTGCCTACTTAAAAAATAAACTGCTGACAAGTTGATTACTTACTAATAAAATAGCTTTAGAGGACATATAGGAAATCACTAGAATGTATTTTCAAATACATTGTTAAACACAAATAAAATTACCGATTTAATCGAGCAGATTTCACTTGTTCTGAAATTCGACCATATAAACTTTTACGTTCGACTATCACTTCGCCGACTCCGTGCATTAGCGGTTGGGGTTTAAGCGTGTCTCCATAAGTCGTAATGAGTTCCGCAGGAAATCTTACTTGGACGTTATAATGGTCATCAAAAGGAAGGGCAGAAATATTTTTGATTTCCCCTTTTATTACGCCAAATTCCATAAAAGGGTAATTATTCAATTTCACATAAACCTCTTGATTCGTTTTAACTTTCCCCGCACCTTTTATAGGCAATTGTAATAAAGCCAGATAAGGCGTTTTTTTACTTGGGATAAGACTAAATACTTTCTCCTCTTTTCTGACAAATCGGTAATCATTAAAATAGTCTTTATAAACACACCGTCCTGCTACATTTGCTTTTAGTAAATACTTTAAATCCCAAGCGGTTAGCTCATTTTTTAACGCTCGAAGTGCTTCTTTAATCGCATTCGTGAAAGTAAGTCGATTAAGTGAAAATTGACCCGATACTTCTAGGGTTTCTCGTTTGAGCGTTTCTATATTTAGGTCTAGTGCATTAAGGTCGGTTTCATTTTCCAGGCTAACTAAATCTTGAATCACAATTTTTCGGTCAGCTTCGTCAAATTCTGAGACTGCTATCACACTATCTACTAAAAGTTTTTCTTGTCTATCTATATTTTTTTGATCATAAGCTCTGTCTTTTGCCAAGATGCTCGACTTCTTTTTTAATAATTTTTTTCTCGTTTCATATTGTGCTATTTGTGTACTTCTAGAAGCAATTAAAGCCTGATGATTATCCGCCCTCAAAAAAGTCTGGTAGGCTTCCACTGCTTTATCTATTTGAATGAGTCTGGGTCTTAGTTCTCCTACATTTAAAGCTTGAGCAGTACATAAATCCTTCGCAATATCAATAGCACTTCGGCCTTCAATAGCTAATTTACTTCTTAAAAGTTGAACATCTTCATAGACTGCTGTATTTCGAATGATTGCCAACGGAGTCCCTTTTTGAACTAGCGCATCGTTTTTAACCAAAAGTCTTAACTCGCCTGCTGATCGAGCATAAACATCTACAGGCGTAACTTCCGTAGTAATGGTCAATGGCGCACTTATCGTATCCTTATACTCCAAGAGCCAAGCAAGGAGCGGCAGTAAAGCCAAGACAAGAAAGATAGCCACTGTGCTGCTAATGGTTAATCCTCTCGGCAGCTTTTCTGTAATTTTCATGATTTTTTTTGGTTAGGTAATTTAAGTAAAATGAATAAAAGTTGCGGTGTTGCCTTGTTGCGGTGTTGCGGTGTTGCTTAAGCAGTTTGGTAATAAAAAAACTATCAGGTGGGTAGTTTCTCTAACTAATCCAATCCTAGCCATTGTTGATGATAGGCGCCTTCTAATTTTATTAATTCGTCAAAACTGCCCTGTTCAATAATATCTCCTTCTTCAATCATCACAATTTTATCAACATGCTCAAATAATTTCAATTTATGAGTCGCAGTAATGATGGTTCGGCCCGCAAAAAACTGTTCAATATTCTGAATGACTTTCTTAGCGGTGATATTGTCCAGCGCACTAGTTGGTTCATCCATGATTAAATAATTGGCATTCTTATAGATAGCTCTCGCTAATAAAATACGTTGTACTTGTCCTTTACTAAACTGTTTTCCACCTCGACCAACCATTGTTGCTGTTCCGTCTTCTAACCCTGCCATGATTTGATCCAAACAGCTCAGTTTTATGGCTTCATTCATTAGATCATGGTCGATAGCAACAGCGTCTTCTGCTAAGGTAATATTATAGGCTAGCGTGTTACTAAAAATAAAACCATCCTGTGATACAAAACTGCAGTTTTCTCTCCAAGCCTTATAATTAATATGCTGCACACGGTGATCGCCTACCTTTACTTCGCCTTCTTCGGCTTGCAATAGTTTCAGAATAATTTTAATAATGGTCGATTTACCACTACCACTTTTACCAACCAAAGCAACCTTACTACCATAAGGAACATCAAAAGTAATGTGCTTAATGGTCGGGACATCTTTATAAGTGAACCGTACATTATCAAAAGAAATATTTTGTTGATAATTTATGGTAGGGCTAAAATCGCTTGGTTCATATTCTTTTTGAGTTTCCAGAAAAACTTCTTCTAATCGACCTAAACTCAACTTAGCATCTTGCCAATCTTGCACAAATTGCATAATATCCGTTGTTGGTTTAGTCAATTGCCCTAAAATATATTGAAGCGCCAACATAGACCCCAAAGTCATTGTACCATCAATAACGGCTGTTGCGGCAAAAAACAAGATAAATATATCTCTTAATTGCCCTATAATAAAATTAAATCCTTGATAAATTTGATAGATTTTTAGTATTCTAAGCCGATTCTGAGCAAATTGATTTTGCACTTCATCCCACTCAGCTACTTTATATTTTTCTAAATTATTAACTTTAATATCTACCAACCCTTCCAATACTTCCATCAGTTGACTCCGCATTTTAGAGCCGACTTTGAACCGCTCATGGTCAATTTTTTCTCTATATCGCAAAAAGAAAAAATCCCAAAAGATAACTAAGAAAAAAGAGACAACGAAAATAAATCCAATCTTCCAACTAAAAATAAACATGACCGCTCCAAAAACCAAAATTTTGAAGATGGCACTCACAAAATTGACAGAACTACCTGTCATAAAAGTTTCTATTCGTAAATTATCATTAATATGCTGGATTAAATCTCCTTGTTTTTTATTACTAAAAAATAAATATTGTTTAAAAAGAAGATTGCGAAGATAGGCGTTTACTAATTTAATGTTTATCCGAATACCTATGTGGCGCAGTAGCCAAAGCCTCAGAAAATCAGAGGTAATAATACCAATAAATAAGGCAAGTTGACCTAGGAGTAATAAATAGATAAAATCTATATCCTGATGATTGATACCTTGATCAACTAGCGCTTGCGTTAAAAAGGGAAAAATTAGTTCGAAAAGAACCCAAAGCAATTGCAGAATTAGGACTTGAAATATAGCTGTTTTATACTTAAATAATTGCTCGTAAAGTCCACTGAAAGAAGATATATTTTTAGTTGTTTGGCTCATTGAGTTATAGGCGTTTCCGCAAAAAAATAAAACTATCCAAATTGTTATGTATTTAAGATAGATATAGCAATGTTTATATTTGGCAAAAATAAATAAAATAATTAATTAAAAGAAATCATACAGGTCTTATTTGTTATTCATAATTAATTCGTAGAAAGACTTTTATACAAGAACAAAAAGGTTATATAGCTGACTATTTTTATTATTATTTAGTAATCATTTTTTTACTTTTAAACAAGAGAAAAATTTGGTAAAGGAATAGGTCAATTTCTTCAAATTTCTTCAATAATAGATTCTCCGCTCCCATGAATTCCATTAGTCCACTCCCAGGATTCGTGTAATCTTATTTTTCCATTAGGCAACTTTTCGGGCGTAGACGTACAAATACCTGCCCTAAATTCATTATCCTTATTCCAGTGTTGGTAACTCATTTGTATCGTCCCATCCGCTTCTACTTTTCCTAATATATTGCCTTCTCGGATAGCGCCTCCTTGGTATCTGGCACTAATAACAGCACCCTTTTGTTGGTAATAAAAAGTAGTTTCATCGGAGACTTCTCCGCTTTGCGAATTACTAACGCTACGAAATTCCTTACCGTTATAAGACCAGCTGGGTACATTTTTCATTATGTGTTCGTGTGTGTGGATGAAATAAAAAGGATTAATGTTGAATCCCTTCAATATTAATACCAATCATTTATTCATCTTAGTTTTGGTTAAAAAAAAAGAAATCCCATAATTGCAATGCAAGTTATGGGATTAATTCCGTACTACTATTGTAGCAAATTTAAAGTCGGGTTTGTGTAAGTACCTCAAAGATAAAAAATCTATAGCAAGGAGCAAAATAAACACAAGTAATAAATTATAGATTATCTAATTAGGGTAAGTTTTATATATAAATAAGCAATTATTTATATTAAATTGTTAATCAACAAGAAATAGATTATCAATTAATCACCAACATAATATAGTTATAGAATAGTGTATAAAAATGAAAATCAGATTTGTATAGTTAGCCAAAACTATGTACTTTTAGCAAAGTTGTACTAAAACAACAATATTACTATGAGAAAAACATTGATATTAGGACTGGGTCTCCTCTCTTCCTTACTGTTTATTATTCCTGCACGGTATGTATATGTGTGCAAAATCATGAATAATTGTGCACCAATTAGCACACCCACTGTAGATTGGTCAGCTTCTTTGCGACTAATGAATGGTGATTCGATGTTATTAAAAGGCTTTGACCATTTTATTTTTGACAAGAGCAGCATCTCTCCTGATTTAAGTCTAAACAATCAAGATTTTTTAGACCAAATAGCTTCCTATTTAAAAGCCAATCCAACTAAACATTTAACCATCACTGGCTTGTATAGAAAATCCGAAGCAGGTGAGAGTTCGGGGATTTACGAAAATTTAGGGATTGCTAGAGCTAACACCATCAGGGATTTTTTAGTCCAAAGAGGTATTGATGTCCAAAGAATATCTTTAGACCATTCTGCTATTGCTGGAGAAGATTTAGGGATGCCGTTAAGGTTTGATTTATTTGAACCTAGACCAGCCGGTTATGATGAAGCTGGTGATTTGGTTAAAACGCAGTTTCGGTTTGACAATATGACTTTTTCAGATGCCAATTTTGAATTTAATTCTGATGTCTTTAAACCAGGCAGTGCATTCAATACTTGGGCAGATTCTGTATTGATTTATTTCAATACTAATGTCGATAAATCTTTAACGATTATCGGTCATACCGACAACTTAGGTACTGTCCAATATAATCAAGATTTAGGGCTGAGGCGTGCCCAATCTGCGAAGGCATTCTTTGAAAAAGAAGGACTAAAAACAACTATCCGCACGGCAACAAAAGGGGAGAAATCTCCTATTGCTAATAATACTACAGAAACTGGAAGGCAAAAAAATCGTAGAGTTAATTTTGTGATTCAATAAACAAGGATAGAAGGATTGAAATTAAACTATAATAATAATCGTTTAAACCAATATGTTCATCAAGCAATGAATGAAGAACGATGAATAACTAAAAGCTGCACATATCAATATATAACTATGGATTCCATTAAAACAAATTTTTCAGAATTACTCACTGCCATTTTTTCAGAAGATAGCATGACTATATCATTTGCCTTTTTGATGACCTTATTAATAGGTTGGCTAATGAGGTATTTATGGGATAGAAAAAAAATCAGCCATCTAAGAGAATCTTTAGCAAAAAATGAACAAGAAAAAATTCATTTTAAGAGCCAATGGGAAAAACTCCAAGATAAATATGCCTTACAAGAAGCAGATTTAAAAAAGGTGAATCTAGAATTAACCAATAAATCAGCTTCTTTAGAAACCGCAGATGGGGAGAAGCGTACCATAAATTCTAGGCTAAATGCAACATTGGTAGATTTAGATAAATCTAAAGAAGACTTACAAGAAACTTCTCGTCGAGTGGAGGATTTAAATGATCAAATATTGGGTTTAAGAACCAAAAATGCTCAATTAAGTGCAGCCTTAGAAGAAAGAACAAACATTAGTAATATACTTCCGCTTGCGGCAGATACTGCTAAATATGAAAAAGAAACAGCCGATCTAGCTGCGGAAAATATTTTATTAAAAAATAGTATTGAAGCCTTAAAAGCGAATCTTGGAACAGAAGGTACAGCTGGTGCAACCTTACGGCTTAGTGAGTTAGCAGAAGAAAATGAAAATTTAAAAACACAAATAGCTACTATTCAAGCAAATTCAACAGCATCGGCTGAGTTGCAAGCCGAATTAGCAACATTAGAAGTAGAAAAAGAAAAATTAGAAGATGCGCTTGCAGAAATAGCACAACTAGAAAGCGGCAATGAAACCTTAACCACAACTATTCATAGTCTCCTAGAAGAAAATGAGCAATTAAAGGAACAAGTAGAAGCTATACCGCAATATGAAGCGGGCAATGAAGCCTTAAATAATAGCATGCAGACCCTACTTACAGAAAATGAAGATTTGCAAACAAATGCAGAGGCGGTTATCCAATACGAAGCAGGAAATGAAGTATTAAATGCTACCATTACGGAATTAATAGAAAAAAATGAAGCTTTAGAAGCACAATTAGCCAATCAAGCTAATCATCAAGTAGAATGGTCAGTTGATGAGGCCTCTGTTGCTACTGAATACGCAATGGAGGAAATGGAAGAGGTAGATGTCGAAGCCTGCAAAGCTCAAATAAGAGCAGCTATTGGTACACAAATTCCCAAAGCCACCGCAGAAGAGCGAGATGATTTAATACAAATTCAGGGAATAGGGCCACACATTATAGAAAATTTAAATGAGTTAGGTATTTATACTTTTGAACAAATTAGTCAATTAGATGACGAGTTAATAGAACCTTTAACTAACGCTATATCTTTTTTCCCTGGAAGAATTGAAAGGGATGATTGGGTAGGACAAGCAGACCGCCTATTTTATACAAAAGGCAATGCCCCACAAGAGATGAGCCAGACTTCAACCAAAATGGCGACTAGTAGATATGCGAATGCTACTGAAAAAATTGATGTAAATGCGATTAGTAGCAGAGGCCTTTCAAAACCAGATAATTCAAAGAAGATAGATGAATATGAAAGAATTGAATTAAATTCTACTACAACTAGCAGTAGAAGTAGTCTTTCAAAACCAGACAATTTAAAGAAAATAGAAGGCATTGGTCCGAAAATTTCAGAAATATTAAATAAGGCAGGAATCTATACTTTCTCCAATCTTTCTCAAACTCCCGTTGATAGACTTAAAGGAATTTTGGCAGAGGCTGGAAGTCGATATAAATTACATAATCCACAAACTTGGCCAAAACAGGCAGCATTAGCTGCAACAGGTGCATGGGAAGAATTGAAGACCTTACAAGATCGCTTAGATGGCGGAAGAGATGTTGCTAAAGGCTAATCAATCTTCAACAAAATTTGCGTTATAATACAGCAAAATTTATTAAAGGGTTTTAAAAAGTGAGCAAAATGGATTTTCTAGAAAGTTCGTTTTTGTTTCCCTTTTAAAACCCTTTTTTGATTTAAAAACTATTATCAAAGTCCTAATTCAAACTGGTATTAAAATTATATTTTATATCAACTTCTTTCTTTCCACATTTAGATCGCTAAATTGTTAATTCCTCTATTGAAATTTTGAGAATGGCCAAAAAAAAGGTATTTTTATGCACGTCTATTACCATCTATCAGGAGTTAGATACTTCTGTGTCTTAATAACCCTAAATATATTTGTGAGTATTGCTTTTCTATTTTAGCAATAAGTAATTTACTCCATAACAATAAACGGAATCTCTCAAAATCGCATCCCCCTTTTTAAGTATCAAATATTATTAATCAGTAATCAATGATTACGCTTAGTAAGCTATTTTTAATAATACAGCTTACATGTAACTAGCCTTAAAAAGGTAACACATCATCCTTAGTGTCCATCATACTCAAAACGAATAATCCTTATTAATTAATAGGCATAGTCCCTAATACAGTAGGTAGTAAAAGATTGGTAGTTTATAGTCAGTTCAATTTCCTAACAATCAACTGATTGAAAAATAAAATCTATTACTTATTTAACGCTTAATACACTAGTCTATTAGATCTATAAATTGCAATCAAATTTAAATTTAAGTTTTATATAGTATCCTTCAACAATTAGCTATTATGAGAAACCTTAAAACTGTACTTATTCTATTCTTTGCAGTAATTTGGACAAACCTATCCGCCCAAACTACTTTCTCCCTCTCCCAATCAGACATTGCTTGTGGCGAACAAACTTGTTTACAAGTAAGTGTACAGGGGTTTACCAATATTTTAACTTTTCAGTATTCCATGAATTGGGATGCCGCCATTTTAGGGAATGCAAGCGTCCAATCTTTCGGCATTGGAGATTTATCAGCAGCTAATTTTAATTTAGCCAATCCCGGTATTGCTAGAATTGGTTGGGATGATTCTAATACAACAGGTATTTCCTTGACAGATAATACCGTTGTTTTTGAAATATGCTTTGATGAAGTCGGTGGGAATACGGCTACTTCGGCCGTTCAATTTTCCAGCAATCCTATTGCTATAGAAGTAATAGATTCACAAGGAGAATTGATAACTCCTAATTTTAATAATGGTGCAGTAGCTGTAAGTTGTGATACCATGGAAGGAAATGGAGGCACAGGAGATGGGGGTAATAATATGGACAGTTCCTTAACATTTTCAGCCACTCAAGCAACTGCAAATTGTGGCGAGCAAGTTTGTGTAGACGTCAATGCTAGTGGTTTTTCAAATATCGTATCTTTTCAATATGCTATGAATTGGGATGCTAATTTATTAGGAACTGCTACCGTTCAAGGATTTGGTATCGCCAATATGGATGCTAGTCAATTTAATGCAAGCACGCCTGGCATTCTACGAGTAGGTTATGATGATTCTAGTCTGCAAGGTGCAAATTTACCAGATAATAGTATTCTATTTCAAGTCTGTTTTGATTTGGCAAATGATGCGGTAGGCAATGCGGCTATTACTTTTTCCGATACCCCAATCTCTATTGAAGTAACGGATGTGCAAGGGAGCATTATAGCAGCAACTTTTCAATCAGGTAATATAACCATCAATTGTGACTCAGGAAATACAGGTGGAGATGTTGGAACAGGTGGGGATAATTCTGGTGATATGACCGATGGGGACAATTCAACTATTTCAGATACTTTAGGGTTTTCAGTCGGTCAAGTAACAGGAAATTGTGGCGAACAGGTTTGTGTAGATATAACCACAAATGGTTTTGCTGATATTGTGTCGTTTCAATATTCTATGAACTGGGATGCGGCTTTATTAGGTAACCCTACCCTACAACAGTTCGGCTTACCAGATATGGACGTTAGCCAATTTAATTCCGCTACGCCTGGCGTATTAAGAGTAGGTTATGATGATTCCAGTTTACAAGGAAGAAGTTTAACCGATGGCACCGTTTTATACCAACTTTGTTTTGATATAGCTGCCGATGCAGCAGGAACATCCGAAGTCAATTTTTCTGCCAATCCAATCGCTATAGAAGTAGTAGATGTGCAGAGTAATATATTAACGCCCATATTACAAAATGGTGCACTTACCATTGCTTGTTTAGATACTATGTCGATGGATACGATGATAACAGATACCACAACGATGGATACTATGCCTCCATTACCTGAGCTTCCTTTAGGTTTTAGTATCTCAACAGATACTTCTAATTGTGGCGACCAAGTTTGTTTAGATGTAAGTGTTCAAGGTTTTTCCAGTGTTACTTCTTTCCGATATTCTATGAACTGGAATGCCCAGTTAATGGGTTCAGAAGAAATAGTGTCCACCAATTTAGACGGCATTAGATTTGGGCCATTAGCACCAGGCGTTTTCTTCACAGAATGGATAGACCCTACAGGCCAAGGGGTAACTTTAGCAGATAATGAAATTATTTATACGGTCTGTTTTAACCAATTTACTAGTACAGAAAATACGGCAACGGTCTCTTTTTCTAGTGTGCCTATTCCAATTAGAGTAACGACTGCGGATGGTTTAACCACTACACGGCTAGAATTAAATGCTGGTCAAGTTTTCATTACTTGTGATCCGATAGATATGGATACAATGAGTAATGATGTAGCAGATTCTCTAAGTTTTGCGATTAATAGCCTAACAGGGAATTGTGGCGAACAAGTTTGTACAGCAGTTACGGCACAAGATTTCAATAACATTTTTTCTTTCCAATACTCTCTTACTTACAGTGCCGATTTAGGTGCAGCCAGCGTACAAAATTTTGGTTTAGCAGGATTGAGTGAAAGTAACTTTAATTTAAATGAACCAGGAACAGTTAGAGTTGGATGGGATGATAGTAGTTTAGAAGGGGTTTCTATCCCAGATAATCAAGTTTTATTTGATTTATGTTTTGATGTTGGCGCAACTATTTCAGGCGATTTCGAGGTCGCTTTTTCCAATACGCCACTAGCTATAGAAACCGTCGATGTGGATGGGAATATCTTAAATCCTAGTTTCCAAGATGGGGCATTAACCATTGCATGCGAAGTTACCCCTCCACCAGTAGACACAACGGTTACTCCAGTAGATACAATGATTACTCCAGAAACATTACAATTAGCTATTGCTGATGGGACGGTCAATTGTGGCGACCAAATTTGTATTGATGTAACCACACAAGGTTTTAACGAGATTTTATCTTTCCAATATTCCATTAATTGGAATCCCAATATATTGGGGAATCCTACTTTCCAAGGGTTCAATTTAACAGGTTTAGGTGCAGGTAATTTTAATGCAGAGGCACCAGGTATCATAAGGACTGGATGGACAGATCCGAATGTCACCGGTGTTACGATGGTAGAAGATGCTGTTTTATATCAAATTTGTTTTGATGCCATCGGAAATGAAGCAGCAACTACCGACGTCCAGTTTTCAAATATTCCATTAGCAATTGAAATTTTAGGTGGAGATGCTGAACCAATAGAAGCGACATTTAAAAATGGAACTGTAATGGTTGAATGTACCGTAATCGAACCTCCAGTAGATACCATTCCAAATAATATCGGTGACGAATTGACCTTTATGCTTTCTCAGACAACAGGAAATTGTACAGAACAAGTCTGTATGGATGTAACTGTTCAGAATTTTAATGATATTCTAACCTATCAATATTCTGTTAATTGGGACGCTAATTTATTAGGACAAGCAAGTATACAAGGTTTTAATATGGCTGGATTAAGTGCGGCTAATTTTAATACCGCTACTCCAGGCGTATTACGTGTTGGTTGGGATGATACTTCTATTTCAGGTGTTTCTCTACCAGATAATCAAGTAATATATCAAATCTGCTTTGACAATATAAATGCAGCCGTTGAAAGCTTACCTATTAGCTTTTCTGGCACACCAATCCCTGTAGAAGTAGTAGATAATCAAAATAATTTAGTTAATCCTGAGTTCATTAATGGTAATTTAACGATTAGTTGTGATGATGGAAATAATGGCGGCGGCCCAGTCGAAGGCGATTTAATTTTCCGCCTCTCCCCTACCACGGTGAATTGCGGCGAACAAATATGTAGCAATGTACAAGTAAACGGGTTCAACAATATCTTATCGTTCCAATACTCTATTATTTGGGATGCCGCTGCCTTAGGAACAGCTACCGTGCAAGCTTTTGGTATTCCAGATATCAATGCTAGTAATTTTAATGATAATACGCCCGGTATTTTAAGAGTAGGATGGGATGACACTTTTATTACAGGCGTCACTTTACCAAACGACCATATTTTATTCCAAGTTTGTTTTGACCCAGTAGATGAACCTATTGAGAATATCGGCATTAATTTCTCTGGCTCACCGACGTCCATTGAAGTAATAGACAGGAATAGCCAACCAATTACACCTATTCTTCAAAATGGAACGATTACCGCCAATTGCGATACTACTAATCCAGTTGATGCCGATAACGATGGATTCAATAGTGATGTGGATTGTGATGATAATAATGCCGCTATTAACCCAAATGGAATTGAAATCGCTAATAATGGAATTGATGAAGATTGTAACGGAGCTGATTTAGTAACGGTATTTCCAGATAATGATGGCGATGGGTTCACCAGCGATGTAGATTGTGATGATAATAATCCAATCATTTTCCCTGGTGCAACTGAATTTCCGAATAATAATGTTGATGAAGATTGCGATGGCATCGCCTTATTTATTGATGCCGATAATGATGGGTTCAATTCTAGTCTCGATTGTGATGATAATAACGCAAGTATCAATTCAGGCGCTACAGAAATTCCTGACAATGGCATCGATGAAGATTGTAACGGAGCTGATTTAGTAACGGTATTTCCAGATAATGATGGCGATGGTTTCACCAGCGATGTCGATTGTGATGATAATAATCCAATCATTTTCCCTGGTGCAACTGAATTTCCGAATAATGAAGTCGATGAAGATTGTGACGGAATTGCCTTATTTATTGATGCTGATAATGATGGGTTCAATTCTAGTCTCGATTGTGATGATAATAACGCAAGTATCAATTCAGGTGCTACAGAAATTCCTGACAATGGCATCGATGAAGATTGTAACGGAGCTGATTTAGTAACGGTATTTCCAGATAATGATGGCGATGGATTCACCAGCGATGTAGATTGTGATGATAATAATCCAATCATTTTCCCTGGTGCAACTGAATTTCCGAATAATAATGTTGATGAGGATTGTGATGGCATCGCCTTATTTATTGATGCCGATAATGATGGGTTCAATTCTAGCATTGATTGTGATGATAATAATCCAAACATTAACGGGCGGGGAATTGAAATTCCAAATAATGGCATTGACGAGGACTGTGATGGAATCGATTTAATAATCCCAGATAATGATGGCGATGGTTTTACCAGCGATGTAGATTGCGATGATAATAATCCAATCATTTATCCCGGTGCTACTGAATTTCCGAATAATAATGTTGATGAGGATTGTGATGGCATCGCTCAATTTATTGATGCAGATAATGATGGATTTAATTCTAGCATTGACTGTGATGATAGTAATCCAAACATTAATGGACGAGCTACAGAAATTCCAAATAATGGCATTGACGAGGACTGTGATGGAACTGACTTAATAATAGTATACCCAGATAATGATGGCGATGGTTTTACCAGCGATGTCGATTGTGATGATAATAATCCAATCATTTACCCTGGCGCTACTGAATTTCCGAATAATAATGATGATGAGGATTGTGATGGCATCGCTCAATTTATTGATGCGGATAATGATGGATTTAATTCTAGCATTGACTGTGATGATAATAATCCAAACATTAACGGGCGGGGAATTGAAATTCCAAATAACGGCATTGATGAAGATTGTGATGGAGAAGATTTAGTGCTAGCCATTGATGCGGATAATGATGGATTCGATAGCATTGTAGATTGCGATGATAATAATCCGAATATCAACACTGGAGCAACCGAAATACCAGATAATGGCATTGATGAAGATTGTGATGGAGCTGATTTAGTAACAATATTCCCAGATAATGATGGCGATGGTTTTACAAGTGATATAGATTGCGATGATAATGATCCGAATATCAATCCAAATGCTACAGAAATTGCCAATAACGGTATTGATGAAGATTGCGATGGCATCTCTTTATTCATTGATGTAGATGGCGATGGATTTAATTCTAGTATGGATTGCGATGATAATAATCCGAATATCAATCCGAATG
>Ga0208544_10001183_pt1 | contig 18528 bp, 19 predicted proteins | sample DEB08_DNA_9_FD_184526 | JGI IMG/M metagenome (GOLD analysis project Ga0208544, IMG submission 184526) | Aqueous microbial communities from the Delaware River and Bay under freshwater to marine salinity gradient to study organic matter... | ecosystem: Environmental > Aquatic > Marine > Coastal ... | reverse complement strand
TCAGCCCCAGCAGCTTGAGCCGGGTCAGCCGTTCGTTGGGAAAAAAGAAATGCGCAATCAGCGACAGCCAGACCGGCATGGAATAAAAGATGACAGAGGCCCGGCTGACAGTGGTGATGTCCAGCGCAGTGAACAGGCACATGAATTCGAGGGTAAAGAACAGACCAGATGCAATGCCCCCAGCCAGCGCAGTGCGCGGTACCTTGAAACTGACACCGCGCAGCCGCATCCAGATCATCAACACGATCACAGCCCCCAGGGACCGTACCCCGGCCTGAAAAATCGGACCAAACCCACCCGAAGTAACTTTGATCACCACCTGATTGAACGCCAGATGCAACGCAAAGGCGATCAGCGCTGTCGCACCAAAAAGGTCCATATGATCTTTGCGTTCCACCAGATCAAAAGCGCCGAGGTGCGGCTTCATGTCAATGCGAAACCCAAGGGCCATGACAATGACGCGGGGATTTTCCCCTTTTGGGCAGATCATATCATGTCATCGTGGGGGAGAATTCAGATAAGGGGAATCACCAAATGAGCTTGATGAAAACTTTGGCCAAAGTGGCTGTTGGCGTGGCGGTTGCAAAAGGGGCCAGCGCGATGATGCGTCAGTCTGGTGCCGGTGGCGGCGCAGGTGGCGGATTGGGCGGCCTGCTGGGCAGCCTGACGTCAGGCGCGCAACCCACAGGTCGCGCATCCAGCGGCGGCGGGCTGGAGGACATGTTGGGCGGCTTGCTGGGCGGTGCCGGTGGCGGGGCTGCTGGCGGAATGGCTGGCGGGCTGGGTGGCCTGCTTGAACAACTGGGCGGCAGCGGTCAAGGTCAGGCGGGCGGCGGACTGGGTGGTTTGCTGGGCGGTCTGGCAAGTGCGGCCGGCGCGGGTGGCCTGCTGGGCGGTGCCGGTGCGGCCCTGCAGCGGCGACCTGCACAGAATAACCAAAGCTTTGGTGCAGTGCTCAATTCCCAGTTTGCCAGCACCCCCGAACCAGAGATCGAACCCTCGCAGGATCAAGAAGCGGCAGCCGGTCTGATGCTGGCGGCGATGATCCAGGCGGCAAAATCCGATGGAACTTTTGATGAGTCCGAAAAAGACAAGCTTTTGGGTCAATTGGGCGATGTAGACGCCGAAGAAGCTGCATTTGTGCAAGCGCAACTGCAGGCTCCTGTGGATATCGAAGGGCTGATTGCCCAGACGCCAAAGGGGCTGGAGCAGCAGATTTACGCCATGTCGGTTCTGGGCATTGATCTGGACACTCAGCAAGAGGCGCAATATCTGCACCAGCTCGCGCAGGGCTTTGGGATGAAACCGGCCCAGGTGAATGAGATCCACGCGCAGATGGGCGTGCCGTCCCTTTATACCTGACGGCTATCGGTGACGGCCATGGTTGACTGGGCCACCGGCACAGTCGGTCTAGCAGAATGAAAAAGGCGGCGCATCCAACCGGATGCGCCGCCTTTTGCTCTTGAACTGATAGGGTCAGGCGGCTTTCTGGCCGCCCGGCTTGCCACCGCCGCCACCGCCGCTGCGTCTGCGGTTGCGGCCTGCATTGGGCTTGGCCTCACCTTGTGCACCACCGGCACCACCGCCGCCGCCGCGCGTACGGTTGCCGCCGCCACCGCCACCACCGGGTTTGCCGCCCCTGCCCCGACCACGGGACTGCTTGGGCTTTTCTTCGATCTCGGCCCCTTCCCACGGACGGCCAGAGGCCACGGGGATGCGGATTTTCATGACCTTCTGGATCGCGATCAATTCGCCCATCTCATCGGGTGCGCAAAATGCGATGGCCGCACCATCTTTGCCCGCCCGTGCAGTCCGGCCGATCCGGTGGACATAATTGTCAGGCACATTCGGCAGATCATAGTTGTAGACGTGTTTCACATCCGGAATGTCCAGACCACGCGCCGCCACATCCGTGGCCACCAGAACCGTGATTTCACCGGATTTGAACCCGGCAATCGCACGGTCGCGCTGACCTTGGGATTTATTCCCGTGGATAGAGGCCGCATCAAAGCCCGCCTTGACCAGCGTCTTCATCAGCTTTTCGGATCCATGTTTGGTCCGGCCAAAGACCAGCGCCCGCTCGCCCTTGTGCTTGGCCAGCAATTCCACCAGCAGCGATGTCTTTTCCGCCTTGGCGATAAAATGCACCTCTTGGGTGACCTTGTCGGCCGCCTTGCCCGGAGGCGAGACTTCGATCCGGATCGGGCTGGTCAAATAGCTGTTGGCGATCTCGCTCATCAGCTTGGGCATGGTCGCCGAGAACAGCATCGTCTGGCGCTCTTTGGGGATCACGGAGGAGATTTTGCGCAGGTCATGGATAAAGCCCATGTCCAGCATCTGGTCCGCCTCATCCAGCACCAGGAAGGTCGTCTCATCCAAACGCACCGCGCGGCGGTCCATCAGGTCCAGCAACCGGCCCGGTGTGGCGACAAGCATATCCACACCTTTGGCCAGACGGCTGATCTGTGGATTGATGCTTTGTCCGCCCACAACCATCTGTGCCTTCAGCGGGGTGCCTTCGCAGAACCCCTTGAGGTTTTGCATGATCTGCTGCGCCAGTTCGCGCGTGGGTGCCAGCACCAGCGCGCGCACGGATTTGGGGCTGGGTCGCTTGGGGTTTTCCAGCATCTGTGCCACCAGCGGCACGCCAAAGGCCGCCGTCTTGCCGGTCCCGGTCTGGGCCAGGCCCATCACATCGCGCCCGTTCAGGGCATGGGGGATAGCTTGTTTTTGAATAGGTGTCGGGTCTTTCAGACCCATTTCATGCAGCCGCGCCACCAGTTTCTGTGGCAGGCCCATCATGTCGAAATCGCTCATATATCGTCTTTCTGCGCCCGAGAATGCCCGAACGCTATCAGTCAGTGACGCAAACTGCGTCAGTAGGGTCACGCAAAACAGATCGCAGCAATGGGCCATATGCCACACAGCTGTCTGTCGCGCTTGGCCCCACGCGTGATTTTGGGAACATCGGCGGGCCTCACTCAGCCGGGTTGCAAACGGGGTATCCCGGGCACCGGCACTGCTCACGCGGCAGAAGGCATCGCTTGGGGTTCATATGGGGCAGTTGAGACCTCAAGTCAACCAAAGCAGGCAGAACGCGGCTAGCCCCGCGACAAAAAGGACGCTACATGGGGCGCAACTTGCGATCCGGGGGCCATAGATGAGCAAATCCATCATCAAACGCTGCGAGGCCATGGGCCTGCGCATGACCGGCCAGCGCCGCATCATCGCACAGGTGATCCAGGACAGCGACGACCACCCCGATGTTGAGGAATTGTTCAGCCGCGCCTCTGCCCTGGACAGTGGCATTTCCATTGCGACCGTCTACCGCACCGTGAAACTGTTTGAAGAGGCCGATATTCTGGACAAGCTGGAATTTGGCGACGGGCGCGCGCGCTACGAAGATGCGACGCGCGACCATCACGACCACCTGATCGACATGAACTCTGGCGAAGTCATCGAATTTGTCGATCCCGAGATCGAAGCCCTGCAAGAGAAAATCGCCCAAAAGCTGGGCTATGAGCTGCGCGGTCACCGGCTGGAACTTTACGGTGTGCCGATCAAGAAGCGCGACAGCTAGGGGCTGGTCCGCGCCAAAAGCGCGGGCAGCAGAAATGTCAGCAAGAACAGCCGCGCGATATGACATGCGGCAACGAAACCCGGCACCACGCCCAACACCGCCCCCATGGCAATCATGGTCTCAAGCCCGCCCGGCGCAAAGGCCACCAGCACATGCGCCACCGGCATGCCCAGGGCCCAGGCCACCGGCAAGGCCCCGGCACTGGCCAGCGTCACCGCAACCAGCGTCACCGCCAGCCCCGCCAGCAAACCGCGGCGCAGATCGTGCAGGCTGACCCCCGAAAACCGCGTACCAATAAGCGCACCCAGCACCAGATAGGCCGGCAGGATGATCCATTCGGGCAAGACCCCCGGGGCCCATCCGGTCAAATGCCCCACGGCCGAACTGACCATCGCCCCCATCAGCAAATAGGCCGGCACCGACAGCCGTTTGAACAGCAGCCCCAAGGCCAGACCACTCAGGCTCAGGGCGATCAGCGGCACAGCCTGCATCGTTACCCCCTGCGGTGCCACATTGGCCGAAACCTCGATCCCCATCGCCAGAGCGACAAAGGGCACGATGATGGTCAGCGACAAAAGCCGCACCGATTGCGTGATGGAAATCCGCGCCACATCTGAATTGGTCTCGGCGGCCATGGCGATCACAAAGCTCAGATGCCCGGGGGCCGCCGCCAATAGGGCGTCCCTTGGGGCAAACCGGAACCCCCGCACCAAGATCACCCGGCACAGCATCAAGATCAGCCAAAGAACCATGCCCATGAACACAAAGGCCAGCGGCCAGCGGATCATGGCCGCCAGCGCATCGGCGTCAAAGCCCGCCCCCACGGCCATGCCCAAGACCACGAAACACAGATCGCGCAACCGCGGATCAATTCCCGTGCGCACCCCCGCAAGGCCCGAAAGCGACACCATGATCGCTGGCCCCAGCAGCATGAAGACCGGCGCATTCAACAGCCAGCCAAGCCCGGCCCCGACCGCGCCCAGCACAAGGGTCAGACCCGTGACCCAAACAGGATGTGAAAGATTTCGCAGATCCATATCGCCCCAGCTATCACCCGGCCTTGCCCTTGTCCCCCAAAACCGTCATGGCCTGCCCCAGACCACCCTCAAAGGACATCTGATGGACAATTTTCGCGGCGCGGTGCTGATGGTTTTGGCAATGCTGGGTTTTGCGCTTGAGGATATGTTCATCAAGCTGCTGGCCGGTGCCGTGAGCGTCGGACAAATTCTGGTCATGCTGGGTGTCGGCGGCTCCGTGGTCTTTGGCGCGATTGTCCTGATGCAGGGCAAGGCACTGTTTTCACGCGATATGCTGACGCTGCCCATCGGCTTGCGGGCCTTGGGCGAAATGGTGGGTACCATGTGTTTCGTCTCGGCCATCGTGCTGACACCTATCTCCAGCGCCTCGGCGATCTTGCAGGCGACACCGCTTGCCGTGACACTGGGGGCGGCCTTGTTTTTGGGTGAACCCGTTGGCTGGCGACGCTGGAGCGCGATCACCGTGGGCCTGTGCGGCGTGCTGCTGATCGTGCGTCCCGGCATGGACAGCTTTGAGGTGCTTTCGCTGTTGGCGGTGATGGCCGTCTTTATGCTGGCCCTGCGCGATCTGGCCACGCGCAAGACGCCGGCTGCGATTTCATCGATGCAGCTCAGTTTTCTGGGGTTCGCCGTGGTGATTCCCGCAGGCCTGATCCTGATGCAGTTCAGCAGCAGCGCACCGTCCAGCCTGACACCGCGCGAATGGCTGTATTTCGGCGGCGCGCTTGGCATCGGGCTGTTTGCCTATTACGCCATCGTCGCTGCCATGCGCATCGGCGAGGTCAGTTTCGTAACCCCCTTTCGCTATTCACGGTTGCTGTTCGCGCTGGTGATCGGCGTGACCATATTTGACGAATCCCCCGACAGTCTGACCCTGCTGGGGGCCGCAATCATCGTGGCATCGGGCATATACACGGTCTGGCGCGAACGGCGGGTGGCCCTGCGAGCCTGAAACGGCCGCTTTCGCCCTTCGCGGACCTTTCCCATTCTGCACCATCCTTGTATGAGGCATGCAACAGACAACAAAGGACGCCTCCATGAGCACCATTATTGACATCCACGCCCGTGAAATCCTCGACAGTCGGGGCAATCCAACTGTCGAAGTGGACGTAACCCTGGAAGACGGCACCATGGGCCGCGCCGCAGTGCCCTCTGGTGCCTCAACCGGTGCCTATGAGGCCGTGGAAAAACGCGACGGCGACATGTCCCGCTACATGGGCAAGGGCGTGCTGGACGCCTGCGCGGCCGTCAACGGCGAGATCGCCGAGGCACTGGTAGGCATCGACGCCACAGAACAGGTCGAACTTGATGAAATGATGATCGAACTGGACGGGACAGAAAACAAATCCCGCCTAGGGGCCAACGCCATTCTGGGCGTGTCACTGGCCGCCGCCAAAGCCGCCGCAGACTATTGCGCCCAGCCCCTGTTCCGCTACGTGGGCGGCACATCGGCCCGGGTGCTGCCAGTGCCCATGATGAACATCATCAACGGCGGCGAACATGCCGACAACCCGATCGACATCCAGGAATTCATGATCATGCCCGTGGCGGCAGACAACATCCGCGATGCCGTGCGCATGGGCGCAGAGGTCTTTCACACCTTGAAAAAGGAACTCTCGGCGGCGGGCCTGTCCACCGGCATCGGCGATGAGGGTGGCTTCGCACCCAACATCAACTCCACCCGTGATGCACTTGATTTCATTTTGAAATCTATCGAAAAAGCTGGATATAAACCGGGCGAGGATATTTATCTCGCTCTGGATTGCGCGGCGACAGAATACTTTAAGGGCGGCAAATACGAGCTTGCAGGCGAAGGAAAATCCCTCAGCAGCGATGAAAACGTGGCCTATCTGGCAGCCCTTGTCGCAGACTACCCGATCATCTCCATCGAAGACGGCATGTCAGAGGATGACTGGGATGGCTGGAAGGCCCTGACAGAGGCTTTGGGCAACAAGGTCCAGCTGGTCGGCGATGATCTGTTCGTAACAAACCCTGCGCGTCTGGCGATGGGTATCGAACGGCGCAGCGCCAATTCAATGCTGGTCAAGGTCAACCAGATCGGCAGCCTGACAGAGACGCTCAAGGCCGTCGAAATGGCCCATCGCGCAGGGTTTACCAATGTGATGTCCCACCGCTCGGGCGAGACCGAAGATGCCACCATCGCCGATCTGGCGGTGGCAACAAACTGCGGTCAGATCAAGACCGGCTCGCTGGCGCGCTCTGACCGGCTGGCGAAATACAACCAGTTGATCCGCATCGAAGAGCTGCTGGGCGCAAGCGCCGAATTCGCAGGCCGCAGCATTCTGAAATGATCCGTATCTCACCTTCGCAGGCCCGTCTCGGGCGGGCCTGCCGATGACCCGGTTCACAGTCAGCCAGGCCACCCAGCCCGACCAGATAGAGGCCGTCCGCCAGCTGTGCTGGGACTATCGGTCCTTCCTGCTGGCCAATACCGACACGGACCGCGAGATCACCGAGACCTTCTATCCCGTCCCCAAATATGAAGCCCTGATGGCACAGCTGCCCCGGCTGCACGCCCGCCCCAAGGGCCTGATGCTGCTGGCCCATGACAGCACCGGCGCGCCACTGGGCTGCGGCATGACCCATGCCCTTGACCCCGACACGGCCGAGATCAAACGCGTCTTTGTCAGCGACGCCGCACGCGGCATGGGCGTCGCACGGCGCATCTGCGAGGACCTGATCACACAGGCGCGCCAGGACGGCTACCGCCGCATCGTGCTGGACACCTCCAAGAGCCTGGCGGCAGCCCAGCAGCTCTATGCCACTCTGGGCTTTGCGCCCTGCGGCCCCTATCAGCCGATCCCCGACAGCGTCCTGCCCGAACTTCTGTTCTACGAGTTGCCCCTATGACCGCCGACCAAATCATTGCCCATCTCGCCCTCACACCCCATCCAGAGGGCGGATATTACCGCCAGACATGGGTGGCTGATAACGCCGGTCGCCCCAGTGGGACCTGCATCTACTTCCTGCTCAAGGCTGGCCAGGCCAGCCATTGGCACCGCGTCGACGCCACCGAAATCTGGCTGTACCACGCCGGTGCCCCCCTGATCCTCAGCCTCGCTGACAGCGATGCTGGCCCGGCCACGGATCACCTGCTCACACCCGACCTCACAAAAGGGGCTCCACAGTTGATCGTGCCTGAAAACCACTGGCAAGCCGCCCGCACCACCGGGGACTATACGCTGGTCAGCTGCACCGTCTCCCCCGGTTTCCAGTTCGAAGGTTTCACTCTCGCCCCCAAAGGCATGGACATCCCCAGATAGCCTGGCCCCTCCCAGTCCCCTCTGGTCTGGAGCCGCCCTTGCTTGAGCACCGGGCAGGTAGAACACGCACCGCTTGCCAAGATAAATCGCCGAGGGACCCGCACCTGTGCGGGAGACGGCTATTTGTCTTGGGAAGCGGTGCGTGTTCTGCCAGACAGGGGATCAATCAAGGGGGGCTCCAGACCTTTCTGGGATGGTGAGCCCGCAGCGTTCCACGCCCAATACCCACCACACGCTTTCGCCATCCCGTTCATGCGACGACCTGATCCCTCAAGCCCCCTCGCCCGAAGGCACACTCACCACGCCGCCCCCAACCGCGGCCCGCACGCCGGTCGTGCCGGGGCAAGAGGTCGGCAAGCCCCGCGCCACCCGGACCGCCAGATAGGCAAAGGCCTGCGCCTCCAGCATATCGCCATCCAATCCGATCTGTTCGATCGGGACCACCGGACAATCCAGGCTGACGGCAAGCATTTGCATCAACACGGGATTGTTGCGTCCGCCCCCCGTGACCAGCACCCTTGTGGGCAAGGCCGGGCAATGCTGCATGGCTTCGGCCACACCGGCCGCGCAGATCGCGGTCAACGTCGCTGCCGCATCTTCATCGGACAATTCACCCACCAGCCCGACGATTTCCGCAAAATCGTTCCGGTCCAGTGATTTGGGGGGAATACGTGCAAAATAGGGTTCCGACAGGAACAACTCCAACGCCCCCTGTTCCACCTGCCCCCGTGCCGCCAGCCTGCCCCCCTCATCAAAGGCCAGCCCCCGGCGCAGTTGCATCAGATCATTCAGCGGCGCATTCGCAGGACCGGTGTCAAACGCCAGCAACGCACCCGCCGCTTGCGGCTGTGCCAGCGCCGGATCAACCCAGGTCAGGTTGCCGACCCCGCCCAGATTAAGAAAGGCCACCGGCTCAGTGATCCCGGCAAAGCGGGCGCAGGCGTGGTGAAAGAAAGGGGCCAAGGGCGCGCCCTCTCCGCCCAGCTCCACATCCGCGCTGCGAAAATCCCACACCACAGGGCAGTTCAGCGCATCGGCCAGCCAGCCGCCATCGCCCACCTGCAACGTGCCATGGGTCCGCGGCGCATGGGACAGCGTCTGGCCATGAAACCCAACCAGATCAATGTCCCTGAACCCCCGCAGCACCTCAAGATGGGCCGCTTGGGTGACCTGTCCCGCGGCCTGCACCTCTGGTCCGTGCCATTTGCCGAAACCTGCCGCGATCACCGCGCGCTCATCCTTGGAATAGCTGCGATAATCCGTTTCACCAAAGCCCAGAATATCATGCCCGTCCGTGACCAGCACAGCCGCATCCACACCGTCCAGCGATGTGCCCGACATCGCGCCCAATGCGCGCAGCGGCCCGTCTTTGCTGATTGCCCTGCTCATTGCCTGCCCACCTTTGTGCTCAAGGCCTTTCCCTTGCCCATGCTTGCGCCTATAGATGCCCCGCAAACATCTGCCGAGGCAATAGATCATGACATATCATCCCAAATCGGAATTCATCGCAGTAATGATGGAACGCGGCTTTCTGGCCGATTGTACCGATTATCAGGGGCTGGATGAGGCCTTGGTCAAGGGCGGACAGCCTGGCTATATCGGCTTTGATGCCACGGCCAAATCGCTGCATGTGGGCAGTCTGATCCAGATCATGATGCTGCGCTGGCTGCAAAAGACCGGCGGCAAGCCGATCACCCTGATGGGCGGCGGCACGACCAAGGTGGGCGATCCGTCCTTTCGCGCAGATGAGCGCCCCTTGCTGGGCCCTGAGCAGATCGACGAAAACATCGCAGGCATCAAGAAAGTGTTCAGCGCCTATCTGACCTATGGCGATGGCCCGTCAGACGCCATGATGATCAACAACGCAGAATGGCTCGATGGGCTGAACTACCTCGACTTTCTGCGCGACATCGGGCGGCATTTCTCGATCAACCGCATGCTGAGCTTTGAAAGCGTGAAATCCCGTCTGGACCGTGAACAGTCGCTGTCCTTTCTGGAATTCAACTACATGATCCTGCAGGCCTATGACTTTTTGGAACTGCACCGGCGCTATGGCTGTATCTTGCAGATGGGCGGTTCTGATCAATGGGGTAACATCGTCAACGGCATCGACCTGACCCGCCGGGTGATTGACGGCGAGGTCTACGGGCTGACGTCGCCCTTGCTGACCACGTCGGATGGCAAGAAGATGGGCAAATCACAGGCCGGTGCGATCTGGCTGAATGGCGATATGTTGTCCCCCTATGAATTCTGGCAGTTCTGGCGCAATACCACTGACGCGGATGTGGGCCGCTTCCTCAAGCTTTATACAGAACTTGAGGTTGATGAATGCGACCGTCTGGGCGCGCTGGAAGGTGCTGAGATCAATGAGGCCAAGGTGCGCCTTGCCAATGAGGTCACTACCCTGTTGCACGGGGCCGATGCGGCAGCCAATGCCGAACGCACATCGCGCGAGGTATTTGAAAAGGGCGGCGTGGGCGATGACCTGCCCACCCTGACCCTGTCGCCCGAAGAGATCGGCGATGGCATTTCCATCGTCCAGCTGATCGTGAAATCCGGGCTGGCCGGTTCCGGCAAAGAGGCCAAACGCTTGATCGCGGAAAACGGGGCGCGGATGGATGATGCGCCTTTGACCGATGCGGGGCTGATGCTGGACCTTGTGGCCCTGTCCAGCCCGATCAAGCTGAGCGCAGGCAAAAAGCGGCACGCGCTGGTGCAACTGGGCTGATCCTGCCCGCCGGTCAGTCGGCTTTAGGATTCCTTAACCAAATTGCGGCTTTATCGACATCATGTTCGATGAAGCCGCCCTTCCACCCCATTCCCATGCCCTGATGCAGGATCCGGCATTCGCGCGGGCGCTGCGGTTTTGCGGCCAGCGGCCGATTGTACTGCCCTCTGGCCTGATGCTGTTGCAGCAACGGCTTGCCGGGGTGCCGGTCCTGATGTTGCCGCGGGCGGCCCCGCCGCCCGATCTGCGCGCGCAACTGCGCGATGCGGGCCTGCACCGCCGCCCCCTGATCCTGTCGCCGGAGGAGCCCTGCGCCCTGCCAACGGCGCTGCACCTCAGCGGGCCCAGACTGCGTGCCGTGATGGACCTGTCGCAAGGGCCCACGGCCCGGCGCGCCGCACTGCATCCCAAGTGGCGCAACCAACTGCGCAAGGCTGAGCTGCATGAATTCACCCTCTGCTATGGCCCGCTGCGGGCCCATCCGACAGAGGAGGTTCTGATGCAGGAATGCCGTCAGTCAAAGGCCCGTGGCTATGCCAATTGGCCCGCCCAGCTGACCGCCGCCTTTGCCGCAATGGCCCCCAACCAGACTCATCTGCTGCGCGCCAGCTACAAGAACCGTACAGTGGCGCATATGTTGTTCATGACCCATGGTACCGCCGCCACCTATCACATCGGCCATATCACCGAAGAGGGCAAAAAACATGCGGCCCATAATCTGCTGCTGTGGAAAGCTGCGGAATATCTGGCGCATCTGGGCTGTCTGAACCTTGACCTGGGCCTGTTGGACCCTGCCACACGCGGCCTGAACCGTTTCAAGCTGCGCAGCGGTGCCACCGCCCGCAAGACCGGGGGCACGCATCTGATCTGGCGGCCCTTGGCTTAGCTTTCGGCCTTTTCCTCAAGCATCAGCCATTCCTCTTCCGCCGCCGCCAACTTGTCCTGCCGCTCAACCAAGGCTTGCGTCGCCTTTTTGAACTTCACAGGCTCGCGGGTGAACAGCTCGGCATCCGCCAAAAGCCCTTCCAGCTTGCCAATCTCGGCCTCCAGCCGCGCGATCTCGGCAGGCAGCGCCTCAAGCCGATGCTTTTCGGTAAAGCTCAGACCTTTCTTGTCAGCCTTCTTGGGCTCTGCCTTGGCGACCGCCGCCTTCTTGGTCTCGGTCACACTCTGCGCAAAATCATCCTGCCCACGCTGCGACAGGTAATCGGTCCAGCCCCCAGCATAGATCGTGGCCCTGCCGTCGCCTTCCATCGCGATGGTGGTGGCCGCAACCCGGTCCAGAAAATCACGGTCGTGGCTGACCAGAATGACCGTACCGTCATATTGGCCCAGCAATTCCTGCAACAAATCCAGGGTTTCGACATCCAGATCATTGGTCGGCTCATCCAGAACCAGCAGATTGCTTTCGCGCGCCATGATCTTGGCCAGCAAAAGACGCGCCTTTTCGCCCCCCGACAGCGACCGCACCGGGGCACGCGCTTGCGCCTCGTCAAAAAGGAACTCCTTGAGGTAGCCCACCACATGTTTCGGCACGCCGCGCACCAGCACCTGATCCGCCTTGCCAGAAACCCGCATGTCAGGATCGCCAGTCAGCGAATCCCACAAAGACATATCGCCATCCAACTGCGCCCGCGCCTGATCAAACAGCGCCAGTTGCAGGTTGGTTCCCAAGGTCACCGTGCCTTCATCGGGCGCTTCCTTGCCAATCAACATGTTCAAAAGCGTGGTTTTGCCCACACCATTTGGTCCCACCAGCGCAATTCGGTCACCGCGCTGAACTTTCAACGAAAAGTCGCGCAGGATCACCTTATCGCCAAACCGCTTGGTGATATCGACAGCCTCCATGACCTTGCGGCCTGATTTTGGCCCCGCCTCCAGCGCCATCGCCGCCGAACCCTGACGCGTGATCTGTGACGCACGCTCGGCCCGCAAATCCTGCAAGGCCCGCACCCGGCCCTGGTTGCGCTTGCGGCGCGCAGAAATGCCCTCGACCGCCCAACGCGCCTCCGCCTTGATCTTGCGGTTCAACTTGTGGCGCTGCATGTCCTCTTCATCCCAGACCTGATCGCGCCAGACCTCAAACGCCCCAAAGCCCTTTTCCTGACGCCGCACCATCCCGCGGTCGATCCACAGGGTTGCGCGCGTCAATTCGCGCAGGAATGCCCGGTCGTGGCTGATGATCACAAAGGCCGTCCGCGTGCCTTTCAACTCTTCCTCAAGCCAGCGGATGGCCTCGATATCCAGATGGTTGGTAGGCTCGTCCAGCAGCATCAGCTCGGGCTCTTCCGCCATCAGCCGCGCCAGCGCCGCCCGCCGCCGTTCCCCGCCACTGGCCGTTGACACCGGCCGGTCAGGATCAAACTTCAGCCCCTCGCCCGCCCGTTCGACCTTGTACATCTCGCTCGGCTCAAGCGTGGCCGAGGCAAAGGCACCCAGCGTCTCATATCCGCTCAAATCCGGGTCTTGCTCCATATAGCCCACGGAAACACCGGGGCCTGCAATCACATCCCCACTGTCAGGCTCGACCAATCCGGCCATCACCTTCATCAAGGTTGATTTGCCAGAACCGTTCCGCCCCACCAAGGCAACCCTGTCGCCCGGCTGAACCACCAGGGACAATCCGTCAAATACCGGATCCCCCCCAAAAGTGAGAGAAATTTCATTCAATTGTAAAAGAGGTGCACGTGCCATAACCGGCTGCTATCGGGCGCTGTGAGGCAGGTCAATGCCCCCTGCTTCATCTTGCAAATAAACTCATACCAAAGCCCGCAAAAGGCGCTTTCGGCTGTCGGGAATCGCCCCGATCTCAAGCCCCGTAAACACATGCAGCGTGTTCATCTGGTGATCCACCACCGCATGATCACTGACCCAGCCCCCCATCAGCAAATAGGTCCGCAACAAGGGCGGCATCCGCGACATCGCCTTTTTCACATCCGGTTTGCGGCGCAGGCGTTCGGCAAATCGAAAGACATCGGGCGCTTTCACGCGCGGCAACCAGCGTTTGGGGCCCAGGTGGCGCGCGCGCAGCATCGCAAAGGCATCAAGGTATTGGGCCGTCTCGACCCCGGCAAAGGACGAACATCCAAACAGCAGCTGCACTGAATGCCGGTCCACCACTTCGGTCATCGCAGCCCAGGCCACCCGCACGATATCCCCGTCCCGGCGCTCAGGTGCCACACAAAACCGGCCCAGTTCCAACATTTGGCCCTCATAGGCCGCAAGCGCGCTCAATTCATAATACTGCGCCGCATAGCTTTGCTCCAGGCAGGTCCCATCCAGCGCCAGCAGACGATAACAGCACACAAGCGCATTATCCGCGGTCGCCTCCACCAGGACATGGATGCTGCGGGCATCGAAGGCATCCGCATCCATTGTCTGCCCAAGCCCAAAGCACCGCGCGCGCAGCCTTTGTGCCGCGCAAAGGTCCTGTGGCGTCTCGGCCAGACGCGCACGATATTTGCCTTTGGTCAAAGGGGGCATGCCCCATGATTGGCTGGCCGAGGCGCTCAAGACACCCATGGGCCGGACCGTCGCATCAGCCACCAAAGGCGGACGGATTGAGCCGGCCAATGCTGCCCAAAAGCTGTCTGAGGAAGCTGTTGTTGTTCACAGAAGACGTGGTCACCCGCCGTGACAAAGGCACAACCTGCCCCTGCTCCAGCCCGAAACGCTCCACATTCTCGACGATTCCCTGTTCGGAAAAGCTGATTGCGACCACCTGGCGGTCGATCTCCTTTGGTGCCATCGGCCCGATCGCCCGCGTCCGCATGCGCACGTAATAATAGCCGCTGTTGGTCAAGACGCCCGATGACGCGGGCACGCCGACCTTTTCGGCAACCGTTTCGCGGTTGTCATTGCCCACCTCGATCTGCGCAAGCTCTTCTTCTGATGGGACATATCCGTGGTTGCTGTACTGCGGCGCGCATCCCGCAAGGCCCAACCCCGCGACCAAAATACTGGCCTGAATGGCCCGAAGGCTTGCTCGGCTTATTCTACGCATGATGGTCTGCCCTCTTGCCCTTGGAACTTCTGGCTTTTATCCGCATACACCAAGCAGCCCCTTGTGTTCAAGAAACGAAAGTAGACCAGATATGGCGCGGACCCCACCAAGTGACACCGCCCTGCATGTCGCAGAGCTTTCCCAGACAGCTGAAAACCTGTTTTCCATCGCTCCCGCTGGCGCGGAACTGACCGCCCTGGCCCAGCAATTGGGCCTCTCGGCACTGCGCAAGTTGCGCTTTGAGGGCCGGATCAAGCCGTTGGGTGCCACCGACTGGCAGCTAGAGGCCCGCCTGGGGGCCACGGTCGTGCAGCCCTGCGTGGTCACACTTGAGCCTGTTACAACGCGCATCGACATCGATGTCGCCCGCGCCTTTGTCCAAGGGTATCAGGAACCTGATGAGCCAGAGACAGAAATGACCGATGATGATACCACCGAGGCATTGGGCAGCTGGATCGACCCCGCCTTGGTCATGCAAGAGGCCCTTGCCCTTGCGGTTCCCGATTATCCGCGCAAGGACAATGCGACCTTGGGGCAACTGGTATATACCAAACCCGGCGATGCCCCGATGACCGATGAAGACGCCCGTCCCTTTGCCGGGCTTGCCGACCTCAAGAGCAAACTGGAAAAAGGCGGGGATGACTGAGAGGCAAAACTGCGGCAAATATCACTTGCGCCGAACAGTTTTCGCAGTATTTTGCCGCCCTCATCCCATTTAAGGTTGGACATCATCCGCCGCTTTCCATAAAGCGGCGACACACCCGGACCGGGGTAGATTGAAACGCGGGTTATGTGCGCAGCTGCGCCAGCCCCCCAAACGACAAAGGCACCAGACATGGCTGTCCAGCAGAATAAAGTATCCAAATCGCGCCGCAACAACCGCCGTGCGCACGATTCGCTGAGCGCTGCGAACCCGAACGAGTGCTCAAACTGCGGTGAACTGAAGCGCCCGCACCACATTTGCGCTTCTTGCGGTCACTATGACGACAAAGAAGTCGTCGCCTTGACTGAAGAGATCGACCTGGAAGACGACGCGGCCTAAACTAGGCTTGGGTTAGTCATTGGAAGATCATATGAGGCATTCGCACAGATGACGGCACCGACCGATCATAACACCGCGAAAGCCACGGCCCGATCTGACGGGCGCACCCTGATATCCGTGGATGCCATGGGGGGTGACAAGGGCCCGGCAGCTGTAGTTGCCGGGTGTTCTTTGTCTGCCCAGATCAATCCTGACATTGCCTTTGTGCTGCACGGGGATTCAGCGGTGCTGGAACCTCTTGTCGCCAAACGACCAGAGCTTGCGGGCCGCTGCACGTTGCGTCACGCCGCTGAGGTGGTGACGATGGATGACAAGCCCAGCCATGTCGTGCGCACCGGCAAGAACACCTCGATGTGGTCCACAATCGAATCTGTGCGCAGCGGCGAGGCAGCGGTTGCCGTCTCTTGCGGCAACACGGGTGCCTTGATGGCCATGTCGATGATCCGGCTGCGCAAGCTGCCCGGTGTGAACCGGCCCGCGATTGCGGTGCTCTACCCTTCGGCAAACCCGCAGGGGTTCAACGTCATGCTGGACGTTGGCGCGGATATTCGCGCCGATGCAGATGATCTGATGCGATTTGCGCTGATGGGCGTCTCCTATGCCCGCAATGGCATGGATCTGCCCCGCCCCCGGGTCGGTCTGCTGAATGTCGGCACCGAAGAGCACAAAGGCCGCGTTGAGCTGAAAGAGGCCCATGATCTGATTCGCGCCCAAGAGGCCAACGGCTGGTTCGACTTCGTGGGTTTCGTCGAGGGCGGCGATATTTCAGGCGATGTGGCAGATGTGATCGTCACCGACGGCTTTACCGGCAATGTTGCGATCAAAACCGGCGAAGGCACTGCCAATCTGATCGGACGCCGGTTGCGAGAGGCTTTCAAATATTCGCTGCTGTCGCGGCTTGCGTCGGTCCTGGCCTATACCTCGCTGGTCAGACTGCGCGAAACGATTGATCCGCGCCGGGTCAATGGCGGGGTCTTTCTGGGCCTGAACGGCACAGTGGTAAAATCCCACGGCTCTGCGGATGCCACGGGGGTGTCAGCCGCCATCAAACTGGCGGCCCGCCTGTCCCAAAACCAATTCAACGATAAACTTGCCGCGCGTGTCGCATCGACCCTGCCGGCAGAGGAGACGACCCAATGACCACCCGCGCTGTCGTGATTGGCTGTGGCCACTACCTGCCGTCGCGCGTGGTTGAGAACGCCGAATTCGAGGCGACGCTTGATACCAACGACGAATGGATCAAAAGCCGCTCTGGCATCGAACGCAGGCATTTCGCCGCCGAAGGCGAGACGACATCCTCCATGGCCACAGCTGCCGCACAGGCAGCGCTGAAAGACGCGGGGCTTGGCCCTGATGACGTGGACGCCATCGTGCTGGCCACCTCCACGGCTGATTTCACCTTTCCCTCCGCCGCCACCATGGTGCAGGCTCAACTGGGTATGACCAGTGGCTATGCCTTTGATGTGCAGGCGGTTTGTGCCGGTTTCATTTTTGCGCTGACCAATGCCAACGCCCTCATTCTGTCAGGCCAGGCCAAGCGCGTTCTGGTCATCGGTGCCGAGACATTCAGCCGGATCATGGATTGGACTGACAGGTCCACCTGCGTCTTGTTCGGCGATGGTGCCGGTGCGGTATTGCTTGAGGCGCAGGATGGGGACGGCACGGCCTCGGACCGGGGGGTCCTTTCGACGGATCTGAATTCTGACGGGCGTCACCGCGACTTGCTCTATGTTGATGGCGGCGTCAGCACGGGTACCACGGGTTATCTGCGCATGCAGGGCAATCAGGTCTTTCGCCATGCCGTGGGCAAACTGGCCGCCACCGCCACAACCGCGATGGAACGCGCAGGTGTCACCGCCGCTGAGGTCGATTGGATCGTGCCGCACCAGGCCAACATCCGCATCATTCAAGGCACGGCCAAGAAGCTTGAGCTGCCCATGGAACAGGTGGTTGTCACCGTTCAGGACCACGGCAACACCTCGGCCGCCTCCATCCCGCTGGCGCTTTCGGTGGGGCGCGATCGTGGCCAGATCAAACCCGGTGATTTGATTGTCACAGAGGCGATCGGCGGCGGATTGGCCTGGGGGGCCGTTGTGCTGCGCTGGTAATCCCGGCACGAAGCATAAAGACGCCACTCCAAGCCATTGATATTGACTTTTAAATTCCTGCGGTCCTAATGTGTTGAAAATACACGGGGGATGGAATGGCTAACAAGACTTTGACGCGGATGGACCTCAGCGAAGCTGTGTTTCGGGAAGTGGGCCTTTCGCGCAACGAGAGTGCGCTGCTGGTGGAATCCGTATTGGACAGCATGTCAGACGCGCTGGTCGCGGGCGAACAGGTCAAAATCTCTTCTTTCGGTACCTTTTCGGTACGTGACAAGACAGCCCGTGTCGGCCGCAACCCCAAAACTGGGGAAGAAGTGCCGATCAACCCGCGCCGCGTTCTGACGTTCCGCCCATCGCACCTGATGAAAGACCGCGTCGCAGACGGGAATAAATCCTGATCCCATGACCAAGTCGCCAGAGGCCTTTCGCACAATTTCAGAGGTAGCTGAGTGGCTTGGCATCCAAGCGCATGTCCTGCGTTTCTGGGAAAGCAAATTCACCCAGGTCAAACCTGTCAAACGCGCAGGCGGGCGGCGGTATTACCGGCCCAATGACATGTTGCTGTTGGGCGGCATCAAACAATTGCTGCACGAAGACGGGCTGACCATCAAAGGGGTTCAAAAACTGCTGCGCGAAGAAGGCATGACCCACGTCGCGTCGATGTCACAGCCTTTGGATGAACTGACCCAGTCCCAACTGGATGACAGCAATCAAACCCCCTTTGTCGAGGCAGAGCCGGATCAATC
>Ga0208544_10001181_pt1 | contig 18577 bp, 14 predicted proteins | sample DEB08_DNA_9_FD_184526 | JGI IMG/M metagenome (GOLD analysis project Ga0208544, IMG submission 184526) | Aqueous microbial communities from the Delaware River and Bay under freshwater to marine salinity gradient to study organic matter... | ecosystem: Environmental > Aquatic > Marine > Coastal ... | reverse complement strand
GGAGGTAAACGGTGTGGAACGGGTCCGTGTCCATCACGGCGTTGGACATCATCATCATCCGGGCGACCCAGAAGAACAGGATGTCCTGGCCCGTGATCAGCACGTCGCCGGGGAAGTATTTTTGCAGCTCTGGCGTGTTTTCAGGCCAGCCCAGCGTGCCGAAAGGCCAGAGACCGGAGGAGAACCATGTATCGAGGACGTCGGGGTCGCGCCAGACCGGGAACACCAGATGCGTTGGGTCCTGTGTGACGGTGTATTCAGCAAGGCTGGCTGAAAAGCGTTCCATCGCCTCGGCTTTGTCGGCCACTTCGATGACGGATGCATGGCTGAGTGGGCTGGGGATGTCTGCGTTGTCGAACACGAAAGATGATTTGACGCTGTCGAAATCGGCGCCGCAGTGCATGACTTCGCCGCGATGGACCATGCCATCGAGCAAGAGGCCAAGCAGTTCCACTTCATCAAGTTCGCCGGAGGGGTTGTGTTCATCGGCAACGCCCAGATCAAGGCCATACCAAACCGGAATCTGATGCCCCCACCAGAGCTGGCGCGAGATGCACCATGGTTCGATGTTTTCGAGCCAGTGATAGTACACTTTTTCGCCGCTTTCGGGCATGATCTTGACCTGGCCTGTCCGGACAGCATCCAGCGCCGGGCCGACGATTTGATCGGTGTCGACGAACCATTGGTCGGTCAGCATCGGTTCGATCACCACCTTGGAGCGGTCGCCGAAGGGCTGCATGATTTTCTTGGCTTCGACGTAGGGAATGAAGGCAGGAGGCGCCGGGTCTTCGCCCGGGACCTCATCGTTTGCATCCGCCAATGCGGGGTTGGGGATCATGACGGCGAGGCCTTCGGCGGTGATGTCGGCAATCACTTTGGCGCGGGCTTCCATACGGTCGAGGCCGCGGTAGTCATCGGGCACAAGGTTGATGGGGGTTGTGTCGGCGGGCGCTGCGCCGCCTTGCGCGATGGCCTGTGCCTGCGCGGCCGCTTCGGCGTATGGCAGGCCATCGGCGCGCATCGCGCCTTTGGTGTCCATCAGGGCGTAGAGAGGGATGTCGTTGCGTTTGGCCACGCCATAGTCGTTGAAGTCATGCGCGCCGGTGATTTTCACGGCACCCGACCCGAAGGTCATATCGGGGTATTCATCGGTGATGATCGGGATCAGGCGGCGCTGTGCCTTTGGCCCGACGGGAATTTCGCACAGTTTGCCCACGATCGGGGCATAGCGCGTATCATCGGGGTGGACCGCCACGGCACCATCGCCCAGCATGGTCTCGGGGCGGGTGGTGGCGATGGCGATATAGTCGCGGGTCTCGCGCAGGGTGACGTTGCCGTCTTCGTCTTTTTCGACATATTCGTATGTTTCGTCACCCGCGAGGGGGTATTTGAAGTGCCACATGTGGCCGTCGACTTCGATGTTTTCGACTTCGAGGTCGGAAATCGCGGTTTCAAAGTGCGGGTCCCAGTTCACGAGGCGTTTGCCGCGATAGATGAAGCCTTTGTTGTACATGTCCACGAAGACTTTGATCACGGCGTCGTGGAAGTTTTCGTCCATGGTAAAGGCGGAGCGGTCCCAGTCCATGCCAGCGCCCAGACGTTTGTCTTGTTGCTGGATCATGCCGCCGGAGGTTTCTTTCCACTCCCAGATTTTCGTGATGAAATCTTTGCGGCTGTAATCCGTGCGCTTTTCGCCTTTTTCGGCGAGCTGTTTTTCGACGACAAGCTGGGTGGCGATGCCAGCGTGGTCCAGGCCCGGTTGCCACAGGGTGTCATAGCCCTGCATCCGTTTCCAGCGCGTCAGGATATCCATGAGCGTGTGGTTGAAGGCGTGGCCGACGTGCAAAAAGCCGGTGACATTGGGTGGCGGCAGCATGATGCAGAAGGTTTCATCGCGGGATGCGTTGGCGCCTGCTTTGAAGGCACCCGCCTTTTCCCACATGTCGTAGATGCGGGGTTCGGCGGTTGTTGCGTCGAATGTCTTTTCCATGAGGCGGCGTCCGTTCGGCTGACTGGGTTTGGATATGGGCCTAGCAAACGGGTGGGCAAAGGAAAAGGGCTGTTCGTGTGTCGAAAGTCACGGTAGGTTGCAGGGGTTTGGGTCTACACTCGGTTTACGGGAATCAATTTCAGAGAGGGTATATTGATGCGTATGAGAATTATTGCCGCTGGCGCGTTGGTGCTGGTTGCTGCGACGGGGGCCACTGCACAGGCCAACGTGAATGGGCTGCAGAAGATGATGCTGTTTCGCAGCATCGTGCAGGATGATCCCGCCTGTGCTGTCGCGGTGACCGATGGTGTGGCCGCGATTGCGGGTGATCTGGGGACATCGGCGGCGTCCAGCTGTCCGGATGCGTTTGCCTGGGCACAGTTCGGGACCGCGATCACGGAAGAATTCTGGGACTGGGCGATTGATACGACAGTGTGGCGGTCAGAGCCACTGCCGCTGTGTTCGGCCACGGTCACGAGCGATTGCTGTGATCCCAATGCGGTGCCTGATCCGACGTCGCCATCGACGCAGTGTCCGATCTTCCGCGCGGATTACACGCCGGTTCCGCCATTGCCCGCGCTGCCCAATGGCACGCCATCCGGGGCTGTCGTCAATCACCGGGGGTTGTTGCCTGCGGATCTGTCCGATCCGGGCCGTCTACTGCGTGATCTTGAGCTGGAACTGGTGTTCCGCAATCGGCCGATGTTTGAGTATTTGTACCGGAACGACCTGTATTCCAAAGAAGGTATGGGCGCGCGCAACCGCGCACAGAACGCGGCGATTTCGGCGGGAAATATCGGGGCTGCACAGCGGCTACAGGTGCGGCTGCCCGTTGATGCCGTGATGGTAAAGGCTGATTTCGTGCATCAGGACATCATGCTGGAAGAGGGGTTGATCCAGATTGCCGACGCCGGCGGTGTACTGCTTGATCCGCCTAACAACCCCGATTACCCTTATCTGACGGTCAATCTGCCGGGTGATGGCAGTGCCGGGACCGTACCGGGGATGTATTACATGGTCGCGATGACCAATGCTTCCAAGGATATTCCGATCTGGCATTGGTACGCGATGGAGCATGTGGCCAACCTGGGCCGGTGTGATTACATCGGGTGCAACGACAGTTTTGGCTACACGGTCAATGGTGCAGCCCAGCCCGGTGCGGATTTTGGCAGTAGCTTTATTGCGCCGCATATCACGCTGAACGATGACAAGACGTCCGACAACGATCCGTTGTTCCAAAATGGCTTGGCCTATGATCCGGTTGATACGGGCGAAGTGATTACACCCGTGCTGGCTGCGATGCTGGATGCGCTGGGCGTTGGCACATCCGCGATAGATTCTGACCCCAACACCATCACCGTGGATGACCCGGCCTGGCGCAACTATCGCCTGAAGGGCACGCAGACCACCTTTACCCAAGCGACGGGTATTCCCAGCGGGATGGGGGCCACAGTGACCGAAGGCGGGTTTGTGAACTCTGCGTCGTGCACCACCTGTCATTCGCAGGCGTCGTTCGATGAATATGGTAATTCGGGCATGCAGGGTGTCGGGGCCACATGGCGGCCAAACCTGCAGGGCTATGGTCAGGTGGCCATGGGCGCGCCGGATGCCAATTGGTTCTACAACTTTGGCAATTCATCGGTGAATGCAACCCAGATTGATTTCATCTGGGGTGTTTTGTTCGCCAGTTGTCAGAAGGATGGCGAAAACGGCGAATGTGCCAGCTATCCCGATGCGCCGACGATCATCGATCACTACTAAGGCACGGCCCTGTTCCGCCACGTGCGGGGCAGGGCATTTTTACGGCGGGGATTATGTCCGGCTGTCTCCCCCCCTGATCGCACGTTTTGTCGCGCCGTATATTGGGCGCTGTCACTGGACAACGCCCCGCCGTTGCATAGGGTGGCAGATGACATATGCGAGGGAAAAGACGATGGAAAAATTCGGAAAAAGCCAGCCGGTGACACGGGTCGAGGATGTGCGTTTCCTGACCGGACACGGGCGTTATGTCGATGATATTGCGCCGCAGGGTGCATTGTTCGCATATTTTCTGCGCTCGTCGGTGGCGCATGGCGAAATTTCAGCGCTTGAGCTTGACGATGCGCGCGACATGCCCGGCGTGCATTTGGTTGTCGCGGCGAATGATTTGGTAGCCGCCGGCATTCAGATCGGTCTGGCCGGTGTTGTTGTGACCAACCGCGATGGTACGCGCGGCGCGGCGCCGGTGCGGCCGATTTTGGCGCAGGACCGTGTGCGCCATGTGGGCGAGGCCATCGTGATGATTGTCGCCGATAGCGTGCTGGCGGCCAAGGATGCCGCCGAGGTGATCGGACTTGAGATTGACGATCTGCCGGTGCATGTGGATCTGGCTGTGGGCGGTGATGCCATTCACCCCGAGGCACCGGAAAATCTGGCGTTTGATTGGGGCATGGGGGATGCGGCGGCTGTTGCCAAGGCGATTGACGGCGCTGACCGTGTGGTGACGGTCGAGGTGTTTGATAACCGCGTGATCGTGAATTCGATGGAACCGCGCGGCTGTTACGCCGAGGTGACCGATGGCCGTCTGCATCTTGCATTCAACGGGCAGGGCGTCTGGGGGATGAAGGCCGATCTGGCCCGACACTTTGGTTTGGACCCCGCCGAGATCCGGGTGACCAACCCCGATGTGGGCGGTGGTTTTGGCATGAAGGGCATGCGCTATCCTGAGTATTTCGTGGTGGCGCATGCGGCACGGGTGCTGGGGCGTCCGGTGCGCTGGATGTCGGAGCGCACCGAGGCGATGCTGAGCGATAACGCGGGTCGGGATTTGACAACGACGGCAACACTTGCCTTTGATGCTAACCATAAGATTGTGGCCTATCATCTTGATACTATTGCGAATATGGGCGCGTATAATTCGCAGTTCGCACAGGCGATCCAGACCGACCTGTTTGCCAAGGTCCTGATGGGCACCTATGATGTGCAGACCGCGTATATGCATACGCGCGGTGTGTTTACCAATACGACACCTGTTGATGCCTACCGTGGGGCCGGGCGACCGGAGGCGATTTTCGTGTTGGAACGTGTGATGGATGCGGCGGCGCGGCAGCTGGGGGTTGACCCCTGGACGTTGCGCGCGCGCAATTTCATCCTGCCCGAAAAGTTCCCCTATACTACCGTTTCCGGTGTGACTTATGACGTCGGCGATTTTGCAAAGGTGCTGGCGCGCGCAGGCCAGGAGGCGGACCGCGATGGGTTTGCCGCGCGCAAGGCGGCGTCTGCGGCGGCGGGCAAGCTGCGCGGGCAGGGGCTTTGTTACTATATCGAAAGTATTCTGGGTGACCCATCTGAGACGACGAAGGTGGAATTTGTCGATGGCGGCGCCTTGATCTATGTCGGAACGCAATCGAATGGGCAGGGCCACGAGACGGTCTATGCGCAGTTTCTGGCGGATCAGACGGGTATCCCGGCGGATAGGATCACGGTGGTGCAGGGCGATAGCGACCGGATTGCAACGGGTGGTGGCACCGGCGGGTCACGGTCGGTGACGGTGCAGAACACCGCCACGCTGGCCACTGTCGCTGTGACGCAAGCGGCGTTCACGGCGTTTCTGGCCGAAGCCGAGGGGGTCGATGCCGCTGCGGTCAGCTTTGATGATGAGAGGTTTCGGATTGCGGGTTCCAACCTGACGCCGACGATGTTGGATATGGCCGACATGGCCCGTGCGGCGGGGCGCGATGATTTGCTGACGCATAGCGCGCGGATCAAGTTGGATCACCGCAGTTTCCCCAATGGTGCCCATGTCACCGAGGTTGAGATCGACCCCGATACCGGGGTTGTATCGGTGGAACGGTATACGGTCGTGGATGATTTCGGCAATCTGATCAACCCGATGCTGGCCGAGGGGCAGGTGCATGGCGGTGTCGCCCAAGGCATTGGGCAGGCGCTGACCGAGCGGGTGGTGTTTGATGCGGACGGGCAACTGCTGACCGCGAGCTTCATGGACTATGGCATGCCACGGGCCGATGATATTCCGATGATCGGGTTTTCGACAGAATGCACGCCGTCGCTGTATAATCCCATGGGGATGAAGGGCTGTGGCGAGGCGGGCACTGTGGGTGCCCTTGCTGCGGTCAGCAATGCCGTGATTGATGCTCTGTGGGATGTGGGCGTGCGCGAAATCGCAATGCCATTCACGCCCCACCGGGTCTGGCAAGCCATGGAAATTGCGCAGGGTGACAGTGCAGCTGCGTGATTGGTTCTTTGGCCTGTTCGGGCGCCGGGCGCGTGCCGAAGAAGGCGGGGTGCGCAAGCGGGGACCTGCCACGCATGTCGTCATACTGGACGGCACGATGTCGACGCTGGAAGACGGGTTTGAAACCAATGCGGGGATCACGTTCAAGCTGTTGACCGAGGTCAGCCGCAAGGCAAACCTGACGGTGTACTACGAGGCTGGTATTCAGTGGCGCGACTGGTCTGGAACCTGGGGCGTCATCACGGGCAAGGGCATCAACCGGCAGATAGAACGGGCGTATGGCGTTGTCGCATCGCGGTACAAGCCCGGTGACAAGATCATCTTGATCGGCTATTCGCGCGGCGCCTATGCGGTGCGGTCATTGGCCGGGGTGATTGATCTGATCGGACTGGTGCGGTCTGATCAGGCGACTGTGCGCGCGGTCCGGCAGGCATACCGCCATTACCGCACTGGCGCGCGCAGCCCGGTGGCGCAGCGGTTTCGTGAAATTTACTGCCATGACGCCGTGCAGATCGAGGCGGTCGCAGTCTGGGATACGGTCAAGGCGCTGGGCCTGCGGTTGCCGATTGTCTGGCGCTGGGCGCAGGCACAGCATGATTACCACAACCATGCGCTGGGCGGTCATGTGCGGCATGGGTTCCACGCGCTGGCACTGGACGAACGGCGCGAGGCCTATGCGCCGGTTTTGTGGGAGTGTCCGCCCGAATGGCATGGGCATATGGAGCAGGTCTGGTTTCGCGGCAATCACGGTGATGTGGGGGGGCAGATCGGGCTTTTTGCGGATGCCCGGCCACTGGCGAATATTCCGCTGGTCTGGATGTTAGAGCGGTTGTCGGATTGCGGGGTGGCGTTGCCTATCGGCTGGCGCGCACGGTTCATGCAGGATGTCGCGGCCCCATCCATCGGGAATTGGCGGGGCTGGTCCAAGATATTTCTGTCGCGCCGCCGCCGGATCATCGGGCGTGACAGGTCGGAACGGTTTCATGAGACTGTCATTGAAGCCGAAGCGAAAGCATCAGGTGCCCGACATCTTCATAATCAGACAAGTGGTTGAGCCGGTCGCGTAGAGTTTGCCATCGCGCGCGCCCCTGATTTCGCCGTGCGACACGCCTGTCGTGCGCCCGGCGTGATCAATGCGGCCAATGGCCAGAATTTCGGTCCCCGGCGGGATGCAGCGTGTCAAATTCACCTTGTATTCCAACGTGGTATAGACGGACCCTTTGGGCACCGTCGTCATCACGGCGCAGGCCATGCAGCTGTCCAACAGCGTGCCGTACCAGCCGCCATGTACGCCGCCCATCGGGTTGGTGTGGTTGAATTCGGGGGTCCCGCGGAAGGTGACCTGGCCGGGTGCGACCGTGTCGAGCGTGTAATTCATCAGCGCGGAAATCGGCGGACGGGAAATTTCGCCGCGCTGCATGGCTTGCATGAATTCCAGACCGCTGAGCGACAGTATGGTCGCGCGGTCGGGCAATTGTTCGGGGGATGTGGCGGTGAACATGGGGGCCTCGGGCGTTGTTTCGCCCAAGGCTGGCGTTTCAGGCGACGTTTTGCAACCGTGCTTTGGGTGTGATCCCCAAAGCATGGCAGACATCGCGGGTCAGTTCGGGGCGGTTGAGCGTGTAGAAATGCAGATGATCCACCCCACCTTGCCGCAGGTCATCGCAGAGTTCGGTGGCCAGCGCGGTGGACAGCAGGTCGGTCGTGCCGTCGCGGGTGGCGTTTGTGAAGGCATCACTAATGAGCTGTGGAATATGGGTGCCGCATTGTGCCGCGAACCGCTGCGTGCCGGCCCAGTTTTCAATCGGCAGGATGCCGGGGATGATCGGCGCGTCGATTCCGGCTTTGACGCAGGCGTCACGGAACCGGAAAAACGTGTCAGCTTCGAAGAAGAACTGGGTGATTGCGGATGTCGCACCAGCGTCGATCTTGCGCTTGAGGAATGCGATGTCGGCTGCCTGATCGGCGGCTTCGGGGTGCTTTTCGGGATAGGCACCGACGCGGATCGTGAATTTGCCGGTATCGGCCAGCGCGTCGATCAGCGCGATCGAGTTGACAAAGCCATCGCGGTGGGCGGTGAATTTGTCAGCCCCTTTGGGCGCATCGCCGCGCAGGGCCACGATTTCTTTCACGCCGACCTGTGCGTAACCTTCTGCAATTTCAAGCGTTTCGGCTTTGGTCGCATCCACGCACGTCAGGTGCGCGGCAACATTCAGCCCGCTGGTGCGGTGGATCGTGCTGACCGCCTCGTGGGTCAATTTGCGCGTGGTGCCGCCGGCGCCATAGGTGACGGAGACGAATGTTGGATCAAGAGGCGCGAGCGTGTTGACGCAGTCCCACAGGCGAAACGAGCCTTCGAGGGACTTGGGCGGGAAGAATTCGAACGAAATCGTTGGGGCAGTCATTGGTGGACCTCTCTCTTGATTTGCGTTTGTCCCATGTCTATGCAGATGAAGCAATTTCATAACCTTCACCACCATCATGAGGACCGTTCATATATGCATATCGAGTTTCGGCATTTGCGGACCATCAAGGCGATACATGATACCGGCGGGCTGGCCCGTGCGGCGGACCAGTTGAACATCACCCAATCCGCGCTGAGCCATCAGATCAAAGGGATCGAGGATCAGGCAGGGGTCGAGTTGTTCGTGCGCCGTTCCAAGCCGCTGAAGCTGTCGGCCGCGGGCATGCGGATGTTGGCGGCGGCAGAGACGATTCTGCCGCAGGTGGCGGCATTGGAGGCCGAGTTTTCGGGACTGGTGCAGGGCAGTTCGGGGCGGTTGCATATCGCGATCGAATGCCATGCCTGCTTCGAATGGCTGTTTCCGGTGTTGGAGCAGTTTCGCAAGGCCTGGCCCGACGTGGATGTCGATATCCGTCCCGGGCTGGCGTTTGATGCCCTGCCGGCGCTGCGCAAGGAAGAGGTGGACTTGGTGGTGACGTCCGACCCCGAAGACATGCCCGAGACGGATTTCACGCCACTGTTTGATTATGAGCCGGTGTTTGTGGCCTCTGCATCGCATCCCTTGGCGCAAAAAGACGTGATTGAGGCCGAAGATTTCCGGGGTGAAACCCTGATTACATATCCGGTTGATCGTGCCCGGCTGGATGTGTTTTCGCAGCTGTTGACGCCCGCAAAGGTCGAACCCGGCGCAATCCGTCAGGTTGAATTGACGGCGGTGATCCTGCTGCTGGTCGCGTCCAATCGTGGGGTGGCGGTGCTGCCGGATTGGGTGGTGCGGCAGGTGCGTTACAATTCTGACTATGTGACCCGGCCCCTGACAAAGAACGGGATCACGCGCAGATTGTTTGCCGCGACAAGGGCCGAAGATACCAGCCGCCCGTTTATGGCACATCTGATCAGGCTCGCCCGGCAGGAAGCCGTGAAATTGCAGCGCGCCTAGGCCGCGTCGCCCTGCGATGGGGGGCCGTGTCACGGGTTTGTGCCGCCAGACGCAGATGGGTTTCGGCAAAGGGTGCGGCGGCACCGTAAAGATATCCCTGGACAAGATTGCACCCCATGCCACGCAGCATGTCGCGTTGGTCGCGTGTTTCCACGCACTCGGCGATTAGTTTGACGTTGAGGCCCCGGCTGATGGTGACCAACCGTTCGACAAGGACCCGGGCGGCTGGATCGACACCAAGGTCGCGAATGAAGCTGGTATCAAGTTTGAGTTCGTCGAACTCAAGCTCTTTGAGGTGCTGGAGCGAGGCAAAGCCGGTGCCGAAATCATCGAGCGAGATGCGGACCCCGGCCCGACGGAAGCGGATAATCAATTCGCGGATAATGTCGGTGGCACGCGATATGAAAATATCTTCTGTGATTTCAAAGGTCAGGTATGGGCGCAGCGCCGGATAAAGGTCAATCACGGTGAACAGGTCGCCCTGCCCCGACAGGGTTGCCAATGTGACCTCTGGTATGTTGATCGACACCTGCCCCGGGTCCAAGCCGTCATTCACGATTGTTTGCAGATGCCGCATCACGTGTTCGGCGGTGTGGATCATGAACGCGCCTTGAAGCCCGAGTTCATTGATCATGGGCAGGAATTGAGACGGGGGCAGCAGCCCGCGTTGTGGGTGATGCCAACGCGACGACGCCTCAAACCCGACGATCTGATTGGTGCCGAGGCAAATCTTGGGTTGATAATGCGGCATGATTTGCCCGCTCCGCATCGCCGCGAGAAGCATCTGGCGATTTTCCAGGGTTGGTCTGACTGGAAAAGCGGCCTTGTCGTAAATGCTTGGCCGTCCTTCGGGGTTTTGCTTGGCAAGATACATGGCTTGATCGGCACCGGACATGAGCGCATTGGGTGTGTCGGCACCTTTGCCTTGCCGGGCAATGCCGGCACTTGCGCCGACGCTGAGTTGCTTTTGTTCAAAAAAGAACGGGTTGCGAGATGACTTTTGCGATTTTTCCGCCAAACTGCACTGCGGCTTGCACCGACGCAATGCTCGTGCGCAAAATCGCAAATTCATCCCCGCCCAGCCGCGCGACCAGACCGTCACGCCCGGCAATCAGTTTCAGACGTGTCGCGATGGCGCGCAGGACAGCATCGCCTGCTTCGTGACTATAGCTGTCGTTGATCGGTTTAAAGCCGTCGATATCCATCAAAAAGACAGTCACCCCCTCTTTGCTGGCATGCTGTCGCATCATGCTTTGCGCGACATCATCAAACGCACGGCGGTTCATCAGGCCCGTGAGGCTGTCAGAGCGTGAAAGCCGCTCCAGCGCTCCATCAGGCGCGCGTTTGCCTCTTCGCGCGCGCGGCCCAGGGCCTTGTGGGTGTCTTTTGCAGGTTCATCGTATCGAATGTGTTGACGATATAGAAAGCCACGAGGCTGGCCGTGATCAGCCATTCCGTTTGGCTGCCGTTATGTGCGGGGTTCTTGGCAATATTGTACAGCATGATGAACATCGCAGCGAACGCGGGCATCATCTGGGACCAGTTATAGACCGGCAACAGGCCGAATGTGTTGCTGACATGGACATAGGTGCCAAAGATCCAGATGAAACCTGCCAGCACGAAAGGGACCGTGTCGCTGGTCGAGAGGACCACTGCGAAAGCCAAAAACGACAACATGGCCGCCCAATTGATCAACCAGACCAGGCAGGTCGTTGGCAAATCTATCATTTCTTCAAATCGTTCGGCTTTTCGATTGAGCGGATATGCCAACGCTTCGATCGCGACGATGGCCAGAGTGATCTTTGCTGCCAGCACCGCGAACCCGGCGAAGGCTGTAACGGCCGCCATGAGCGCCGCTGCCGCCAGACGTTTCATGACATCACGTGCCGAGATATGGGCCGTAATCTGCGTCTGATATACAAAATGATCAATCAAACGCTGGACCATCACGTTCCCTGCCGCCGCCACATGCCGTCTTGTGCACCCGCAGAGCAAACAGGACGTTAAGACCCGAAAAGAAATTTGCGGCTCTCATGCGGTCGGCCCCCCTTGTTCCGCAGCCGCGTTGCGCCTATACGCCGCGCTTGATCCTGAACCGGAGGCCCGAGTATGGCTGGCAGCGCAAATCTGAATGTTATGATGAAAACCGCCCGTAAGGCGGGCCGTGCACTGCTAAAGGATTTTGGCGAAGTCGAAAACCTGCAGGTCAGCACCAAGGGCCCCGGCGATTTTGTCAGCCGCGCGGACCGCACCGCAGAAGAGACGATCCGCGAAGAATTGCTGCGTGCGCGTCCGTCGTATGGGTTTCTGGGCGAAGAGGGCCGCGAGATCGAGGGTGAAGACCCGACCCGCCGGTGGATTGTCGATCCGCTGGATGGCACGACGAATTTCCTGCATGGTCTGCCGCACTGGGCGGTATCCATTGCCCTTGAACACAAGGGGCAGACTGTCGCGGGTGTGATTTATGACCCCGTCAAAGACGAGATGTTCTATGCGGAAAAAGGTGGCGGTGCCTGGCTGAACGAAAGCCGGCTGCGCGTGTCGGGGCGCCATCGTTTGATCGAGAGCATCTTTGCAACCGGTCTGCCATTTGCCGGGCGCGCCGATCTGCCCGATACAATCAAGGATCTGGCTCGTTTGCTGCCCGCCTGCGCCGGCGTGCGCCGGTTTGGGGCCGCATCGCTGGATTTCGCCTATGTGGCTGCGGGCCGATACGAAGGGTTTTGGGAGCGTGGCTTGCATGCTTGGGATATGGCGGCTGGTTTGATCATCGTGCGCGAGGCAGGCGGCATTGCCGAGCCGCTGCAAATCGGTGGTGACATCTTGGCCGACGGTCAGGTGATTTGCGGCAACGAGCCGATTTTCGAAACATTTGCCAAAGTGATCCGCAAGGCCTAGCGCCGCACGATCGGGATATTGCTGCGGCCATAGGTGGCTTCGGGGTGTGGCGGATGACCTGCGGTTCGTTGCCAAAATGCGGGTCCGCCAAGTTTGAGCCACAGCGGCAATGTCGTGATCAAGCCAATCACAAAGCCGCCGGTATGCGCCCAATAGGCAACGCCGCCGCGGGTGGTGTCGATGTTGAACCCGTTGAAGAGTTGCAGTGCAAACCAGATGCCAAGCATGAGCCATGCCGGTATCGGCAGGATGCGAAAGAAGACCACGAAGAAGATAAAGATATCGACTTTGGCCTTTGGGAACAGCAGCAGATACGCGCCCATGACGCCTGCAATCGCCCCCGATGCGCCCACGACGGGTGTTGGCGACAGCGGGTCGGTTGCGAATTGTGCAAAGCTCGCGCCGATGCCGCAGGCCAGATAGAAGATCAAGAACGGAACATGCCCCATCTCGTCTTCGAGGTTGTCGCCGAAAATCCACAAAAACAGCATATTTCCGGCGAGATGCAGGATGCCGCTGTGCAGGAAGATCGAGGTGACAAGTGTGCCGAAGTTTTCCCCATACGACAGCTGCAGCGGTGTCATCGCATAGGTTCCGTATAGTCGGGCCAATGCCTGATCGGACTGGAAATAGGCCAGACCGATCAGGAATATCACGATGTTCAACCCGATCAGCGTCAGGGTGACGTAGGGCGTGCCTGTCGATGGGTTGTGGTCGCGGATTGGTAACATGCCGCGACCGTGAGCGATGCGCGCCGGGTGGTCAAGCCCAAGCTGGGCCTGCCACCTCGGCCAGCAGTGCGGCATTCCCGCCCGCCGCTGTGGTGTCGACGCAAACGTGCCGTTCGTGCAAGGCGTGACCGGCATCAGGCATGCCGGTGATCAGTGCCGTAATCGGTCCGTCGCGGTGGCTCAGGGCGGTTTCGATTTCGCGTCCGGTGTCGGCGTCACCCCACCAGATGACCCCGGCGAGCGGCGTCAGAGAGGTGAGCATTTCCGGCGCAAGGGTGCCTTCGGCGTTGACCCCCATACCGCCAAGTGTCGCAATGGCCGTGACCTGTTGCTGTGCCGCGTCGGCGCCAGGTCCCATACACAGGATGGGCCCGCGGGCATGCACGCTGTGGCGGTTGGATTCGCCAGTCGGACCGGGCAGGTCGGTCGGCGCGGGATGCGCGGGGGCGATGGCCGACGACAACCGCTTTTTCAATGCGGCGAGGTCGGCATCGTGGTCCCATGAGCTGTCGGATCGTGCGGTTGCATGGGCGGTGAAGCGGGGCAGATAGTATGGACCGCCCGCCTTTGGGCCTGTGCCGGACAGGCCTTCGCCGCCAAAGGGCTGGCTGCCGACGATCGCGCCGATCTGGTCGCGGTTGACGTAGATATTGCCCGCCTGCACCCGTTCCACAACCGTCTGCACCCGGTCGTCGATGCGGGTGTGCAGGCCGAATGTCAGGCCGTAGCCGGTGGCGTTGATTGTATCAATCACCTTTTCCAATTCACTGGCCTTGAAGGTGGCGACATGCAGGACCGGGCCGAAGATTTCGCGCGTCATATCCGCGATGCTGTTCACGCGGATCGCTGTCGGCGCGATGAAGTGCCCCTGTGTGGGCGCGTTCAGCTGGTGGATGATGCGCCCTTCGGCCTGCGCTTGGGCGATGTGGTCGGCGATTGTCTTGTGCGCGGCCGCATCAATGACCGGGCCTACGTCAGTCGCCAGTTCCCACGGGTCGCCAAGGGTCAATTCCGACATGGCACCTTTGAGCATCTTCAGCAGTGTATCGGCGATATCTTTCTGCACATACAGGCAACGCAGCGCCGAACAGCGCTGACCGGCGGAACGGAAGGCACCGTTGATGATGTCGCGCACGGCGTGTTCGGGCAGTGCGGTGCTGTCCACGATCATGGCGTTCAGGCCGCCGGTTTCCGCGATCAACGGCGTGCCGGGTGTGCAATACGCGGCCATCGCGCTGCGGATTTTCAGCGCCGTTGCGGTAGAGCCGGTAAAGGCCACGCCGTTGATGCGCGCATCGGAGGTGAGCGCCGCGCCGATGCCGCCGCCGCCAGGCAGCAACTGCAGCGCTGAGGCCGGAACGCCAGCTTTGTGCATGATTTGCACCGTGCGCGCCGCGATCAGGGGCGTCTGTTCTGCGGGCTTGGCAAGCACCGCATTACCTGCGGCAAGCGCTGCCGCGATCTGCCCGGTAAAGATGGCCAGCGGAAAATTCCACGGGCTGATGCAGGTCCAGATCCCGCGCGCGGTGCTGCCTTCGGTGGCCTGGGCGGCATAGTACCGCAGGAAATCGACGGCCTCGCGGAGTTCGGCGATGGCGTCGGGCAGACCTTTGCCTGCCTCGCGGGTCAGGATCGCAAAGAGCGCGGCTGCCTCGGCTTCGTAGGCGTCGGCGGCGGCGTTCAGCACCTTGGCGCGGGTTGCCACGTCGCTGGCCCATGGTGTTGCGGCGGCAAGCGCGGTTGCCACATCGGCGGCGGTTGCGCTTTGGGCGGTCCCGACAATGTCGCTTGGCAGTGCGGGGTTGCACACGTCATGCGTCGGGCCTGCGTCAACCGCACCGGCCAGCATCGGCGCTGCGGCAAAGGTCTTGGTGCGCAAGTTGCCACGCCCCGCGTCGATTTGGGTCAGTGTCGGGACATGTGTCAGGTCCCAGCCTTTGGAGTTGATCCGTTCGGGCAAAAACAGTTCCGGACCGGTCGGCAGATGGGGACCCTGGCCCGCGGCGTCAAAGGGGCAGCTTGCCACGACCTCGGGGGGGACGTTTTCATCGACGATCTGATTGACGAAGCTGGAGTTGGCGCCGTTTTCAAGCAGGCGGCGCACCAGATAGGCCAGAAGATCCTCGTGGGCACCAACGGGGGCGTAGATCCGGCAGCGGGTCTGTTCGGCCTTAAGGACGATGGTGTGCATGGTTTCGCCCATGCCGTGCAGGCGCTGGAATTCGTAATCTTGCGCGGTGCGACCCATCGTTGACGCCATATCGAGAACGGCGGCCACGGTGTGGGCGTTATGGGTGGCAAACTGCGGATAGATGCGGTCGGTCAGGCCCAGCAGCTTGCGCGCGTTGCTGATATAGCTGATGTCGGTGTGCTGTTTGGCAGTGAAGACTGGAAAGCCGTCAATCCCCTGCACTTGGGCGCGCTTGATCTCGGCATCCCAATAGGCACCTTTGACCAAGCGGACCATGATCTTGCGATCCAGCCGCGTTGCGAGGTCATGCAGGTAGTCGATGACAAGCGACGCACGCTGGCCATAGGCCTGTACGACGACGCCGAAGCCGTCCCATCCGGCCAGAGCAGGTTCGGCCAGCACTGCGCTGATCACGTCCAGTGACAGTGACAGGCGGTCGGCCTCTTCGGCGTCGATGTTGAAACCCATGCCTGCCGATTTGGCGAGCAGAGCGAGCGCGCGGACGCGGGGGACGAGTTCTGCCATGACGCGGGCCTCTTGGGCCACTTCGTAGCGGGGGTGCAGCGCCGACAGTTTGACGGAAATGCCGGGGTTTTCGGCGACACTGTCATACGTGCAATAATCGGCGATGGCGCTGATCGCGCGGGAGTAGGCCAGATGATAACCGCGCGCGTCAGCTTCGGTGCGGGCGGCCTCGCCCAGCATGTCGTAGCTATAGGTGAACCCCTTGGCGCGCATCACATCGGCACGTTTGAGCGCCTTGACGATGTTTTCGCCCAGCACAAACTGGCGGCCCATCTCGCGCATGGCGCGGGCTACGGCGGTGCGGATCACAGGTTCGCCCAAGCGTTTCACGGCGCCACGCAAGTGGCGGCTGATGCCGGGCTTTGTGTCATCAAGAACGCGACCGGTCAGCATCAGCGCCCACGTCGAGGCATTGACCAGCGACGACGCGGAATGGCCCAGATGTTTGCCCCAGTCGGATGGCGCGATTTTATCTTCGATCAGGGCGTCGATCGTATCGGCATCGGGCACCCGCAGCAATGCTTCGGCCAGACACATCAGCGCAATGCCTTCGTCCGTCGACAGGCCATATTCGGCGAGGAATACTTCCATCAAGCCCGGATCGGCGCTGTTGCGGATGTCGCAGACCAGATATGCGGCGCGGCTGCTGATCCGTGAGCGGTCGGCCTCGGTGAGGGCGGCGGCGGCAGTCAGGGCTGTCACCGCCGTTTGTTCGTCACTATACATGGCCATGTCAATCCGGTGGCGCAGGTCGTTTGTGTCATCGCGTGGCATGGTGTCATCCTTTTCCCTGATGTCCCATCATATCCCATTGATCGCAGTCGTTTTGCCTGCTATTTACCAAAACTGCAGGCGGGTTGTCCAAATTATGGTGGCTTTTATGACCGAAAGGTTTTCTGATCTTGACGGATTTGACCGCAAGATTCTTGACGTGCTGGCTGTCGAGGGCCGTATCAGCGTGACCGAACTGGCGCGGCGTATCGGTCTGTCGAAATCCCCGACGCAGGCGCGGCTGAAACGGTTGGAGGACAACGGCGTTGTGCGTGGTTATCGCGCATTATTCGATCCGATCCGGCTTGGCCGGGACCATGTCGCCTTTGTCGAGGTAAAGTTGTCGGACACGCGCGAGGCGGCGCTGGCGGCATTCAGTGCGGCCGTGATGCGCGTACCAGAGATAGAGCAGTGTCATTTGATCGCCGGGGCATTCGACTATCTGATGAAAGTGCGCACATCGGGGATGATCGGCTATCGTGCTGTCCTTGCGGAAAAAATATCAACTTTGCCGCATGTCGCCAATACGTCAACCTATGTTGCGATGCAGGCCATCAAAGAAGAAGGCCTGTCGCCGGTGGCCCCAAGCACAGGGTCGTGACTTGACCGGGCGGCCCTGCGCCGCAAATATCGGCCCATGAAATGGTTTGTCCTACTTTGCCTGTTTGCGGCACCCGCCTTGGCCGAGGCCTGTCCGGTGGCACCCGACCATACGGCACGTACCGATGCGATCATCGTGGAGCTGGGGCTGGCCCGTGGTCAGGGCGATGCCAAGGTGCTGACCGATGAGCTTTGGACGTTATGGACGGATGCGCCTGACGCCCGCGCGCAGCAGTTGTTGGACGAGGGGATGCGCAAACGATCCGCCTATGATTTTCCGGGTGCGCGCGATGCGTTGGATGCGCTTGTTGCCTACTGCCCCGATTATGCCGAAGGATATAACCAGCGCGCCTTTGTGAATTATTTGCGGCAGGATTTTGCGGCGGCTCTGGTTGATCTGGATCGCGTGCTGATGATGTCGCCAAACCACATCGCAGCCCTGTCAGGCAAGGGGTTGACGCTGATGGGGCTTGGTCGCCACGATGAGGCGCAGATGGCCCTGCGTGCGGCCGTGGCGCTGAACCCGTGGTTGTCAGAGCGGTCGTTGCTGACGGTGCCGCCGGGCACGGATATCTGACCCCCACTTGCCGACCGGCACGGGTCCGCATAGGAATGGCGCCGTACACGTATGCTGGATCAGGGTAGCGGCGTTTCAAAGCCCTTGTCTCGATACTGAAAAGTGCATACGGAACATGGTGTTGTAATGCAACGCCAGATGCGGGCGTGATGGAATGGTAGACATACCAGACTTAAAATCTGTTGGGGCTTGTCCCCGTGTGGGTTCGAGTCCCACCGCCCGCACCATAATTTTTACACTTCGCGACAGTTGCAAACGCATTGACGCGCATATGTCCGATTTTTGCAGGTAAGTGTGTCCGCTGAGGGCGATCTTTGTGCTGGATGGCGCATTTTCTATTCCAGTCTTCAGCGGCTTTTTAAGCGGTTTGCGTATTCACGGAATTCGTCAGATGTTTCCGGTAACATTCATATTTTGGAATACGAAAGTATTCACGGGCGTCTTAATACAAAAGAGGCTTTGGGGTTATTATTCCAATATTGAAACACCCAGTGCCCTGATCCATGCCCGCCTATTGGTGTTGCGGACGGGCTCTGTTGCACAAATTCTGTGAGGGATTCATCTAGTGAATCCAGTGTGGTAGCTGGAGGGCATGAGCAGACCCATCCCCCCCGCCTACAAGACCAGGAACTGGCCGGCCTATAACGAAGCGCTCA
>Ga0208544_10001180_pt1 | contig 18594 bp, 13 predicted proteins | sample DEB08_DNA_9_FD_184526 | JGI IMG/M metagenome (GOLD analysis project Ga0208544, IMG submission 184526) | Aqueous microbial communities from the Delaware River and Bay under freshwater to marine salinity gradient to study organic matter... | ecosystem: Environmental > Aquatic > Marine > Coastal ... | reverse complement strand
TGTCCTTCACTTTCACCGCCTTGAGTGAGTCGGTGGGAACCTGTGGCGCAGTCACGTATACTTTCAAAAATACTGATACAGCTCAACAGACTGCAACCGACGGCGTCTTCTCGTTGTCGGGTCTTGCCTTTGGCGGAACTGCGACCACGATCACTCCTTGGGTTGGAACTCATACTTTCTATGTGACAGCGACCTTGGACAACTACACTACCAAGACGATCGACTCTAACCAGATTTCGGTAACCATCGGTAATCCTTGCACAAGCACCACGATTACCGACACATAGACTATCACCAATCTAGCGACGACCGTGAAAGGAGCTTCCGACAGCACCACTTTCACTGCTTACACCGACAGTGTTTCTACTGCATCGGCTGCATTCGGAGCAAACAACTGCGGAGTGCCGACTTACGAGATCAAGATGTCGGACGGCACCACGGCTGTCCCTGGCTACTTGACCCTCAGTGGCACGACTCTGACAGCTACCACAACTGACCCCACCCACATCGGGGTGCATAACATTCAGTTGCAGGTTAAGCTAGCGACGTACTCGATCACCCACACCGAGTCTTTCACAGTAACAATCACTGAGTGTGTGCCTTCGATCACCGTGCCTACTCTAACGAACCAGCCATACGCTATCGATCAGACTTCTCATCCGTACACTCACGCTGCTTTCACTGACGCCAATGCTTGTGGATACACTTTCACATACACGGCATTCCTCGTTGGAGCCTCAGAGACTGCTCTTCCCACCAACTACGTCAGCTACACTGCTGGCACGTTGACGTTTGCGATCTATTCAAGTGACATCGCAGACGTAGGAGCTCACACTATCAAGGTGTATGGTACTCTCGACAACACACCAACGACTGCTAACTCAGGCACCTTCACGATCACAATTGCAAATGATTGTCAGCATGACGCTGTCTCTCTGACAACTGCGATTGGAGCTCAGACTTACAATATCGCAACCCCTGCGACGTCGTCGACTTACCAGGCCACGTTCACCTAGACGCATCCCGGGTGTCCCTTGGTGTATTCGCTCACCGAGGCTGGCTCGTCAACTATCACAACTTCTGTGATTACGTTCTCCACCACCGATGGCTCTTTGATTGTCAGCACGAACGATTTGACGAACGATGGATTCTCGAAGACCATGGTGATTACTGTCACCAGTACAGACACCCTTGGCGCTTCAAAGACTGCAACCGATACTTTCGTGCTCACTCTTCAAGACGTGTGCAAATCGACTGTTCTTACGGCCCCCAACTTCGCCACTGCATCTTACCCTACGGAGAATCTGTGGACCCCGATGTCTTTCACTTTCACCGCCTTGAGTGAGTCGGTGGGAACCTGTGGCCCTGTCACGTATACTTTCAAAAATACCGATTCAGCCCAGCAGACAGCAACCGACGGCCTCTTTTCGTTGTCAGGTCTTGCCTTCGGTGGAACTGCGACTACAATCACTCCTTGGGTTGGAACTCATACTTTCTACGTGACAGCGACCTTGGACAACTACACTGCCAAGACGATCGATTCTAACTAGATTTCGGTGACTATCGCCAATCCTTGCACAAGCACCACGATTACTGACACATAGACCATCACAAATCTGGCGACGACTGTGAAAGGAGCCTCCGACTCCACCACCTTCACTGCGTACACAGATAGTGTTTCTACTGCGTCAATCGCATATGGTGCAAACAACTGTGGAGTGCCAACTTACGAGATCAAGATGTCTGACGGCACCACGGCTGTCCCCGGCTACTTGACCCTCAGTGGCACGACCCTGACAGTTACCACAACGGACTCCGCCCACATTGGTGTGCACAACATTCAGTTGCAGGTTAAGCTAGCGACATACTCGATCACCCACACTGAGTCCTTCACTGTCACAATAACTGAGTGTGTGCCTTCGATCACGGCCCCCACTCTGGTCAACCAAGCGTACGATGTCAGAGCCACTGCCGGCACGTATACTCACGCCGCCTTCACCGACGCCAATGCTTGTGGATACTCGTTCACATAGACAGCTTTCCTCGTTAGCGGCACCGAGACTGCTCTACCAACCAACTACGTAAGCTACACAGCAGGCACGTCGACCTTCTCGATCAGCACCACCGACATCAACGACGTTGGCACCCACACGATTAAGGTGTACGGCACGCTCGACAACACAGCGACGACTGTCAGCTCAGCCACCTATACCATCACTATCACTAACCCTTGCGCGGCTGACGCCCTTTCGTTGACCACTGCGATTGGAGCCTAGACTTACAACATCATCAACCCGGCAGTTCCGTTGACTTACCAAGCCACGTTCGCTCAGACGGTCTCTGGTTGCCCATTGACCTACTCTTTGACAGAAGCTGGCTCTTCAACAATCACAACTGCTGTGATCACATTCTCCACTGTCGATGGCTCTTTGATTGTCAGCACAAATGATTTGGCAAACGATGGTTTCTCGAAGAGCATGGTGGTGACAGTCACCAGTACAGACAGTATTGGAGGGTCTAACACTTCGACCGATACTTTCGTGCTCACTCTCCAAGATGTTTGCAAATCGACTGTTCTCACAGCTCCCAACTTTGCCACTGCATCCTACCCTTCAGAGAATCTGTGGACTGCAATGTCTTTCACATTCACCGCCTTGAGTGAATCCGTGGGAACCTGTGGCCCTGTCACGTATACTTTCAAAAATACTGATACAGCTCAGCAGACTGCAACCGACGGCGTCTTCTCTTTGTCGGGTCTTGCTTTCGGGGGAACTGCAACTACAATCACCCCTTGGGTTGCAACTCACACGTTCTACGTGACGGCGACCTTGGACAACTACACTGCCAAGACAATAGACTCTAACCAGATTTCGGTGACTATCGGAAATCCTTGCACAAGCACCACGATTACCGACACATAGACTATCACCAACCTGGCGACGACCGTGAAAGGAGCTTCCGACTCTACCACTTTCACTGCGTACACAGACAGTGTTTCTACCGCATCAGCCGCATTTGGAGCAAACAACTGTGGAGTGCCGACTTACGAGATCAAGATGTCTGATGGCACCACAGCTGTCCCTGGCTACTTGACCCTCAGCGGAACGACCCTAACAGCTACCACAACTGACCCCACTCACATTGGTGTTCACAGCATTCAGTTGCAGGTTAAGCTAACGACTTACTCGATCACCCACACTGAGTCTTTCACAGTAACAATCACTGAGTGTGTGCCATCGATCACCGTGCCTACTCTAACGAACTAGCCATACTCTATCGATCAGACTTCTCATCCATACACTCACGCCGCATTCACCGACGCCAATGCTTGTGGATACACATTCACATACACGGCATTCCTCGTTGGAGCCTCCGAGACTGCCCTTCCCACCAACTATGTGAGCTACACTGCCGGTACGTTGACATTTGCGATCTATTCGAGTGACATCGCAGACGTAGGAGCGCACACTATCAAGGTGTATGGCACTCTCGACAATACACCAACGACTGCGAACTCAGTCACCTTTACCATCACAATTGCAAATGATTGTCAGCATGACGCTGTATCGTTGACGACTGCGATTGGAGCTTAGACTTACAACATCGCAACCCCTGCGACGTCATCGACCTACCAAGCCACGTTTACTTAGACGCATCCCGGGTGCCCCTTGGTTTATTCGCTCACCGAGGCTGGCTCTTCAACCATCACAACCTCTGTGATCACGTTCTCCACCACCGATGGCTCTTTGATTGTCAGCACCAATGATTTGGGTTAAGATGGATTCTCGAAAACCATGGTGATTACTGTCACTAGCACAGACACTCTCGGCGCTTCGAAGACTGCGACCGATACTTTCGTGCTCACTCTCCAAGACGTCTGCAAATCTTCAGTGCTCACTGCCCCCAACTTTTCCACGACTAACTACCCCTGGGACTTGTATGCTCAGCAGACCATGCCCTTCTCAGCAATGACAGGCACAGTGACTGGGTGTGGAGCCATCACCTACACTGTCAACACAATTGACAACACCGTTTACACTATCTCTGGAACTGACGTCGTTGCCTAGCCCAGCCTTAAGTCTTGGGTGGACACTCACACGTTCACCATCACAGGCACCCTCGGGACCTACACCTCTATGACGGCGACTTCCAACACGGTGACGGTTGTGATATCGGACCCTTGCTTCGCGACGACAATCACCGACACGCAGACCATCACTAATTTGGCGACGACGGTGAAAGGAGCTTCCGACTCCACCACTTTCACTGCGTACACCGATAGTGTTTCAACCTCAACGTCTGCATTCGGAGCCAACAACTGCGGAGTGCCGACTTACGAGATCAAGATGTCGGACGGCACCACGGCTGTCCCTGGCTACTTGACCCTCAGTGGCACGACCCTGACAGCTACAACAACTGATCCCACCCACATTGGGGTGCATAACATTCAGTTGCAGGTTAAACTTACACCTTTTTCGATCACCCACACCGAGTCATTCACTGTGACAATAACTGAGTGCGTCCCTTCGATTACGGCCCCCACTCTGGTCAACCAACCGTACACTGTCAATGATGCATCTCTCCCCTATACTCACGCCGCATTTACCGACACAAATGCTTGTGGATACACTTTCACAAACACGGCATTCCTCGTTGGCGCCACCGAGACTGCCCTGCCCACCAACTACGTGAGCTATACTGCCGGCACGTTGACCTTCGCTATTTCTTCTTCGGATGTAAATGATGCTGGAGTGTACACAATCAAGGTTTACGGCACTCTCGACAACACGCCAAATACTGCGAGCTCAGCTACATTTACGCTGACAGTTGACAATGGGTGCTCAGCTGACACTGTTAGTTTGACTACAGCAATTGGAAACCAGGCTTACATTATTCAGACCCCTGCAACCTCCTCGACATTTACTGCGACCTTTACATAGAGTCAACCTGGATGTCCACTCAGTTTCTCATTGACTGAAGCAGGCTCGGCAACCATCACCACAGCTGTGATCACATTCTCCACGACCGATGGTTCGTTGATTGTCAGCACGAATGACTTGGCAAATGATGGTTTCTCGAAGACCATGGTGATTACTTGCACTAGTACAACTAGTTCGAGTGGTTCAACAACTGCTACGGATTCATTTGACCTCACACTTACGGACGTATGTAAAACATCCGTTCTAGTTGCTCCAGTCTTGACTGCGAACTACCCCTGGGACTTGTATGCCTAACAGACGATGCCATTCTCTGCGATGACAAGCAGTGTCTCTGGATGTGGTGCCATCACCTACACCGTCGATATTATCGACAACACCGTTTACACGATCTCCGGCCTCAACGTCGTTGCCTAGCCCAGCCTTAAGTCTTGGGTTGACACCCACACGTTCACGGTGACGGGAACTCTCGGGTCTTACACTTCTATGACGGCGACTTCAAACACTGTAACTGTAGTCATCTCAGATCCTTGTTTTAGCACAGTCATTGACACTAAAGTCATTGCAGACATGAGTGCTTCGGTTCTTGGCGCATCTGACACAGAATCTTTCACTGCTTTCACAGACTCAGTGGCAACCGCAAGTTCCGCTTTTGGTGCCGACCTCTGTGGAGTTGCCACATACAGAATCACTATGTCAGATGGCTCCACTGGAGTCCCTGCCTACTTGACTTTGAGTGGCAAGACTCTCACTTTGACTCCCACACTCACTTCACAGATTGGAACTCACGACATCAAACTGCATGTTGATTTGACTCCATTCGCTAGGACCCACACAGAGGACTTCCAGGTTGTCATCTCTGAGTGCGTGCCCACAATTACTGCACCAACTGCCCCGACGGCGATTGTCTAAGAAGTTGGTCTCCCTGCTGTCTCTTCCACAGCCTTTGCCGACTTCACGTACTTGCCATCTGCGGCCACCTGTGGATTTGCCTTCACTTACACTGCAAGTCAATCTGATAACAGTGGCTTGCCCGCCGCCATCACTTTCGACCCATCCTCGAAGGTATTCACAGTTGTGACGACCGACAGCGCTCAGGCTGGAACGTATACTGTTAAGATTAAGGCCACTCTTGACAACGTGGCTGTCACTATCGACGAGTCAGTCACTTTCACTGTGACTATCAACGACAACTGCAAAAACGACGAGGTGACTCTGACTGCTGGCACCGAGATCGCTGACAGCACATTCTACATTGAGACATCTGCTCTCACAACCACCTACTCGGCAACCTTCACCCACACCTTTGCACAGTGCCCGATTGCCTACTCGCTCAAGGAGAACACCGCGGCTTACTCTTCTGCGTTCATTACGAACTTTGACACCACCACGGGAGTCATAACCATCAGCACGGACTCGCTGACTTTCGATAAGGTCACCAAGACCTTGGAAGTGACTTGCACAAGTAGTCTGTCGACTCATTCCAATGCGGCCGTGAGTGACTCTTTCGACCTGACTCTGAAAGACGAGTGCTGGGATTCGGTGTTGACTGCTCCAGTCTTGACTGCGAACTACCCCTATGACTTATGGGTCCAACAAACAATGCCCTTCTCTGCGATGACAAGCAGTGTCGCAGGATGTGGTACCATCAACTACACCGTCGAAATTATTGACAACACCGTCTACACGATCTCTGGCCTCAACGTCGTTGCCCAGCCGAGTGACAAATCTGTCTGGGTTGGCACACACACCTTCACGGTGACAGGTACGCTCGCCAGCTACTCAACAAAGACGGCCACTTCGAACACTGTCACTGTGGTCATCTCCGATCCTTGCTACACCACAGTAATTGATTAGTCCTAAGTGGTTCCAACCTTGACTACTACTATTCTTGGAGCCTCCGATACTCACACTTTCACAGCGTTTACCAACACTGTCGCTGTTTCTTCGGTGGCTTTTGGAGCTGACAATTGCGGTGGACAGACTTACTCATTGAAGATGCAAGATGGCACGACTAATGTGCCTGACTATCTGAGTCTTTCTGGCTTCGACGTCATTCTGTCGACGACCAACACGGCGTACATCGGCACCCACACGGTTCGCCTCATCGTTAAACTCGACGCCCCTTACAACTTGGTCACTCACTACGAAGAATTCCAGGTTGTCATCAACGAGTGTGCTGTCACCATTGACACGCAGCCCACCATTGCCAATTAGTCCTACACGATTGGCACTGCCACGTAAACCGTCTCGTTCGCCGACTTCGGACAATCGCCTGGGTGTGGATTCACTTTCACCTACTCAGCGAAAGAACAGGGGCAGGCTACTCTGCCAGCTGCTATTACCTTCGACCCCACGACAAAGACTTTCACCATCGTTAGCACAAATGCAGCCGATGTTGGCACCTTCACAATCGAAGTCACTGCTGCGTTGGACAACCTCGCCTTGTCCAAGGACAGCACAGTCACCTTCGTGCTTACCGTAGATAACGCGTGCTCCCTCGATGAGGTCACTCTGGTCACGGCTTCGGACTTGCCAGACACGACTTACTACATCGAGACACCCGCAGTCACCACCACTTACACGTCGGCCTTCACGCACACAAACACTGCGTGCCCCCTCGTATTCTCTCTCACTGAGGACTCTGCTGCATATTCTGCCGCCTTCATTACGAACTTTGACACGGCGACTGGAATTATCACGATCTCGACTGACTCGCTCACCTTCGATAAAGTTTCCAAGACCCTAGCGATCACTTGCACAAGTCAATACTCTTCGCACGGCAATGCCGCCCAAACCGACTCGTTCGTGTTGACTCTCAAGGACGAGTGTTGGGACTCTGTATTGACAGCCCCTGTGCTGACAGCCACCTACACTTGGGACTTGTGGGCGCAGTAGACGATGCCCTTCTCAGCGATGACAAGCAGCGTCGCCAATTGCGGAGCCATCTCCTACACAATCGGTACTATCGACAACACCGTCTACACTATCGATGGCACCAATAGCAATGTGCTGGCTCAGCCAACGGACAAGACTGTGTGGGTTGGTGATCACACCTTCACGGTCACAGGTACGCTCGACTCTTATAATACGAAGACGGCGACTTCTAACACGGTGACAGTCACAATTGTGAACCCGTGCTCAACAACTACGGTGGTCTCCAAAGCCGTCAACGCAATGACTACAACGGTCTTGGTGAGCAAGGCCCAGACCTTCACCGACTTCACCGACGCAGCAAGCGTGCTTTACGGAGCTGGAACTTGTGGAACTTTCACGTACTCTATCAAGATGTCTGATGGCACAACCGCTGTGCCTGCTTACCTCACCTTGGCAACCTAGACTTTGACACTGATGACGACAGATCCTACCTACATTGGCGCGCATAATATCATCTTGAAGATCGTGTCTGATGACTACAGCCATTAAACCACTGAAGCCTTTACCGTCACGATCCAGGAGTGCGACAACCTTTCGATTGCAGAAACAACTGCAATCTCGACGCAGACTTATCAAATCGGAGCTGCAGCCCATACTTTCACCTTCGACGAGTATTCCCAGGCACCTGCTTGCAACTTCGAGTTCCTGTACACTGCCCTGATTGAGACCTCACCCGGAGTGACCGCTGCCCTTCCTTCATTCATTACTATCGACGATGCCACTCGCACCTTTACCGTCCAGACTAACGACCCTACCCACCAGCAGGCATACACTGTCGTCGTAGTGGCGACCTTGAACGATTAGACTGCGACAAGGTACGACTAGCACAGCTTCACGCTTGACGTGCGCTACGACTGTCTGAATGACTTCGTCACGCTGACCACGCCCATCGTTGACACCAACTACTTCATCTCAAAGCCTGAGATCTCGCTTGCCGCCACCTACACGAACAACGTTGCTACTTGCCCTCTGCAGTATACTTTGACTCTCAGTACCGGCGGAGGTATTGACACCAATGTGGTCACATTTGACTCAGCCACTGGCGGCATCAAGGTGTCCACGAGTAACTTTGCGACCTACGACCAGACGACCATGAATCTGAAGCTGACCTACACGAGCACAGTTTCAACCCACACCAACGCTGCAGTCTCGAACGACTTCGTGTTGACTTTGCAGGACGAGTGTTGGACCACGACCCTGACAGCGCCCAGCTTTGGAACGACAACTTATGCCTCAGAGAATCTCTGGACGCAGATGTCATTCTCCTACAGTGCTTTGAGCGAGTCAATTGGCACTTGCGGAGCAGTCACTTATACTTTCAAGATTACAGAAACGACCACTACCAAGCAGACTGACGCCGACGCAGTCTTCTCGGCAAATGGTTTGACCACCTTCGAAGGCACGGCCTCGGATATGACCAAGTGGGTCGGCACATTCACATTCTATGTGACAGCCACCCTCACTAACTATTCGACGAAGACCATCGATTCGAACCAGATCAGCGTCACCATCAGCAACCCTTGCTTCACGTCTACTATCACGGACGCCCAAACAATCTCGAACTTAGCAGTTTCTGTCCACGGAGCTTCTGACGCCACCAGCTTCACAGCCTTCACAGACGCAATTTCTACAGCGAGTGCAGCCTTCGGAGCAAACAACTGTGGAGTGCCTACCTACCGCATCACTATGACTGATGGTACTTCCGGGGTGCCTAACTACCTGAGTCTCAGCGGAACAACTCTGACGGCCTCATCGGTCGATACTGCCTAGATTGGTACGCACGATATCAAGCTGCACGTGGAGTTGACTCCTTATTCTGTGACTCACACTGAGGACTTCCAAGTCGTGATTACGGAGTGCGTGCCAACGATAACTGGCCAGCCAACAATTTCCGACTTGACCTGGACTATCCATACTCCAACTGTCTCCACGCCTGCTTTTGCCGACTACTCCTAATCGCCGACAGCTTGCGCCTTTGGGTTCACATATACAGCTGAGCACGACTTGGGCGCTTCCACAACAGGACTTCCGTCGTTCATCACTTTCGAAAGCTCAGCAAAGACCTTCACTGTGGGACCTGCAGCCGATGGCAACGAAGGAATTTACTTGATCCGTGTCCTCGCCACACTCGATAATGTGGCAGCGACCGAAGATAACACAGTAACCTTCACGATAACGATCAACAACGACTGCAAGAACGACGAGGTGACTCTGAGTGCTGGCACTGAAATTGCAGACGATACTTTCTATATTGAGACACCAGCCCTTACTTCAACGTATTCGGCAACCTTCACCCACACTTATCCTCTCTGTCCCTTTGTGTACTCGCTCAAGGAAAACACTGCGGCTTACTCGTCTGCATTCATTACGAACTTTGACACCGCCACTGGAATTATCACGATCAGCACTGATTCGCTGACTTTCGATAAGGTCACCAAGACCTTGGAAGTCACGGCTACAAGCACAATTTCAACTCATACAAATGGAGCCGCTAGTGACTCTTTTGACCTTACTCTTAAGGACGAATGCTGGGATTCGGTGCTGACTGCTCCAGTCTTGACTGCGAACTACCCATGGGACTTGTACGCCCAACAGACGATGCCATTCTCTGCGATGACAAGCAGTGTCGCTGGATGTGGTGCTATCACCTACACCATCGACATCATCGACAACACCGTTTACACAGTCTCCGGCCTCAACGTCGTTGCCTAGCCCAGCCTTAAGTCTTGGGTTGACACCCACACGTTCACGGTGACGGGAACTCTCGACTCATACACAACAAAGACAGCGACTTCAAACACTGTCACTGTAGTGATCTCAGATCCTTGCTTCAGTACAGTGATTGACACGAAAGTTATTGCAGACATGAGTGCTTCGGTTCTTGGCGCATCTGACACAGAATCTTTCACTGCTTTCACAGACTCAGTGGCAACCGCAAGTTCCGCCTTTGGCGCCGACCTCTGTGGAGTTGCCACATACAGAATCACTATGTCAGATGGCTCTACCGGAGTCCCTGCTTACTTAACTTTGAGTGGCAAGACTCTCACTTTGACTCCCACCCTTACTTCACAGATTGGAACCCACAACATCAAACTGCATGTTGACTTGACTCCATTCTCTAGAACCCATACCGAGGACTTCCAGGTTGTTATTTCTGAGTGCGTGCCCACAATTACTGCACCGACTGCCCCGACGGCAATTGTCCAAGAAGTTGGTCTTCCAGCTGTGTCTTCCACGGCCTTTGCCGACTACACGTACACGCCATCTGCTGCCACCTGTGGATTTGCTTTCACTTACACTGCAAGTCAATCTGATAACAGTGGTTTGCCAGCCGCCATCACTTTCGACCCATCCTCGAAGGTATTCACAGTTGTGACGACCGACAGCGCTCAGGCTGGAACGTATACTGTTAAGATTAAGGCCACTCTTGACAACGTGGCTGTCACTATCGAGGAGTCAGTCACCTTCACTGTGACTATCAACGACAACTGCAAAAACGACGAGGTGACTCTGACTGCTGGCACCGAGATCGCTGACAGCACATTCTACATTGAGACATCTGCTCTCACAACCACCTACTCGGCCACGTTCACCCACACCTTTGCACAGTGCCCGATTGCCTACTCGCTCAAGGAGAATACCGCGGCTTACTCATCTGCTTTCATTACGAACTTTGACACCACTACGGGAATCATCACAATCAGCACTGACTCGCTGACTTTCGACAAGGTCACCAAGACCTTGGAAGTTACTTGCACTAGTACTCTGTCAACTCATTCCAATGGGGCCGTGAGTGACTCCTTTGATCTTACTCTTAAGGACGAGTGCTGGGATTCGGTTTTGACTGCTCCGGTCTTGACTGCGAACTACCCCTGGGACTTGTATGCCTAACAGACGATGCCATTCTCTGCCATGACGAGCAGTGTCGCTGGATGTGGTTCCATCACCTACACCATCGATATTATTGACAACACCGTTTACACCGTCTCCGGCACTGACGTCGTTGCCTAGCCCAGCCTTAAGTCTTGGGTTGGAACCCACACGTTCACGGTGACGGGAACTCTCGACTCCTACACAACGAAGACAGCCACTTCGAACACTGTCACTGTGGTCATCTCAGATCCTTGCTTTAGCACCGTTATTGACACTAAAGCTGTGTTAGACATGGCTGCTTCCGTTCTAGGCACTTCGGATACAAAGTCTTTCACTGCCTTTACAGACTCAGTGGCGACAGCAAGTTCTGCCTTTGGAGCAGACAACTGTGGAGTTGCTACATACCGAATTACAATGTCAGATGGCACTTCCGGAGTCCCAGCCTACTTAACTCTGAGTGGCAAGACTCTAACTTTGACGCCGACTCTTACTTCACAGATTGGAACCCATAACATCAAACTGCATGTTGACTTGACACCATTCTCTGTGACCCACACCGAGGACTTCCAGGTTGTCATCTCCGAGTGCGTGCCTACAATTACTGCACCGACTGCCCCGACCGCGATCGTCCAAGAAGTTGGTCTCCCGGCTGTGACTTCCACAGCTTTTGCTGACTACACTTACTTGCCCTCTGCAGCCACTTGTGGATTCGCCTTCACCTACACTGCAGTTCAATCCGATAACAGTGTCTTGCCTGCCGCCATCACTTTCGACCCGTCCTCAAAGGTGTTCACAGTGGTGACGACCGACAGCGCTCAGGCTGGAATTTACACTGTCAAAATCAAGGCCACTCTCGACAACGTGGCTGTAACAATCGATGAGTCAGTCACCTTCACTGTTACTATCAACGACAACTGCAAGAACGACGAGGTGACTCTTACTGCTGGAACGGAGATCGCTGACAGCACATTCTATATCGAGACACCTGCTCTCACAACCACCTACTCGGCCACATTTACGCACACTTTCGCGCAGTGCCCGATTGCCTATTCGCTCAAGGAGAACACCGCGGCTTACTCTTCTGCGTTCATTACGAACTTTGACACCACCACGGGAGTCATAACCATCAGCACGGACTCGCTGACTTTCGATAAGGTCACCAAGACCCTAGAAGTTACTTGTACTAGTAGTCTGTCAACTCATACCAATGCTGCCGTGAGTGACTCTTTTGACCTAACTCTGAAAGACGAGTGCTGGGATTCGGTGCTGACTGCTCCAGTCTTGACTGCGAACTACCCCTGGGATTTGTACGCTTAGCAGACAATGCCATTCTCTGCAATGACGAGCAGTGTCGGTGGATGTGGTGCCATCACCTACACCATCGATATCATCGACAACACTGTGTACACGATCTCAGGCACTGACGTTGTTGCCCTGCCCAGTCTTAAGTCTTGGGTTGGCACTCACACATTCACTGTGACAGGAACTCTGGACTCCTACACAACGAAGACAGCCACTTCGAACACTGTCACTGTGGTCATCTCAGATCCTTGCTTCAACACAGTTATTGACACTAAAGCTGTTTTAGACATGACTGCTTCCGTTCTCGGCAGCTCGGATACAAAATCTTTCACTGCCTTTACAGATACAGTGGCAACCGCAAGTTCCGCGTTTGGCGCCGACAACTGTGGAGTTGCGACTTACAGAATTACGATGTCAGATGGCTCAACCGGAGTCCCAGCCTACTTGACTTTGAGCGGCAAGACTCTAACTTTGACCCCGACTCTTACTTCACAGATTGGAACTCACAACATCAAACTGCATGTTGACTTGACTCCATTCTCTAGGACCCACACTGAGGATTTCCAGGTTGTCATCTCTGAGTGCGTGCCCACGATCACTGCACCAACTGCCCCGACCGCGATCGTCCAAGAAGTTGGTCTACCAGCTGTTTCTTCTACAGCCTTTGCTGACTACACGTACTTGCCATCTGCTGCCACCTGTGGATTTGTATTCACCTATACTGCAGTTCAATCTGACAACAGTGGCTTGCCCGCCGCCATCACTTTCGACCCGACCTCAAAGGTTTTCACAGTTGTGACGACCGACAGCGCCCAGGCTGGAACGTACACTGTCAAGATCAAGGCCACTCTTGACAACGTGGCTGTCACCATCGATGAGTCAGTCACTTTCACGGTGACTATCAACGATAATTGTAAAAATGACGAGGTAACTCTGACTGCTGGCACTGAGATCACAGACGACACTTTCTACATCGAGACGCCCGCCCTCACTTCCACCTACTCGGCCACATTTACGCACACTTTCGCGCAGTGCCCGATTGCCTATTCGCTCAAGGAGAACACCGCGGCTTACTCTTCTGCGTTCATTACGAACTTTGACACCACCACGGGAATCATCACAATCAGCACTGACTCGCTGACTTTCGACAAGGTCACGAAGACCTTGGAAGTTACTTGCACTAGTACTCTGTCGACCCATTCCAATGGGGCCGTGAGTGACTCCTTTGATCTGACTCTTAAGGACGAGTGCTGGGATTCGGTGTTGACTGCTCCAGTCTTGACTGCGAACTATCCTTGGGACCTATGGGTCCAACAAACAATGCCCTTCTCTGCGATGACAAGCAGTGTCGCAGGGTGTGGCACTATCAACTACACCGTCGACATTATCGACAACACCGTCTACACGATCTCCGGCCTCAACGTCGTTGCCCAGCCCAGTGACAAATCTGTCTGGGTTGGCACTCACACGTTCACGGTGACAGGTACGCTCGCCAGCTACTCAACAAAGACGGCCACTTCGAACACCGTCACTGTCGTCATCTCCGATCCGTGCTACACCACAGTCATTGATTAGTCCCAAGTGGTTCCAACTTTGACGACAAGTATTCTCGGAGCCTCCGATAGTCATACTTTCACAGCGTTTACCAACACGATCGCTGTTTCTTCTGTGGCCTTTGGAGCTGACAATTGCGGTGGACAGACTTACTCATTGAAGATGCAAGATGGCACGACTAATGTGCCTGACTATCTGAGTCTTTCTGGCTTCGACGTCACTCTGTCGACGACTAACACGGCGTACATCGGCACCCACACGGTGCGCCTCATCGTAAAACTCGACGCCCCCTACAACTTGGTCACTCACTACGAAGAATTCCAGGTTGTCATCAACGAGTGTGCTGTCACCATTGACACGCAGCCCACCATTTCCAATTAGGCCTACACGATTGGCACTGCCACGGAAACCGTCTCGTTCGGCGACTTCGGACAATCGCCTGGGTGTGGATTCACTTTCACCTACTCAGCGAAAGAACAGGGACAAGCTACTCTACCTGCTGCAATTACCTTCGACCCCACGACAAAGACGTTCACCATCGTTAGCACAAATGCAGCCGATGTTGGAACCTTCACAATCGAAGTCACTGCTGCGTTGGACAACCTCGCCTTGTCCAAGGACAGCACAGTCACTTTCGTGCTTACCGTAGATAACGCGTGCTCCCTCGATGAGGTCACTCTGGTCACGGCTTCGGACTTGCCAGACACGACTTACTACATCGAGACACCCGCAGTCACCACTACTTACACGTCGGCCTTCACGCACACTAACACTGCGTGCCCCCTCGTATTCTCTCTCGCTGAGGACTCTGCTGCATTCTCTTCTGCTTTCATTACGAACTTTGACACGGCGACTGGAATTATCACGATCTCGACTGACTCGCTCACCTTCGATAAAGTTTCCAAGACCCTAGCGATCACTTGCACAAGTCAATACTCTTCGCACGGCAATGCCGCCCAAACCGACTCGTTCGTGTTGACTCTCAAGGACGAGTGTTGGGACTCTGTATTGACAGCCCCTGTGCTGACAGCCACCTACACTTGGGACTTGTGGGCGCAGTAGACGATGCCCTTCTCAGCGATGACAAGCAGCGTCGCCAATTGCGGAGCCATCTCCTACACAATCGGTACTATCGACAACACCGTCTACACTATCGATGGCACCAATAGCAATGTGCTGGCTCAGCCAACGGACAAGACTGTGTGGGTTGGTGATCACACCTTCACGGTCACAGGTACGCTCGACTCTTATAATACGAAGACGGCGACTTCTAACACGGTGACAGTCACAATTGTGAACCCGTGCTCAACAACTACGGTGGTCTCCAAAGCCGTCAACGCAATGACTACAACGGTCTTGGTGAGCAAGGCTCAGACCTTCACTGACTTCACCGACGCAGCAAGCGTGCTTTACGGAGCCGGAACTTGTGGATCTTTCACGTACTCAATCAAGATGTCTGATGGCACAACCGCTGTGCCTGCTTACCTCACGTTGGCGACCTAGACTCTGACACTGGTGACGACAGATCCTACTTTCATTGGCGCACATAATATCATCTTGAAGATTGTGTCTGATGACTACAGCCATTAAACCACTGAAGCTTTCACCGTCACGATCCAGGAGTGTGACAACCTTTCGATTGCAGAAACGACTGCAATCCCGACGCAGACTTATCAAATCGGAGCTGTAGCCCACACTTTCACCTTCGACGAGTATTCTCAGGCACCTGCTTGCAACTTCGAGTTCCTGTACACTGCCCTGATTGAGACCTCGCCCGGAGTGACCGCTGCCCTGCCTTCATTCATTACGATCGACGACGCAACTCGTACCTTTACCGTCTAGACTAACGACCCTACCCACCAGCAGGCATACACTGTCGTCGTAGTGGCGACCTTGAACGATCAGACTGCGACCAGGTACGACTAGCACAGCTTCACGCTTGACGTGCGGTACGACTGTCTGAATGACTTCGTCACGCTGACCACGCCCATCGTTGACACCAACTATTTCATCTCAAAGCCAGAGATCTCGCTTGCCGCCACCTACACGAACAACGTTGCTACCTGCCCTCTGCAGTATACTTTGACTCTCAGTACCGGCGGGGGAATTGACACCAATGTGGTCACATTTGACTCAGCCACTGGCGGAATAAAGGTGTCCACGAGTAACTTTGCGACCTACGACCAGACGACCATGAATCTGAAGCTGACCTACACGAGCACAGTTTCAACCCATACCAACGCTGCAGTCTCGAACAACTTCGTGTTGACTTTGCAGGACGAGTGTTGGACCACGACCCTGACAGCGCCCAGCTTTGGAACGACAACTTATGCCTCAGAGAATCTCTGGACGCAGATGTCATTCTCCTACAGTGCTTTGAGTGAGTCAATTGGCACTTGCGGAGCAGTCACTTATACTTTCAAGATTACAGAAACGACCACTACCAAGCAGACTGACGCAGACGCAGTCTTCTCTGCAAATGGTTTGACCACCTTCGAAGGCACGGCCTCGGATATGAGCAAGTGGGTCGGCACATTCACATTCTATGTGACAGCCACCCTCACTAACTATTCGACGAAGACCATCGATTCGAACCAGATCAGCGTCACCATCAGCAACCCTTGCTTCACGTCTACTATCACGGACGCCCAAACAATCTCGAACTTAGCAGTTTCTGTCCACGGAGCTTCTGACTCCACCAGCTTCACAGCCTTCACCGACGCTATTTCTACAGCGAGTGCGGCCTTCGGAGCAAACAACTGTGGAGTGCCTACCTACCGCATCACTATGACTGATGGTACTTCCGGGGTCCCTAACTACCTGAGTCTCAGCGGAACAACTCTGACGGCCTCATCGGTCGATACTGCCTAGATTGGTACGCATGATATCAAGCTGCACGTGGAGTTGACTCCTTATTCTGTGACGCACACTGAGGACTTCCAAGTCGTGATTACGGAGTGCGTGCCCACGATCACTGGCCAGCCAACAATTTCCGACTTGACCTGGACTATCCACACCCCCAATGTCTCCACGCCTGCTTTTGCCGACTACTCCCAAACGCCGACAGCTTGCGCCTTTGGGTTCACATATACAGCTGAGCACGACTTGGGCGCTTCCACAACAGGACTTCCATCATTCATCACTTTCGACAGTTCGGCAAAGACCTTCACTGTGGGACCTGCAGCCGATGGCAACGAAGGAACTTACTTGGTCCGTGTGCTAGCTACACTTGATAATGTGGCAGCGACTGAAGACAACACGGTAACCTTCACTATAACGATCAACAACAACTGCAAGAACGATGAAGTGACTCTGACCGCTGGCACTGAAATTGCGGACGATACTTTCTATATTGAGACACCAGCCCTCACTTCAACGTATTCAGCAACCTTCACCCACACTTATCCTCTCTGTCCATTTGTGTACTCGCTCAAGGAGAACACTGCGGCTTACTCGTCTGCCTTCATTACGAACTTTGATACTGCCACGGGAGTCATCACGATCAGTACTGATTCGCTGACTTTCGATAAGGTCACCAAGACCTTGGAAGTCACGGCTACGAGCACAATTTCAACTCATACAAATGGAGCCGCGAGTGACTCCTTCGACCTGACCCTTAAAGACGAATGTTGGGATTCGGTGCTGACTGCTCCAGTCTTGACTGCGAACTACCCCTGGGATTTGTACGATTAGCAGACAATGCCTTTCTCTGCAATGACGAGCAGTGTCGCTGGATGTGGTGCCATCACCTACACCATCGATATTATCGACAGCACTGTGTACACGGTGTCCGGCCTAAACGTCGTTGCTTAGCCCAGCCTTAAGTCTTGGGTTGACACCCACACGTTCACGGTGACGGGAACTCTCGACTCATACACAACGAAGACAGCCACTTCAAACACTGTTACTGTGGTCATCTCAGATCCTTGCTTCAACACAGTGATTGACGCAATGACTATAAACAACATGGCTGCTTCGGTTCTTGGCACAT
>Ga0208544_10001179_pt1 | contig 18600 bp, 16 predicted proteins | sample DEB08_DNA_9_FD_184526 | JGI IMG/M metagenome (GOLD analysis project Ga0208544, IMG submission 184526) | Aqueous microbial communities from the Delaware River and Bay under freshwater to marine salinity gradient to study organic matter... | ecosystem: Environmental > Aquatic > Marine > Coastal ... | reverse complement strand
ATGCCGTGAACATCAATCCAATGCCAAGGATATGCAGCACGGTGCGCGCTAGCGTCCACATCAGGATGCCTTTGGGCAGTCTTAAACTCTGGCCTTTGAGCAGAACGAGCGGTAGCAAGATGACCGTTTGAATACTGAAACGCACAAAAATCAGGACGCCAAGAGCAACAGCGCCACCCAATAGTTTAGCATTGCTATCTCCCAAAGGGGCCAGCACACAAAACGCCAGCATCAGCATGACGCCAAGGAAAGGACGATCATCGTTCATAAGGCAAGCTTAACAGTTCGGCACATTCACAGCGAGACCACCAAGGGCAGTTTCTTTGTATTTCTCGCTCATGTCGACACCGGTCTGGCGCATCGTCTCGATTGCGACATCAAGCGATACCAGATGCTTGCCGTCACCGCGCATCGCGAGTGATGCCGCTGAAACCGCCTTGATCGCGCCCAGCCCGTTGCGTTCGATGCAAGGGACTTGGACAAGTCCCTTAACCGGATCGCACGTCATGCCAAGATGATGTTCAAGTGCAATCTCGGCACCGTTTTCGATCTGTTCGGGGGTTCCGCCCAATACTGCCGCAAGGCCAGCCGCCGCCATCGCAGCGGCGCTCCCCACTTCAGCCTGACATCCACATTCAGCGCCAGAGATCGACGCATTGAATTTGATCAACCCGCCAATGGCCGCCGCAGTCAGTAGGAATTCAGGTACGCGGGATTGTGAAGCCCCCGGCACATGGTCCAGCCAATAGCGGATCGTGGCAGGGATTACGCCCGCCGCGCCATTTGTGGGTGCAGTCACAACCTGCCCGCCAGCAGCGTTTTCTTCGTTAACGGCCATTGCGTACGTAGACATGAAATCATTGATGGTATGCGGCGCAGTCAAGTTCATGCCACGTTCGGCCTGAAGTGCGTCATAAATACCTTTCGCACGTCTGCGAACATAAAGTCCCCCGGGCAGAATACCGTCAGTGTGCAGTCCGCGTTCGATGCAGGCGTTCATCACATCCCAAATGCGGGCCAATCCTTGATCAAGATCAGCATCGGGCATGCGTGACAATTCATTAGCTCGCTTCATTTCGGCGATTGATTTGCCGGACATTGCAGCCATATCCATCATTTCTTGGGCGGATTGAAAGGGGAACGGGACGGGCGCGCCCGTATCACTGTCTTTGCCTGCTGCAAGCTCTGCGTCTGTCAAAACAAAGCCACCACCGATCGAGTAATAGGTGATTTGGGTGATAACGTCGCCTTGGGCGTCTGTGCCGCGCAGGATCATCCCGTTGGCATGACCGGGCAATGCCGGCCCATAATCGAAAATGAGATCGTCCTTTGGGTGAAACTTGAGTATGCCAAGACCTTCGGGTGACAAGGTGTGATCCGCTGCAATGCGGGCCAGTTCTGCATCCGCCTTTTCAGCATCATAAGTATCGGCGCGAAATCCAGCCAATCCAAGGGTGACTGCACGGTCGGTGGCATGCCCGACACCAGTAAAAGCCAAGCTGCCGTACAATGAGGCCTGAACACCCGACACTTTGAAGGGCTGTGCGCGCAAGTGGTCCAAGAACCGGGCGGCTGCAACCATTGGGCCGATTGTATGGGATGATGAGGGACCAACGCCCACTTTGAACATATCGAAGACGGATAAAAACATCTAAAGCGCACTTCCTTCTGGGGGATTGCAAGGCGACGGGGACGAAAACGGGGTCGGGCCAAGCCCTTCCGCCAGCGCGACGGTTCGTGCAGCATCGCGGATTTCGGTGCGCTGGGCAAATGCCTTCAGGCGCGGCCACTGGCCCAGATCGAACCAATCCGGTCCACCACCATATAGTTTCGACCAACGTAGCATCGGGGCAAGATAACAGCCCTGCGCTGTCGCCTGACTGGATTCCAGCCAATCGGCGGTCTGTGCTGCTTCAAGAACATCCAAATGCTGCTGCAGTCGAATTTTGGCCATTCGGTATGTCGGGTCTATGTCCCCGTCCGCGTATTGCTCGGGGTAAAACAGGGTGCGGAGCGTGGGGTGTAAAGTATTCGCCAACCACATCATCCATTGCATGGCGTACATGCGGGCGGGGGCGCTGGGCAATAGTGCGCGTTCACGATCGGCCAGCCAAATGATGATTGCTGCGGTTTCAAACATCGGGCCATGCGGTGTTTCCAATACGGGAATGAGCCCTTTGGGGTTCATTGCTAGAAAAGCACCCGATTTGTGTGCGCGAAGTCGGCGGTCAACAAGGACCGTTTCATAAGTCATGCCAAGTTCCTGCAGCGCCAGTCGCACACACAGCGAGGCGTTGTCTGGGGCGTAATGAAGGCGCAGCATTTCGGACATGGACATGGGCTATCCGATTGACTGTCGATCAGCGTCACCAAATACGACACTTCGCCTGAAAAACGCGCTTGGCACAGCCCTTTGATAGCGGTGGGTGACGTGCGGGAAATTGGGGCCTCGCCCCCGACAGCGATCTTGCCTATAACACTCGAATATTGAAAGCGGAGCGATGTAATGAGCAGTGAATTAAGCCCAATTGATATGGCGAAATTTATCGCGGCAAAGCAAGCGACGGAATACGTCGAATCTGGGATGAAAATCGGTCTTGGAACCGGTTCAACTGCAGCTTGGCTCGTTCAATGTCTTGGCGAGATGGTGCGCGAAGAGGGCCTTAAGATGAAAGGCGTCCCCACTTCCAATGAAACCGCAGAACTTGCCCGCGAGGTTGGCATCGACGTGATGACCTTGGAGGAAGCAAAATGGCTTGATCTCACGATCGACGGAGCTGATGAATACGACGCGTCTTTGACCTTAATTAAAGGTGGTGGCGGGGCGCATTTGCGTGAGAAAATCGTGGCAACCGCCAGTGACCGCATGATCGTTATCGCGGATGCGACCAAGAAGGTAGACACGCTTGGTGCGTTCCCTTTGCCGGTCGAAGTGATCCCTTTCGGATTGCCAGTCACCCAAAGCTTGATCGCCGAAACCCTGACCGGTCTAGACGTTTTGGGCCGAGACATCACGCTGCGCAAAATCAGAGATAAGCCTTTTGTCACAGACGAGGGCAATATGATCCTTGATCTGCATCTCAAGCATATCGCCCATCCGCGCGAATTGAGCTTGTTACTCAATCAAATCCCCGGAGTTGTTGAAAATGGTCTGTTCATCGATATATGCGATGTAGTGATCGTTGGTTATGGCGACGGAAAAGTGAGCGTCCGTGACATCACAAACGACTCTCTTGAGATATTCCGCTACGACGTGCGCGACGACGACAACATCTTTGCCGGAATGGCAGACTAAATCGCGTTCAATTTTCCTAATCTAAACGGAGCCTACCAATGACTTTTGACTATGACCTTTTCGTCATCGGCGGCGGCTCTGGTGGGGTGCGGGCAGCGCGTGTTGCATCTGCAACTGGAGCAAAGGTTGCATTGGCCGAAGAATACCGCATGGGAGGCACCTGCGTAATACGTGGCTGTGTGCCCAAAAAACTGATGGTTTTCGCATCCAGTTATTCCGAAATGTTTGACGACGCACGGGCCTATGGTTGGGATGTGACCGAAGGGCCGTTCAACTGGCCGCGTTTTCGTGTGCAGTTGCACAAAGAACTTGACCGGCTTGAAGGCATTTATCGCAAACTACTTGGCGGATCGGATGTCGGAATTTTCGATGCCCGCGCATCGCTGAAAGATCCGCACACGGTGACGTTGTCTACTGGTCAAGAAGTTACAGCAAAGCACATTCTTGTCGCGACCGGCGGGCGACCTGTTGTACCTGAAATGCCCGGATCAGAGCTTGGCATCACCTCAAACGAGGTGTTCTTGCTGGACGAAATGCCCAAGTCGATTTTGATTATTGGCGGTGGCTATATTGCCTCTGAGTTTGCGGGCATCCTGAACGGGCTGGGGGTTGAAGTGACCCAATTCTACCGCGGCGCTCAGATCTTGCGTGGCTTTGACGATGAAGCACGCGGGTTGGTGGCCGAAGGCATGCGAGCCAAAGGCGTCGATTTGCATTTAGGGACAAACATCGTGGAAATGCGGGCTGCGACCGAAGCTGACCTGCAAGGTGTTACCGAAGGTGTGCCGATGGAAGACGGGCACCCCGCCGCAGTGCCGCACAAAAGTGCAGGCAAAGGCATCTGGGTCAAAGCCACCAATGGCACCGAAAAGGTCTATGATCAGGTTATGTTTGCAACTGGCCGCGCCCCGAATACAGAGGAAATGGGGCTTGCAGATGCAGGCGTCACTGTTGGGCGTCGTGGTGAAATTGTTGTCGATGAATTCAGTCAGACAAATGTCCCGTCCGTTTACGCGATTGGCGACGTGACCAACCGCGTACAATTGACGCCCGTAGCGATCCGCGAAGGTATGGCATTTGTAGAAACCGTCTTTAAGGGGAACCCGACGGCGGTGGACCATGAATTGATTCCGTCGGCGGTCTTTACGCAGCCAGAACTTGGCACCGTGGGTCTGACCGAAGAGCAGGCACGCGACATTGAGCCGGTCGAGATTTACTGCACCTCTTTCAAACCAATGAACCATTCGTTTGCAGGGCGCGATGACCGTGTCTTGATGAAACTGGTCGTCAGCAAGGAAACGCGCAAGGTCCTGGGTTGTCATATCGTCGCAGATCACGCAGGTGAAATGATCCAACTTGTTGGCATTGCCGTTAAGATGGGTGCGACGAAAGAAGACTTTGACCGGACTGTTGCTGTCCATCCAACGATGGCAGAAGAACTGGTAACAATGAAGGAACCCGTGCGAAGCGCTTGATTTCGCGCTATCAAGACACACATGGCAATTGAAGGCCCGCGCACTTTGGGCGACGCGAAAAGGAAGCATAGGAAAACGATGGCAGGAAATACGGGTGGCCCATGGGGCGGCGGTGGAAAAAACGGTTCTGGCGGTGGTGATGACGACAACCGCGGCGATGGACGCAGGCCGGGCAATGACGGTCCGGGTATTCCAGAGATCGATGATCTGGTGAACAAAGGCCGCGAACAACTGCGTGTCCTGATGGGCGGCGGCGGTGATGGCAAGGGTCGGACTGGCGGTGGCGGCGGCGAAGGGCCGCAACTGACACGCGGCACGGTTGGTCTTGGGATCTTGGCGGCGATTGGTCTTTGGCTTTATGCGTCATTCTACACGGTCCGTCCCGAAGAGCGTTCGGTTGAACTTTTCTTGGGTGAATTTCTTGAAGTTGGAGAATCTGGTCTGAACTTCGCGCCTTGGCCTGTTGTGTCCCGCGAAGTGCTTGCAGTGACAACAGAGCGTAACATCGACATCGGCGTTAGCCGTTCTGGCAGTGATGCAGGCCTGATGCTGACTGGTGACGAAAACATCGTGGACATCGATTTCCAAGTTGTTTGGAACATCACTGATCCGCAGCTTTACCTCTTTAACCTTGCTGATCCGCCGCAAACGATTGCGGCAACCGCAGAATCCGCGATGCGCGAGATTATTTCACAGTCTGAACTGGCACCGATCCTGAACAGGGACCGTGGTGCGATTGCAGACCGTCTGCGCGATCTGATCCAATCCACGCTTGATAGCTATAGCAGTGGTGTCAACATCATTCGTGTGAACTTTGACAAGGCCGACCCGCCAGAGCCGGTTATCGCCTCGTTCCGCGCGGTACAGGATGCCGAACAGGAACGTGATCGGGTGCAAAACGTCGCTGATGCCTATGCAAACCAAGTGGTTGCTGAAGCCCGCGGTGAAGCCGCTCAAATCTTAGAGCAGGCAGAAGGTTACCGCGCGCGCGTGGTCAACGAAGCCCAAGGTGAAGCAAGCCGGTTCTCTGCTGTTCTGGCAGAATACGAAAAGGCACCGGACGTGACGCGCAAGCGTCTCTATCTGGAGACAATGGAAGGCGTTCTTGGCGGCGTTGACATCATCTTGTTGGATGAAGGCAATGGTGGACAAGGTGTCGTGCCTTACCTGCCGCTTAACGAACTGCGCCGCAACTCTAATGGAGGGTCCAACTAATGCGTAAGTCAGCATTGCTCCTGCCCGCGCTCGCGGTCATCGTCATCGGCATTATGTCTTCGGTCTTTATCGTCGACGAACGTCAAAAAGCACTTGTGCTTCAATTCGGTCAGATTGTGCGCGTTCAGGAAGAACCGGGTCTGGGTTTCAAAATCCCGCTGATCCAAGAGGTCGTGCGCTATGACGACCGTATCCTGAGCCGTGATCTTGATCCATTGGAAGTCACCCCGTCTGATGACCGTCGTCTGGTCGTTGATGCCTTCGCACGTTACCGGATTGCTGATGTAGAGCAGTTCCGCCGCGCCGTTGGTGCAGGTGGTGAAGAGGCCGCAGCACGTCGTCTGGACAGTATCTTGCGCGCAGAAACACGCGAAGTTCTGGGTTCGGTTACATCCAACGACATCTTGTCGGTTGATCGTGCGGCTTTGATGCTGCGCATTCGTAACCAAGCTATTGCAGAAGCAACGTCGCTGGGTCTGCAAGTGATCGATGTACGTCTAAAGCGTACCGATTTGCCACCAGAGAACCTGAACGCCACCTACGAGCGGATGAAGGCAGAGCGTGATCGCGAAGCCGCAGATGAACGTGCTCGTGGTAACGAGGCCGCCCAGCGTATTCGTGCGGGTGCGGATCGTACCGTGATCGAATTGGTGTCCGACGCCCAGCGTGTCAGCCAGATCATTCAGGGTGAGGCCGACGCACAGCGCAACCAGATCTTTGCGGATGCGTTCGGTGCCGACCCGGAGTTCTTTGAATTCTACCGCTCGATGACTGCTTATCAGCGGGCTTTGACATCAGACAATTCAACTATGGTGCTGTCACCAGACAACGAGTTCTTTAACTACCTCAAGTCTGACACAGGTCGCGTCAGCGAATAAGCGGCGGTGATGAAGAATAGCGTGGGGGCTGGTGGAAACGCCGGCCCTTTTGCATTTTGGGCGCCAATTTGGAATATTTCAGCCGCCTTCACATGTAATTGAGAAACAGCGAGTGAAGTTTGCGTTGCACAATCCGCGCCCTACATAGAACATCATAACTTGAAGGGATCGTCGCAATTGCGCGGTTCAAGACAAACAGAGGAGATTTGCCCCGTGAAGTCCAAGGCAATCGCAATTCAACAAGACCAGCAGCGCGCGCGTCGCCTGCTGATGGCTTTCATCACGACTTTGGCTGTTGCCGTCGCAATGATCTTCGCACAGGTGACACTCGCCAATGCGCAAGAGCGTCCGGCAACATTCGCCGATCTGGCCGAGCAGATCAGCCCGTCAGTCGTCAACATCACAACAAGCACCACAATCGCTGGCCGCACTGGTCCGCGCGGTCTGGTGCCTGATGGTTCACCGTTTGAGGATTTCTTCAATGATCTGGATCGGGGACCAGGCGATGGCGCCCGCCGTTCGTCCGCATTGGGTTCGGGATTTGTCATCTCTGAAGATGGCTACATCGTCACAAACAACCACGTCATTGAAGGCGCGGATGAGATTTTGATCGAATTCTTCCCGGGCGGTGAACCTGGTGTCCCCGCTGTTTTGATCGGAACTGACCCCAATACAGATATTGCTGTACTCAAGGTCGAACTCGAAGGTCTACCCTTTGTGGAATTTGGCGATAGCAATGGCGTTGGCAGCCGTGTCGGTGACTGGGTCATGGCGATGGGCAACCCGCTCGGCCAAGGGTTCTCGGTCTCTGCTGGTATCGTCTCTGCGCGCAACCGCGCCTTGTCGGGCACCTATGACGATTACATCCAGACAGATGCCGCAATTAACCGTGGTAACTCTGGCGGACCCTTGTTCAATACCGATGGCGAAGTTATTGGCGTGAACACTGCGATTTTGTCACCGAATGGCGGCTCTATCGGTATTGGTTTTGCGATGTCTTCTGCGGTTGTCAGTAACGTGGTTGATCAGCTGATCGAATTCGGCGAAACGCGCCGCGGCTGGTTAGGTGTACGTATTCAGGATGTGACGCCAGACATGGTTGACGCGATCGAGGGACTGGACCTTGCGCGCGGTGCATTGGTTACAGACGTCCCACCGGGTCCTGCGGAAAATGCAGGTATGCTGGCGGGTGATGTTATCTTGGTATTTGACGGTATTGAAATCCAGGACACCCGCGAACTCGTGCGCATTGTTGGGAACTCTCCAGTGGGCAAAGAGGCCCCAGTTTCGGTATTGCGTAATGGCGATATGTCCGCATTGACCGTGGTCTTGGGGCGTCGTGAAACCTCCGAAGCGGTTGCTTTCCCCGCGTCTACAGAAGAAGACGAGCCTGAAGTATCCGAAATTTTGGGCCTGACCCTCTCGGAAATCACTCCGGAATTGACTGATCAGTTTTCGCTATCCGTCGAAAGCGGTCTGGTGATCACAGCGATCAACGCCGATTCGGAGGCCGCGTCAAAAGGCCTGCTAGAAGGCGATGTCATCACGGAAGCTGGCCAAGAAGCCGTCGCAAGCATTGCGGATTTTGAAGCCCGCATCGAAGCGGCTTCAGAGGCAGGGCGTAAGTCGATTTTGCTACTAGTACGTCGTGGCGGTGATCCACGGTTTGTCGCATTGGTTCTGGAAGAATAGACCAAGTACAAAATTGCTTGAAAGGCGGCCCATGTGGCCGCCTTTTTTATTGGCCGTTTTGCGGCAACCCATCCGCGATATCGTAATAGTCACCTTTTTCAGAAACAAAAATGTGGCGGGCGAGGGTTGTGCCGGTGGGTGTATAAAAGGCTCCCATCGCTATCGCCGACCAATCTTGGGAAATCGGATCCCAGAATAGCGTTGATCCACATGTTCTACAAAACCCGCGCCGCACTTTTTCTGATGACTGGAACCAACCGACATGGTCCTCGCCTAGGACAGTCAAGGTATCGCGCGGCACATCTACCGAGGCCTCATAATGGCCAGAGTGTTTCCGGCAGGCGTTGCAATGGCAGGCATTTGGTCGCGGTAATTCGCCGGTTACGGTAAATCGCACAGCGCCGCATAGGCAGCTTCCTGGGTGGGGCATGTGAACCTCTGATGATGGGACATTGGCAATCTGGCAGTTGCACCCAACCATGTCGAGCATTCACAAAACTGTTGTGTTGCATTTGGGGGTGGCGAGGTGGGCCTTGCTGCACTACGTAAGGTCGGAAGTTGACTGATTGCAAAAGGACAGACGGAAAATGGCGAAGATTACTTACGTTGAACATGGTGGCAAAGAACACGTCGTTGACGTAGCCAACGGGTTAACTGTGATGGAAGGGGCCCGTGACAATGGCATCCCCGGCATCGAAGCTGATTGCGGCGGCGCCTGTGCCTGTTCGACTTGCCATGTTTACGTCGATGATGCGTGGGTCGAAAAACTCCCTGCCAAAGATGCGATGGAAGAAGACATGCTTGATTTCGCGTTCGAGCCTGATCCCGCGAAATCGCGCCTGACTTGCCAGTTGAAGGTGACAGATGCACTTGATGGCCTGCGCGTGCAAATGCCGGAAAAGCAGATTTGATCACGCGCACCCTTGCCGTGGTGGCTTTGACTGCCACCACAGCCTGCGCCGAGACGATCCTCTCGGCCGAATATGCTGCGCCGACTGAACGCTATGCACATGGTATTTTGGGTGACGCGGTAGAATGGGGCGCGCTTGAGATCACGACGGACACCGGCACCCGCAGCTTTACGCTGGCGCAAAACCGCGTGTTCGAGGATGTCGCACCACGCCTTGTTGATCTGGACGGTGACGGCTTGCCAGAGGTGATCGTGGTCGAAACGCGCGTTACCGAAGGTGCGCAACTAGCGGTCTACGATGCCAGCGGCAAAGTCGCAGCAACGCCGCACATAGGTCGCACCAATCGCTGGCTTGCTCCGATCGGTGCTGTCGATCTGGATGGCGACGGGAAGGTCGAGATCGCTTATATCGACCGCCCCCATCTGGCAAAAACCCTGCGTGTCTGGCGCTACGACAATGGTGCGTTGACGCATGTCGCTGACCTTGCCGGGTTGACCAACCACCGCATTGGCGAGGCCGACATAGGCGGTGGAATCCGCGATTGCGGCGACGGGCCGGAAATGATCACGGCAAATGCGGATTGGACCCGTGTTATGGCAACAACGCTTGCGGGCGGGCAGTTGTCGACGCGCGAACTAGGCAATCATGTTGACCGTGGATCATTTGCGACTGCACTTGCCTGCGCGGATCTACCTTAATTCCAGGTGGCCACGACAGCGATCAGGATTGCCAGTTCGGTAACCTGTTGGGTCGCTCCCAAGACATCACCAGTTTGACCGCCAATTTTGGAACGTGCGATCAACCCACAGGCAAGCGCGGCACTGGCAGCAACCAAGATCATACCCGCGTAGCCGCAGGCAACTGCAACGGTCGCACCGATACCGATAGCCAGCCATGTAGTCTGTGCTGCCGGGCGTCCGACTGACCGGCTTAACCCGTCATCACGTGCATTGGGCATTGTGGCCATCATTACGACCATGCTGGTACGGCTAAGGGTTGCGACTGCAATCAGTACCATCCAGTGGATACCAAATGCGATAATCGTACTTAGCGCCAGCCAGCGGATCAGCAGCGCTAGGGCAATGGCGCAAACGCCGTATACACCGATATGGCTGTCTTTCATGATCGCGAGCCGACGGACCTTGTCCCAACCACCCCAAAGCCCATCCGCGCAGTCGGCCAGACCGTCTTCGTGCATTGCACCGGTGGCGATCACCGAGGTTGCCAGTATCAAAGCCGCTGCGATGCCGGCAGGAATGTCCAGCCCCAGAAATACCGAGGTCAATGCAGCCAGCCCGACCCCGATCATCACACCAACCAGTGGATAGGCCCAAGCAGAAGCTGCACCGCGTGCCATTGCCTTTTCGCTATCAACGACAATAGGCAAACGGGTCAACAACCCCAGTGCTGCGGGCAGGTCCACGCGGTCGATCAAGGCTGTGTCGTGTTTGAACAACGGGCCGTCCTTTGTAGGGTTTTCATCAAGGCATTCTACGTTAAACAGGTCCCAAAGATTGACCCCAGCGAGGACCTGATGCAAGCGCCATTTACCACTCTTTCGACCTTTCGAGATACCCTTGCCGCAGCTCCCGGACCAGATGCAGAGGCTATCGCAGGCGCACAAGACCGCAATGGCCAACTGACCAAACCCCCCGGTGCATTAGGGCGGTTAGAAGACCTGGCGATCTGGTATGCAGGTTGGCGCGGTGACGCAAAGCCACAGATTAACGCCCCGCAAGTTATCATATTTGCAGGTAATCACGGCGTCTGTGCGCAAGGTGTGTCTGCATTTCCGCCAGAGGTGACTGTGCAAATGGTTGCCAATTTTGAACACGGTGGTGCAGCGATCAACCAGCTTTGCAAAACTTTTGGCGCAAAAATGGATGTTTATCCACTGTCGCTTGAAACGCCGACCGCTGATTTTACTGAAGCCCCGGCAATGACTGAGGAAGAATGCATCGCGGCCCTTCAAACCGGCTGGAATGCCGTTGACCCCGCAGCCGATCTTTTGGTGACTGGCGAGATGGGCATCGGTAACACGACCCCTGCAGCGGCGATTTCAGCGGCGTTGTTGGGCGGTGATGCCGCGGACTGGACAGGCCGTGGTACTGGTGTCGATGATGCCGGATTGGCCCGAAAGACCGATGCGGTGGCAAAAGGGCTGGCGCTGCACACGAACCGCGACCCACTCGAGATCTTGCGCTGTCTGGGTGGGCGCGAATTGGCGGCGATGGTTGGTGCAATTGCTGCAGCACGTCACTATCGCATCCCTGTCATCCTAGACGGATTTATCTGTTCGGCTGCAGCACTGACATTGGCAAAAGCTGTCGATGGTGCGCTTGATCATGCAGTTGCGGGACATTTGAGTGCAGAAGGTGCGCATCAACGTCTTCTGGACGCCTTGGACAAAGAGCCGCTTTTGCGTCTTGGTTTGCGTCTTGGCGAAGGCTCTGGTGCCGCACTGGCAATAGGTGTCCTGAAAGGCGCCATCGCCTGTCACTCTGGCATGGCAACCTTCGCAGAGGCTGGCGTCAGCGACGGCTAGCCCGTTTCTTTGTCTTCGTTTGTTTGTTGGCGTGCGGCCAGTTCCATCTCGAGCGAGCTATTCAACGCGCGCGCACGGGCAACGTATTCAGGTAATTCTGACACTGGCACGCCGGGTTTCCAAAGTTCGGCAAGTTCGCGCAGGGCAGTGCGGTCGTGTTGATAGTAGCTTTGCTCTAGCTCGGCTGCTTCAAATTCGCTCAGGCCAAGATTCTCGAGAACATAGCGACCTGCCCGAAGTGAACTATCGAACATTTCGCGCACGATATCGTTCGCGCCTGCATCGTAGAGTTCATGTACGTGAACACGGTCGCGCGCGCGGGCAATGATATGTAAATCAGGGCGTACTTTTCGCGCATAGCGAACAAGCTTCAGCGCAGAGGCTTTGTCGTCAATCGCCACCACCAAAACACGTGCGTCCTCTAGCCCTGCAGCGTTTAACAAATCAGGGCGCGTCGGGTCGCCAAAAAACCCACGAAAGCCAAATTTCCGCATCATCTGGACGGTCGCTAAGTTGTTGTCGATCACAACTGTTTCAAAACCTGCACTTTGCACTAGCCTATTCACGATCTGACCAAAGCGTCCGATACCTGCGATAATCACCGTGCCTTGCTCGTCAACTTCGTCATGCTCTTCTGGGTCGCTATCGGTCATGCGACGGGTCAACATTTCATAGGCGATAAACAAGAGCGGCGTAATCAACATTGATAGCGCAACAATAAGCAAAAGCTGCCCCGACAGACTGTCGTCCAAGACGCCTTGCGTCATTGAGAAAGAGATCAGAACAAAACCGAATTCACCGGCCTGCGCCAAGCCAAGGGTGAACAGCCAACGGTCCTTTTTGTTTAACCCAAACAGCAGAGCCAACCCAAAAAGGATAGCCCCTTTGATGACCATAACAGCGACAGTAAGCCCCAAGATGCGTGTCGTGTCGCCAAACAACAGGTTGAAATTTATACCTGCGCCGACGGTGATAAAGAAGAGACCAAGCAACAACCCCTTGAACGGCTCAAGGTCGCTTTCGAGTTCATGGCGAAACTCCGAGTTGGCCAAGACGACGCCTGCAAGAAAGGTCCCAAGTGCGGGCGATAGGCCAACCATTTGCATCAGGACTGCGATTGAAACGACCATCAATAGCGCGAGCGCAGTGTACATTTCGCGTAGTCGCGCTTGGTGGATGTAGCGAAACACCGGACGGGTCAGGAATACACCCGCCAGAATTACCGCTGCAACGGCACCAAGTGTTACCAGAGTGACCCCCCAGCCCGGTAACCCTTCGACCAAACTTAGGGACGCGTGTTGCACGTCATCATGGTCAATGACCGCAAGCGCGAGCGATCCATCCGTTGTCAGTGACACGATTGCAGGTACGGCCAGAAGCGGCAGCAACGCAAGCATCGGGATGACGGCAATATCTTGGGCAAGTAACACAGAGAACGTGGACCTGCCTCCACCTGTTTGCATCAAACCCTTTTCGGTGAGTGTTTGCAGAACAATCGCCGTCGAAGACAGTGCAAAGATCATGCCGATTGCAACCGAGGTTCCCCATTCATACCCCATCACCAAGCTGCCGACAGTGATGGCAAACATCGTTAAACCGACCTGAAGACCACCCAAGCCCAACAAGCGTTTGCGCATATTCCATAGGGCGCGCGGTTCTAGCTCTAGGCCGATCAAGAACAGCATCATAACGACGCCAAATTCGGCGAAATGCTGTAGATCCTTGGTTTCAGCACCCACCAGCCCTGTCAGGGGACCAATCGCGATCCCGGCTAGCAAGTAACCAAGCACTGACCCCAAGCCAAGCCGCGCGGCAAGTGGCACAGCGATCACAGCAGCGCCCAGATAGATTGTTGCTTGAAAGAGGATGGTTTCCATGAGGGCCTACTGCATGTGTCCAAAGGACGAGAATGTACGGTCTTTTTTATCTTGTTAAGAAAGTACTCTAACCGACCTTGCTCGTATTAAAAGGCGATTGCGCGGTCCGGCTTTAGCTTGCAGGCAATTGGATGGCATATGTGCGCCCGCGCTTTACGAAGTTCAGCGCTTCGTCACCAATTGCAGTGACTTTGCCTCCGTCTAGGTCGCTACCGACCTCAACACGGACGTAGCGCCCGTTACTCAGGCGGACCAATGCGCGACGGGCATTCGGTCTGCCATAGACCCCGATCAGGTTGATTTCACGCAAGCTGATGACATCCTCCTGGGTGGCAGCGCGTGCGACACCGCCGGGGACAGGTGCATAGTTCTGCGGCGCAACGGGTGCTGCGGCGACGACCGGAGCCGCAGGCGCTGCTGCTGGCGCAGGTGGCGAGACAGCTGCAGCCGCGACCACATTGCTAAAGCCAGACGGGCGAAGCGCGGGTCGTTGTGACGCTTGAACTGCAAGTGTTGTACCGCTGTCAAAACGCAACGTTGCATCTTCTGCAGCTATACTCTCCAGGATGTCGGTGATGTCAGGTGTGCCTGCATCTGTAACAAGTGCAAGGCCATTGGGACGCAGTTTGGGACGAAGATCGGTCGCCGACCTTTCTTCTATTGTTGCAGTATCAAGTGCGACCGTGCCGGAATTCTGCAACTCCAGCCCTGCCAGTCCCACACCACCAAGTGCGGATGGGTTACTTGGCGCTGATGGCTCGGTTTGCGTCGGCACCAATGACGCAGGACGCAGGGGCGGTACAATCGCCGGCGTTCCCGCCACAATAACGACGCCTTCGGGGGCGGGGGCGAGCATCGCCATACGATCCAGTTCATCTTGTGACAATTCTGGTCGCAAATTGATGTTCAGCTCAGGCAGGCCTGCAAATACCAACGCGCCATTTGGCGTAAGCGTGCCTTCGGGTTTGGCTTCGATGAACCCGTTTTCGTCGCGTGCGAAAGTCGTATCTGCAGACGGCGGTAGCGCAGGCGAAGTAAAACTAAAGTCCTGTAAAGTAGCCGGTGCTGGCAAGATGGACAGGGCTGTCCGAGGCGGGGATTCTAACGACGCAGGAGCGGTGAACCCCAATGCAAAGGCGCCCGACGGCGTATCTAAAAAGCGGGGACTGCGCTGCCAGACGCCAGTTTCGGCATAGGCAAGTTCAGCCCGCGCTGGGCTTTGAACGATGCCCGTCGCCTCGCTCGCAATTTCATCAGGCAGGTCCGACGGTTCGGGCGGTAGTTGCGGCGCAGGTGGTGCTGCGTCAGGCGTACCAGCCAGGATTGTGTCTGGTATGGCGGTCGTCGTCTCTAGCGCCTCGGTCGGCGTGATATCTGGCAGGACTGTGCCTTGAATGTTTGACGCTCCGAAAGCCGTTGCCGCAAATTCAGGGATAATCGGGGCGACATCAGAGGTCGGCACTTCGGCCGTCGCCATTTCCGAACTGCTGGTAGGCAGCGTGCCGTCTGATGGGGCAATTTGCGACCATGCAAATGCGCCTATCGCGACCACTGCTGCAATACTGGCCGCTATCGCCAATGGTTTTCTAGCCGTGGGCTGTGCGATTGACTGTGATTGACGCACTTCCGGAGGGGCACCAAGCTTCGGTGCTTGGGGAGAGCCACTATTTGCGACGGCCATCAACACAGGTGTCATGCGCTCTGCGGCTGACGGGTAAACCTCGGCGATTACTATGTCATAAAGTGGCAGTTCTGCCAAAACCGGGGGCGCTAGCACCGGAGCGATTGAAACAGGTTCAGCATGCGCTGGCCGGGCCTCTTCGACCTCTTTTGGCTTCGTCCAAATTTCGACAGGAATCGCGTCGATCAACGTCGCTTGCGCGGCTACTGTCGGTATTTCCGCAACCTCTGACGCCACCTCAGCAACGGTGTCGAGGAGATCGCCCAAGTCGTCGCTGACATAATCTTCAGCGTCATCCATCACCAAAAGCCGGGATTTCAGTCGCGTTCCAGCTATAAATACAGGCCGGCTATCACGCTCAACGGTAGCGTTTGCACCCAGAATTTCAGGCATCGCGCTTGTGGGTCCAAAGAACACTTCTTGCTGGAAGGTAAACGGTTCGGGGATCGCCACAAAAGCGACGGGGTTAAAGCCGTGCGCTGTCGCAAAAGCTTCGGCTTCGTCCAAAGTTTCGCGAGCAACTGCGGCAATATGTGTCCGTCCCCCAAAACGTTCAGCGTCCACAACCAATTCTTCAAGCGTATATGGTGTGGCACCTGCCAGCTTTGCGTCAATATCTTCTTGGTTTGTTTGGGTGCTGTCGATTGCCGTGAATTTTATCTGGTCAGCGGGAATTATCAGTTTCGATATGACCTTGTCCGTCGTCAAAGAATTCGCCTTTTGGCGCAACGCGGTCAGGTCAGCGTCAAATGCTTTGCTAGCAAGATCCACACGGCCAATCCGCCGCCAGCCGCTTTGCACGCGGTGCAGCAGTTCAATCCCTTCAAAGGATAGTGATAGCGCAAAATTGATGGTCATCTGCACGCTCTAGCATGTTGGTGTATCTGGCAAAACGCGATTGCCCCCGCATACGAATGGTACAGCAGAAACCCGCCCACGCCAAGGGCACGGACGGGTTGTATTTTTGTTAAGCCGTTGCTTTGGCCAATGCCTGATCAAGGTCAGCAATGATATCGTTCACGTCTTCGATACCGATCGAAAGGCGCACGATACCTGGACCTGCGCCTGCGGCTTCTTGCTGTTCGGCAGTCAACTGTCGGTGCGTTGTCGACGCCGAGTGAATGATAAGACTGCGCGCATCGCCCAAGTTGGCGACATGGCTGAAGATTTCAAGATTATCGACAAGTTTAACACAAGAATCGTAGCCACCTTTGACCGCAACTGTGAACAATGCACCTGCACCGCGTGGGCATATCTTTGGTACCAAATGTGCATAGGGCGAGCTTTCCAAACCTGCATATGTCACATAATCCGTGCGCGGATCATCCTCGAGCCATTTTGCAACTTTCAATGCGTTTTCGACATGGCGTTCCATCCGCAATGACAAGGTTTCGATCCCCATCAATGTGTAATGGGCGGCTTGTGGGTTCAGTGTCATGCCCAGATCGCGCAGACCAATGGCGATACCGTGGAAGGTAAAGGCAAGCGGGCCAAAGGTTTCTGCGAATTTCATGCCGTGATAGGCTGGCTCTGGCTGGCTTAGGGACGGGAATTTGTCATTCGCTGTCCAGTCAAACTTGCCGCTGTCGACAACGCAACCGCCTGTTACGGTGCCGTTGCCTGTCAGGTACTTTGTTGTTGAATGGACGACCAGCGTCGCGCCATGCTCAATCGGACGGCACAGGTATGGCGTAGCAGACGTGTTATCGACGATCAGCGGAATACCTGCAGCATCAGAAATCGCTGAAATTGCGTCCAGATCGGTGATGTGGCCGCCGGGGTTCGCGATCGTTTCACAGAACACAGCGCGGGTGTTCTCGTCGATCGCTGCTGCCACGGCTTTATGGTCATCGAAGTCTACGAATTTTGCCGACCAGCCAAAGCGTTTGATAGTCTGGCTAAATTGCGTGACCGTGCCGCCATACAGACGGCTGGACGCGACAACATTCAGGCCGGGACCCATCAACGGAAACAGCGCCATGATTTGCGCTGCGTGTCCGGAAGAACAGCAAACACCGCCCACACCACCTTCGAGTGTTGCGATGCGTTCTTGCAACGCTGCAACCGTCGGATTGGTGAGGCGCGAATAGATATAGCCAACCTCTTGGAGGTTGAACAAAGCCGCTGCATGTTCTGCATCGCGGAACACATAGGCGGTCGTTTGGTAGATCGGCACCTGGCGTGCGCCAGTCGCGGGATCGGGGCGCGCACCTGCGTGAATTTGCAGTGTGTCAAAGCCATAGCTTGGGCTGTCAGTCATCTTATGTCTCCCTTTGAAATCTGTTGCTGCAAGGTGTAGGCGGATTTGCAGATGCACTCAACGGCCCAAAGCAAAAAGGACAAATCTATGCCTGTACCCTTTCATTTCGCGTTTCACGTTTTGGATCTGGACGATGCAAGAGAATTCTATTCCGGTGCTTTAGGTGCCACCGAAGGTCGATCGACTGAAACGTGGGTGGATTTCGATTTCTTCGGGCATCAGCTTAGCTTGCATTTGGGCAAACCCTTTACAAACGCAGCAACAGGCAAGGTCGGCGATCACATGGTGCCCATGCCACATTTCGGGGTCGTATTGCCGCTGGATGATTGGACTGAATTGGCGGGGCGTCTGGAAGAACGTCAGACGGATTTCATCCTTGCCCCTTCCGTGCGCTTCAAATGCGAACCGGGCGAGCAGTGGACAATGTTCTTTCGCGACCCATCCGGCAACCCGATCGAGATCAAAGGCTTTGCCGCCGATAGCGGTATTTTCGCCAGTTAACGCATCCAGAATCCTGCAGATTTGATTTTGTTCCTGATCGCACGTTCGCGGCGTGGCAAATTGGCGCGATCAAACAGATCGCGAACTTTGAGCCCGCGCTTTTGATAAATCATGCGCTTGAACGGGTCATAGAGTTTGAGCAGCTTCTTGATCTTGTTGGGCGCCGTGATCTCTTCAAGAAATGAGACCTGCGCGTCGGAACCTATCGCGTAAAGCAAAGGCAAGGCGCGATAGTGGTAGGTCGTATGGTGATCCAATCCATGCAGTTCG
>Ga0208544_10001178_pt1 | contig 18611 bp, 4 predicted proteins | sample DEB08_DNA_9_FD_184526 | JGI IMG/M metagenome (GOLD analysis project Ga0208544, IMG submission 184526) | Aqueous microbial communities from the Delaware River and Bay under freshwater to marine salinity gradient to study organic matter... | ecosystem: Environmental > Aquatic > Marine > Coastal ... | reverse complement strand
TATTTCAGGTAAACAATGCGTTCGGTAGCTTCAACTTGGCCATTTACCATCATTCGTACAAAGTAAGTTCCGGAAGGAACATTCGCCGCTGGCTGCCAGAAGTGGTATTGCACACCCTTAGTACTAGCCTTAATGGACTGTTGATCCATCTGTTGCCCCATAACCGACCAAATACTAAGCTCTACTTGATCTCCTTCGTTGGCAACGTAGGATAACTGCACGCTTTCTTGGAAAGGATTGGGCTTCGCCAACAATTCGTATTCCATCAGCTCCCGCTCGGTATTCAATACTTTTTGTTCAAAAGCAATACTTCTCTGGGGCTTGTTCGTCTCATCGGGTGTGGTAGCCAAAGCTGGGCTACAGTAGCCTTCTGGATCACTTATACTTACCCGTGTACTACAGATGCTGTAATTGTTGTAAGCATCAATAAAGTAAATACTTATTAAGCGAGTAGTACCTACGTGGCTACAGTTGTAGTTGTTGGATGCTGGTGAAATGTACACGGTTACTGGTGTACAATTGTCCGCAACATTCGTAATAGCAGGCAAAGTACTTACCGATACCGTACCACCTACGCCCAGGGCTACTTGTAGTATACCACCACAATAGGTTGGCAGCGTAGGAGCACGCTTGTCTTCTACGGTTACTGAAGCGGTACACTGCGCAGTATTTCCATTTACGTCACTAGCTGTTACGGTTACCGTTCTTGTACCAATGTCTGCACAAGTGAAGCTATTGGGGGTAACACTTACTTGGGCAATACCACAGGCATCGCTACTACTCAAGGTTACCAGACTGGAAGCGAGCGAAATACTACCTGTAACGCCTAGTCTTACTACCGCATTTTTACAAGTTACAACTGGGTTAGTGGCATCCACTACCGTTACTAAGGCATTACACGTACTGGTATTGCCGCTGGCGTCCGTAGCCGTTAGTATTACTGTTGGAGGTGAGCTAACATCTGCACAAGTAAACTGCGTTCTGCTAAGCGTCAAGGATGGCGTACTGCAATTGTCCGTTGAAGCACTACCTATTGTAGCTGGTGTAAGATTAACAGAACCATTAGCATCTAATGTCACGGTAGTGTTTTGGCACAAAGCTTCTGGAGCAACTTGATCTACTATGTTTACTCGGAAATTACATACCACATAGTTGTTACTTCCATCAATGATGTAAACGGTCATAAATCTGTTTGTTCCTAAGTCAGCACAAGTAAACGTTGTTCTACTGGTAAAATAGAGCGTAACATCTCCGCAATTGTCAGAAACATTGAGTATGCTATTGTCTAATGTAACTGTTCCGTCTACACCCAGCGACAGGTCGAATATTTGACCACAGAAATCTGGTACTGGAACACTATTATCCTGTACCGTCACCTCTGCCACACAGCTACTACTATTCCCACTAGCATCTTCCACCGTCAGCGTAACAGGATTACTACCAATCATACTACAATCGAAATCCGTCTGGCTGAGCGTCATATCAGCAATGCTGCAATTGTCGTAAGAGCCATTATCGATGTCGGCAATTGATACCGTAGCCAGTCCGTCTGCATCCAGATAAATGGTTGCATGCTGACAGAAGGCGGTTGGTGCAATAGGGTCTGTCACCGTTACGGCTACTGTACACGTGCTCGAATTACCCGCTGCGTCCGTAACGGTCAAGGTAGTCGTTATGCCTGCCAGATCATCACAGTTGACCTCGTCGACAGCCAGGCTAAAGGTCAAGCCAAAAGCACCACAGTTGTCAGAAGAACCGGCTCCTGCCTGTGCGGCATCGAGGGTAGCGAGTCCGTTGTCGTCCAAGCTCACATTCAGATCATTACATACCACTTCTGGCGCAATGTCATCCAGCACAGCGACCATTACGTTGCAGGTAGTCACGTTGTTACTAGGATCGGCAATGGCTACTGCTACGGATGTCAGTTCGGTATCCAGGCAAGTAAATGCGGTTTGTCCAAGAATCGTGATGGATGCCACCGCACAGTTGTCAGCACCAGCAGACAGATAGTCTGTGGTAAACTCAGCTTCGCCATAAGCGTCTAAATTCAGATAAATGGTCTGTCCACAATTTGCCAGGGTAGGAGCGGTGTTGTCCACAACCGTTACCGTAGCGGTACAAGTAGATTCAATACCGTTGATATCCGTTACCGTTAAGGTTACGGGGTTACCGCCCAGGTCGGCGCAAGTAAATACTGCTACATCCAAGACGATGGAAGCCAGCTCACAGTTATCAGAGCTACCCAATCCCACGACCAGTGGAGAGGCAGTGGCTTCCCCGTTTTCGTCGAGGCTTACCGTGGTATTATTACAAACAGCCAGTGGCGCTTCGGTATCCAAACCACCCACTTCGATGGTAGTTTGTGCGGTACAACCAGCAGCATCGGTTACCAACACGGTATAGCTGCCTGCTACCAGGTTGTTGGCCAGGGCAGCCGTTTGTGCCGCAGCATCATCCCAGTGGTAAGTATAGGGCTGGGTTCCGCCGGTGACGTTCACGAAAGCAAAACCCGAAGCCGAACCGTCGCAGTCTGCATCAGCCGATACTATTTCCAGGTTCAGCGGTGTCGCTTGCTCAATCGTTACCATCGTGGCAGCCGTACAGCCGTTGGCATCCGTTACCACAACGGTGTAGTCGCCAGCGCCTAAGCCGGTTGCCGTAGCGGTAGTCTGAGCAGCAGCATCGTTCCAAAGGTAAGTATAGTCAGGTGCTCCGCCCGTAGCCGTCACCGTGGCCGAGCCATTGTTGATGCCGTTACAAGTCGCATTTTGGCTGTTGCTAATGACCGCCAGGACAGTGCCTGGTACCGTAACGCTCACCGTGCAGCTTGCGGTATTGCCTGCTGCATCCGTAGCCGTTAGGCTGACCAGTGTAGTTGAGCTAATCGCGATACCCACTTCCGTCAGTTGCTGAACAAGCACTAATCCGTCACAAGCGTCTGTAGCCGAGGCTAGGACAGCCAGATTAGGTAGGGTGTATACACAGTTTCCGGCAGCAACGGCAGCAACAGCAGTGGGGCAATTCAACACAGGTGCAGTAGCATCGGTAACCGTTACCGTGAAGGTGCAGGGCGCTGATTGGTTGCCTGCCAAATCGGTAGCTACATAGCTTACGGTCGTTTGGCCTAAGCCAAAGCTATCACCCGTAGTATGTGATCCTGTAAGTGTAAGTCCAGTGGTACAGTTGTCAGCAGCCGTAGGTGCTGTCCAGAAGGCTGGCGCAGCGCAAGTACCTGCAATTGCAGTTAGCGTTTGGTTACCTGGGCAGCTGCTCAAGGTTGGCAATATCTCATCTAAGATATTTACCAGGAAGGAACAACTTGCCTCATTGCCATTGGCATCGAAGCCAGTGTAGGTAACCGTTGTTTCGCTGGCGGGGAAATTAGCAGAGCCAAAACCTTCCGTGTTGGACACGGTAATACCTGGGCGATCCGTAGTGATAAGCACATCCTCAATTCCGCAATTGTCGACGAAGGTAGGATTCATCCAAAACGCTTCCGTTGTACAGCCTGCTTCCAGGGTAATGGTTTGTGTATCGGGGCAGTCGATGACTTGTATCTCGGCATTGTCAATGATGTTGACCGTAGCGGTACAATTGGCGGAATTACCCGCAGCGTCCGTGACGGTTAAGGTAACGCTTGGTACAGCAGGTGCTGCTTCAGTCACCGATCCCACTACGGAGATACCACCGATATCGGTACCACCACTTGGGTTGCGTACCACAAAGACAAGTTCGTTCGTGCCTGTTTGGAAAACACTTGATCCAACGCTAGGATTCACGTAGTCGAAAGCCTGCTGGCCGTTGGCGCCATTCACAATCGCGCCCGTTTCGTCGAGGGTGAAGCGATGGTAAGGGACACCTCGGAAATTGGCCGATGTCCAGGTAGACTCACGTACCAGCAGCGTTCCATTCAGGTAAATTTCACCTTGGTTATCCACATTAAGCTGCATATCCAAGAACACATCATCCGTTGATCCTAAAGTAAAGGTCTTGCGGAAGAAGTGAATATCTTGTGTAGAACGGACGGACTGTGCACCAGGCAATGCCTGACAAGGGTTGCCACCAAAGGCAGGCGAAATGGTATAGGTAGCTGTAGCAGGCAGGTTGCCCGCAACACCGCTAAAGCTAGCGCCACTACCACCACCAAGTTGTGTAATACTGCTTTCCACAAAGCTGGCATCAGATACAAAAGATTGGGTAGTTGTAGTTCCGCCATTCAGGTCATCACAGTCGAAGGTGGTTTGGCTTAAAGACATCTCTACAATAGCGCAGTTGTCCGTAGAGCCGCCGTCCACTTCTTCTGGGGTAAGTATACCCTGGCCGTTGGCGTCGAGGTATACCGTTACCGCTTCGAGGCAGTTGGCAGTGGGGTCGATATTGTCTTGCACCGTTACCGTAGCGGTGCAGGTAGCTGCGTTGCCGTTCACGTCGGTCACCGTGAGGGTGACACTGTTGGTACCGAGGTTATTGCAGCCAAAAGCCGTGGTGTTCAAGACCATGCCCGCGATACCGCAGGCGTCGCTCGACAAGTTGTCTATTTGTTCTGGTGTCACCGTCGCTTGGCCGTTTACATCCAATTGTACGGTTACATCTTGGCAGAAGGTATCGGGTGCAACGTTGTCTTCGACAGTCACGTTGGCGGTGCAGGTGCTGCTGTTGCCGTTGATGTCGGTGACGGTGAGGGTGACGACTTTGCCACCGCTCGTCGTAGCATCGCCACTACCTACCCAGTTGGAGTTAGTTCCGTTCAGTGCAAAATTCCCAAGGGTGCCATTGTAAACACCGCTTTCTTCCGTCAAAGTCGTGAGGCCTGCATTGTTACCTCCAGCTATGCCTTGATTGAACATATAGTGCGCAACCAGTCCAGTGTGTGAGCCTGTCAACTCTGCACCTGCTTGAGATGCTACATCAGAGGCAGAACGTGCGGTGTTCCATATACGCAGTTCAGAAATAGTCATGTTGGAATAGGCCGCATCCTCACGAGCCAAATAGATGGGCGTACTTGGCAGATTGGGCGTGGTTGTCGGATTGGCACGGTTATTTGTCATCGTTTGGGGTGCACCGTTTACAAAAAGTTTCACGCGCTGACTTTCTGCCAGTGTCCCATCAAAAACCAAAGTAAACAAGTACTCCTGATTGGCAGACAATACCGTACTCCCTACCTCAAAGCCGTCCGCGCCATTACTTACGTTGACCGCCAAACGCGTACCCGATGGATCTAACTGTAATTGAAGATTACTGGTAAAGCTGGAACGCTTAGTAAAGATTGGCTTGTAAGCACCCAGTGCATTCAACGTAGCCCGTACCTCAATGGTCGTTGTAGCCGCACCGTTCAACGCAGGGATATTCGGAAGCTGGACAAAATCATTTGAACCATCAAATTTCAGGGCATTGTTTACAGCCGCCGCGCTACCCACATCATCGCAGGTAAAGGCACTGATATCTAAGCTGGTGCTGGCAATGCCGCAATTATCATCAGAACCATTGTCAATATCTTCAGCGGTAATACTTGCCGTACCCGCTGCATCCAATTGAACAGTAATGTCCTGACAAACAGCATTCGGGGCTTCATTATCCACCACCGTTACCGTAAAGGTACACGCATCACTACCCACCGCATTCGTAGCCGTAGCCGTCACGGTCGTTGCTCCAACGGGGAAGCTCGTGCCGGGGTCTTGTGAGTACGTGATGCTAGAAGCAGGAATGCCGGTGGCATCGGTAGCGGCAAAGCTCACGACAGCGGCACACTCACCTGCGTCGTTGTTCACCGTGATTGGGTCTGGGCATACGATAGCTGGGGCTAGACCGCTTACTGTTACCGTGAAGGAACAAGATACTGCGTTGTTACCTGCGTCCGTAGCCGTGTAGGTGACGGTGCTTTCGCCAATGGGGAAGGTAGCGCCGCTGGCCAGGCCAGCGGTTTGGGCTACGCTTACGGTACAGTTATCGGTAGCTGTAGCAGCTGCGAAAGTAACTACTGCGCCTGCGGCGCTGGTGGCTACTGCCTCGATGTTGGCTGGGCAGGTGATGGTGGGATTCACGTCATCGATCAGCGTCACCATTGAACTACAATTAGCTTGGTTGCCGTTCGCATCGGTAGCCATGAAGCTGACAGTGGTGACGCCCAGACCGTAGGTGGCTGGCGCATCGTCTGTGATATTGACTACACCGCAGTTGTCGGTGGCAGTAGCGATGAAATCAACGGGCAGTTCACATACTGCGTCGCTGGCTGGGGTATTCACTACCGTAGGCGTTCCATTGATGGAGATGTTGCGGATGCAGCCGTTGAGCGACTTATTGCGTACCGTACTCCGGGTTGACAAGGTCATGACACTACCCGCATTGTTGCTGTACGCTAAATAAAGGCCATTAGAACTCGTCACCAATACACCGTCCAGATAGAAGCGGGTGGAATTACTAGCACGGACAACCTCGATATTATGCCAGCTACCCAGCGATAAAGTTTCCGCAGAAACCGTACCAGTAAATGAAACAAGACCATTCGGTATTGTAGGTACCACCATAATGTGGAGTTGACCTGCGTTATTCATACCGACTGCCAATTGCGCATCACCATTGGCATCGCTAATAATGAGCGGCTCAAATGAGGTAGTGGTGCTGGGATAGGCATTCAATTTCACATCAAAACTAAAGCGAGAGGTCGCAGGCGACCACGCAATTCCATTAGATGATACTTCGACGTAGTTCGCCAATCCACCAGGCAAGCAAACACCATCATTACCCGGAGCAGAACCGCCATTGTTGGCAGCATTCTGTCCAAGGTTATTGTCTTCGGTAAGGTCACTTGTTAATGGCCAGAACAATTGGCCACCTATGAGCGAGTAGCTGCTGCCACTGCCCGTGCTGCTGGTGTTGATAGTCACAGGAGCAGGGCAAGAAATTTCAGGCACTTCCGCATCCACCACCGTCACCGTAAAGGTACACGCATCACTACCCACCGCATTGGTAGCCGTAGCCGTCACCGTAGTCGTCCCAACGGGGAAGCTGGTGCCGGGGTCTTGTGAGTAAGTAATGGTAGAAGCAGGAATGCCGGTGGCATCGGTAGCGGCAAAGCTCACGATGGCAGCACACTCACCTGCGTCGTTGTTGACGGTGATGGGTGCAGGACAGGCGATGGCTGGTGCTAAGCCGCTCACCGTGATGGTGAAGGAGCACACAATGGTATTGGCACCCGCGTCGGTAGCCGTGAAGGTCACCGTGCTTTCGCCAATGGGGAAGGTCGCACCGCTGGCCAGGCCGGCGGTTTGTGCTATCGTCATCGCACAATTGTCCGTGGCGGTAGCATCGGCAAAAGTAGCGGTTGCGCCGGCAGCTGATAGCGCTACCAGTTCCTGATTGGCAGGGCAAGTGATGGTAGGTAGTACATAATCAGGGTCAGCTGAATCTACTAGTCCATCGCAATCATTGTCTAGCCCATCACATATTTCAGGAGAACCTGGGCTGATGCTGGCATTGGTATCATCGCAATCTCCATCGCAGTAAGAATAGCCGTCGCCGTCGTTATCTATGGCTTCAGGCGTATTGCCTGGCACGCGCGCTCCGAAGACAAAAGCGACATAATTTTCTGCTGTATTGTAATCAAAAGAAAAAGAAGTATACGTGCCTACCAATCTGATAATGGCATTCCCTTCGCTTCCGGTAATGGAGGTAGGTGAATTAACAACCACATTATTGGACCACTCTACAATTACGGGGTAGGGGAATTCAATGGTAACATCAGCGTTACTTGCACCTATCGACCCAAAAACCAAAACTGGATCTAATACGGGACTTTCAAAGGTCACTGTATTTGTTGAAACCAATCGATTTTTAATGGTGGGGTTTTGATCAGGTACATTGTACGCTGAAGGGAAGGATGCGTGATTTGGCATAAATGTCCCTGGCTGAACTCCAGCAGTAGAAATAAAAGTATAACCCACTCCATTGATACTCCCCGTAGCTTCTGAATAATCAGTTCCGTTGTAAACGGGTGGTGTTGTCCAGTAGAAATCACCCGCACAAGCACAGCCGTTATTATCCGCATCCAGACCAGTCACTGTATTGGGGCACAAGTCATCTGCGTCACAAACTCCGTCGCCGTCGGCATCAACGATGCTTACCGTCACGGTTTGGTTACAAGTTGCACTTTGTCCATTACCGTCATTGGCCGTCCAGACAACAGTTGTAGTACCTACCGGATAAGTGACGGGTGCATTATTGCTGTAGCTAATGGTCGTCGCGCAATTGTCGGTAGCAGTAGCTGTACCTAGTACGACACCCGTTGCTGCGGTACAATCCCCTTCGTCTGTATTGACGGATACTGCTGCCGGGCAAGTGATGACGGGCGGGGTCGCATCCTCGATCGTCAGGCTGATGCTGCCGGTGGCCGATTGGTCGGGGGCGCAGTCTCCCGCACCGTACTCCACCATATAGCCGACAATAGTGGGCTGGTTTCCCGGATAGTCATTCCACTTGCCACCGTTACGGAAGTGAACGTAAGATTCTCCAGTGGGATAGAAGTCACTATCGTTAGGTTCTCCAATAGCCCAATTGCTGTAGTTTCCACCAACAGGACTACCGCCGGAAAGACCGCTCCAGAATACGGTTCCGGCCTCCGGACCGGTCACCCATTGCCACTCATGCGCTTGATTAAAATCGTTAGCTCCCATCCAGCCCTGCCCTTGCAGCTTGGTATTAACAAAATCCTGTTCTGCCTGAGAAGTAACCGTTACCAAATAACCCGGCTGGCCATTCAAAACCCGGGCTTCGGCGGCAGCCTTGGCTGCCGTCCAGGTAATGCTTGTCGCAGAAACAAACTCGTAGAAGTGTCCGTTATCCGCAAAGAACAGGTCGTTCCCGGCGGTCTTCACCACGTAGCTCAGCGCCACGCTTCCCGTCACGCCAGCATTCGGTGTAAAGGTAAAGGTACCATCGCCATTATCGACAATTGCACCGTCGGCTGGGTTTACGAGGTTCACTTCCTGAACTTCCAGGGTAGCGCCATTGCTGGCTACGTCGCCGTCCAGGAGGGTAGCTGCGGAGATGGTTACCGCTGCACCGGGACAGCTCGTGCCCAAGTCTTCGGCATCGGCCGTGATGGTGAAGAATTCCAGGTTGGTTTCCATGGTCACGGACACCACGCAGGTGTTGTCGCTGTTGCCGTTTTCGTCGCTGGCGGTTACGGTTACAGCTGTGGTACCTGCTGCCGTGAAGTCGGTTTGACTTAATGCAAAGCTGACTGCGCCACCGCAGTTGTCGGTGCCACTCAGGCCCAGGTCGGCTGGTGTGAGGGTGTATTCATTACATAGGTTCAAGGTCAGGGTGGTCGCTGCTGGACAGGTGAAGCTTGGGGCGGTCGCATCCACCACCGTCACCGTAAAGGTACACGCATCCGTACCCACGGCATTGGTAGCGGTAGCCGTCACGGTCGTTGCTCCAACGGGGAAACTCGTGCCGGGGTCTTGTGAGTACGCGATGGTAGAAGCAGGAATGCCCGTTGCATCTGTTGCCGTAAAGCTTACTACAGCAGCACACTCACCTGCGTCGTTGTTCACCGTGATTGGTTCAGGACAAACGATGGCTGGTGCTACGCCCGAAACCGCTACGATGAAAGAGCAAGGTACAGCATTATTACCTGCATCGGTGGCGGTATAAGTAACCGTGCTTGCACCGATGGGGAAGGTAGCTCCGCTGGCGAGGCCAGCCGTTTGGGCTACCGTTACCGTACAGTTGTCCGTGGCTGTTGCATCAGCGAAGGTAGCTGTTGCGCCTGCGGCGCTGGTAGCTGTAACCGTGATCGGGTCGGGACAGGTGATGGCGGGGTTTTGGGTATCTGTCCCAGCATCCACCGTTGCGCCAGATGTTGCACTACAGCTTATATTGCCATTATCGCGCACAACAATCTGATAAGTATCATCTGCCAATCCTGTGAAGACATTGGATGGGTCAAAAGACACACCATTGTCAATAGAATATTCTAGTGCGCCAGTACATCCGGTGCAAGTGGCGGCGATGGTCAGTGTGCCGTCATTGGCACCTGGGCAGGTTTCGGCTGTTGGCGTAACTGAGGTGATTGCGATGTTGCAAGATGCCCCCCCACCATTCAGCCGCGCCATACGGTTTCTACCAGTACCGTCATACCCTGTAAAGTCCCCCCCGATGAGGATTTTCCCGTCGGGCTGCATGGCCATGGCCCAGACCGTGTTGTTGGTGCCCGCGCCATAGTCAAAACCCAGATCGGTGGGGTTAAAGGTGGCGTCAATGGTGCCCGCTTGGGCGTGGAGGCTCGTGCTGCCCAGCAATAGCCAGCAAATACCAGAGAGAATAAGAAGAGCAAGCTTGTTGCCAACGGTGTTCATAAGGGGTAAAAAATTACGCATAATCGTAGTTTTGAAAGGGTACAATGGGTAATAAAAGGGATAACAAACAGCTACTACAGTTGTCCTCGGGTAAGAGGTACACACTGGGTAAATAGAAATGCTCGTTTGCTTACGAACTAAGTAGGAAAGAAAGTAGTAAACCAGCTGTCATCTATAAAAGTGTACGCTGTTTTCTTCTCCATTTTTCAGGTTGGCGACCTATTGTTTTTGGTGAGTAGTTTTATGGTTCTGCTTGGGTGTACCTTGCGGGTAGTGTAAATGGTGTCTTTCATTGCAAAGTAGGTTGTATTAAAAAAACTTGTTATAATAATTTTAACAAAGATGGGTACCATCATGCGCCAAAATCCGTCAACCTGCTCACTAAATCCGGCATAATGGATTTAGTGAGTAAATTAATAAAAGCTGTAAAATACTGTAAATTAGTTGTTTGTGTGCTCGGAGGGCAATTTCCCGAAACGGGCTTTGTAATTCCTGGAAAATATCCGCACGTCGGTATAGCCGACTTCCACCGCGACCCGGTTGATGGAATTGTAGCGCCGGGTTTCCAATAAAATGCGGGCTTCGTTTAAACGGATGTCAGCAATGTACTTTTGGGTGGAGAGCCCGGTGAGCCGTTTCAGCTGGCGGAGTAAGGTAGATTCGCTCATGGCAGATTCATCGGCGAGCATGATCACGGAGAAGTAAGCATTAGACAAGTGCTTCCGCACAAATGTTTCCAGGTCATTCAGTAGTTCCTGGTCTGTTTGCGACAGCTGGGGGTCATCCGTTTGCAGCCGGGCTTCGGCGAGCGCCGCCTGGCGGGCAGTACGGTTTTGCAATAAATTTCGGATGCGGATTTTCAGTTCTTCTTCATCAAAGGGCTTGGTCAGGTAATCGTCCACTCCGATGCGGAGCGCTTTCAGGCGGTCGTCTTTATCGGCCCTGGCGGTGAGCATGATGGTGGGTATCGACTGCGTGTCAGCCGATGCTTTTAGTTGTTCCAACAATTGGTAGCCATCCATCACGGGCATCATGAGGTCACTTAGGATGAGGTCAATCGGTACGGATCGCCCGTTACCGGAATCCGATAGATGTGCCCCGATAATCTCCAGCGCCTTTTGCCCATTATCGGCCGTGACGACCTGGTATTGATCCTGCAAAATCAAACAGATGTAGTCCTGTAAGTGGGGGTTGTCTTCCACCAGCAGAATGGTAGGGCGTGCTGGTGTATCCTCAGGTACCAGCGGCACGGCAGCTGCTGCCACCGTGCTGGCGGTTTTTTCTTTTACGAAATCAAGATCGGTCACAAAAGCAGGGTCAGCTACCAGGTCCGCTGCCACATCGCCGACCGCCACCGGAAACTGCACCTGGAAAGTCGACCCTACTGCCCAGGTACTTTCCACCGTAATCGAGCCGCCAAAGAGTTGGGTATATTCCTGGCAAAGCGCCAATCCAATTCCCGTGCCTCCGGATGCCGCAAGCCCCTTTTGGCTGGTCTGGAAATAGCGGTCAAAAATATGGGGCAGGTCAGCGGGATGAATGCCTTTGCCGGAATCGGCCACCTGGATGGATAGTTCCCCTTTTTCCAAACCGACCCTCACGGCTATCTTGCCGCCGGGGGGCGTAAATTTGAAGGCATTGGAAAGGAGGTTAAAAATGAGTTGTCGGCATTTTTCCCGGTCGATCAAGGCCGATTGATGTGGCGCTATCCCAACCTGGTGCACGTAGGTTATTTCCTGATGCGCGGCCAGTGATTCGAACTGCGCGCAATAGTGATTGAAAAAAGAAGCCAGTAGGGCGGGGCTTGGATTCAGCCCCATTTTGCCTGCTTCCAATTTGCTGAGGTCCAGGATTTCGTTGACCAGGTTTTTCAGGTTTTTGCTCCCCTGGTTGGCCATCTTGAGCAGGCTGGCTTGTTTTTCCGTCAGTCGGTTTTCCTTCAACAAGGTTTCGATTGGGCCCAAGATCAAGGTCAGCGGGGTGCGCAGTTCGTGGCTGACGTTGGCAAAGAACTTGGATTTGAGTTCATCCAAGGATTGCAATTTCTCTTTTTGTTGTTCAATGGTGGCCGTCCTTTCCCTGACGGTGCGCTCCAATCTGTTGCTTTGGGCTTTCAAAGATTTTTCCCTTTGCCGAAAAAAAAGAAAAGTGCCGCCCAGCAATAGCAGGCCCAGTAGCGCCAGAAACCAGGCCTGTTGATAAACCGGCTTTAGAGCGTGTATCTGGATGCGCAGCTCTTGGGCCGACCATTGCCCATTGGATGCCTGGCTTTTAAGGTGCAGGATGTGCTTGCCGTAGGGCAAACGCCCCAAACGAATATTGTTTTCCGTCTGGTAAGTCCATTCTCTATCCACCCCTTCCAGGCGATAGGCATAGCGCACATTTTGCATGTCCTCCATCGTAAGTAATGAAAGCTGGAGCCTGATGAGCCGATCATTAGGCCGCATGGTAATGAGGTTGGTACGCCGCAATTCAGCCGCTTTGTCTACTAACATTCCAGTACGCCCATCAAATTGTTGAAATCCTGTGATGACCAACGGCGCCTGGAAAGTAGCTGAATCGGCCACGAAATCCTTGGGGTGAAAAGTTGTAATTCCGTTTAAGGAGCCAAAATAAATATTCCCATCATCGTCCTGGCAGTGGGCGATCCGGTTGAATTCCGTGTGGCTGAGGCCGTCTTTAGGGGTATAAAGCCGTACTTGCTTCGAAGTGGCATTGAACACACAAATGCCGATGTCGGTTGGCAACCAGAAGTTGCCGTAGTCGTCTGGATAGATGGCGTAGATGGTATTGTTTGGCAATCCATCGGCATGGGTATAGCGTGTTAGGACACCTTTTTCAGGATGCCAATGGATCAGCCCTTCACCGGCGGTGGCCAACCAAAAAGAGCCATCTTCATTTTGCCTGAAATGGTGGACATGATCAAACGGCAGCTGGTATTTCCCTTTGCCGTTTTTCCAGAATCTTTCCACTACTTCGCCCGTCTGGATGTTCAATCTGAACATGCCCTGGCTGGTGCCGAGCCAGGCGGTGTCTGTTTCGTCTTCAAGAAATTGATAGGTATATAAATTTTCGTGGGTGGTGGTCCAATCGATGAATTTTCGCTTGTGTCCATTGGCGAAGTAGGTGAGGTTGCCATCAAACGAATTATCGAACCAGACTTTACCGTATTTATCTTCGTGGATGAACGTGATGCCATAGGGTTCCTTGTACAAATCAAATGGATAGGTATGCAGCAGCGATCCTGTTTTCGAATCGATGCGGTGAATGCCTTCAACACCGGCGTATAAGAGGTGCTTGTTGCCTTGTTTCGTGACGGCCCAGCGATTTTCGTCCATGGTGGCGAATAGGGTTTCCTGTCCCGTGTTCAGGTCAATTTTCCACAGCTGGCCTTTTTCTTCGGCCATGGCCCACAGGGTATTTTGATTGAGGTCTTGGGTGACGGTCATTCCCCGAATGGAATAGAGCGAGCCTGTCGGTGCGGTTTTTGGGTGGCTGAGGAAGGTCCGGAAGCGGGGCTTCTCCAATTTTAAGCGATGGATACCAAACTGGCTGCCGACCCAAACGGCACCACTCCGGTCGGTATAGACACAGGTTGGATTTCTTAAGGTGGGGTAGGTCTCCGACAGCACCCGTGGGGCCTCCTGGTCTGATAACAAAGCGAACTCATCTTTAATCGTTTGTACCCAGTATTGAGCGCGGTATTTTTGTAAAATAGGGATGGTAAAATCTACGGTAAGGTTACGCCCGGAGAGCATTTTTTCCATCACCTGGTCAGGCTGTTCTTTTCCATTCGCATACACAGAAAGGTAGCGAGATTTTGATTGTTCGATGAGCTGTTCCTTTTGCAAAACATACAGGCTTGCACGCCCCGGCTGATCCAAATCATAGAGGTAAAGAAAAGCGTTAGGGGGGTATTCAAACTGTTGCTCTAGTTTTCCGTCGTGCGTCAGGACGAGGAGTTTGGCCGATTCTTGCCCGAGTTCGTAAGCGGCTAACCAAAAACGCCCATCATCCGCCCAACAGAGTTGTCTCATTTTATGGGCGTCGTAATGAGCGATGGGGTAAGTTTGAAACCGGCCGGTATAGGTGACCAATTGGGTGGCCGTTAAAAAAGCCAAATGCCCCCGACTGTTTCTGGCAAACGCGATAACATCTTTGTCCCTGAACGGCGCGTGGCCACTAAAGGCTTCCTCAAAAGAAATTACCGCTTCCGTTTCCGGATCGAAAATGTCAATGTGTTTGACCCTTTTAAACACCGGGCTTCCGGTGTGAATCAACCACATTCTATCTTCGCTGTCCAGCAATACATGGTCAATTTCATTGTTTTGCAAGCCATTCTTCTCTGCGGTGAACCACTTGAAATCATAGCCATCAAACCGGTTTAAGCCATACTGCGTCCCAAACCACATGAACCCATTTTTATCTTGGTGAATACTCGTTACATAGCGATGTGAAAGCCCGTCTTCAATGTTGAAATGCTGGACATCAATAACCAGAGGAGCAGTGTTGGAAAGGGGGTTTTGAGACAGGAGCAAGGTCCAGGAGAAGCCAAGGGACAGCAAAAGGCAAACAAGCTGCTGACGGGTTATGTAGCGTTTAATGGTAAAGAGTTTTCTCATACCTGTCATTTTTCAAAACCCCAATTAGTTGCTCAAGTTATCTTGAATTCGCTTGTAAGGAGGATTGAAGTAGTCCGCTTTAACCGGACAATTTTTGAGTAGCCGAGCGCATCGTTCCTATCGCCAAGGGCCATCGGGTTCGGTAGTGAATGACCAATACATCTGAAAGGTAAGTTTCTTCGGCGGGATTTTTTTTCCTATTTCTTCCGCAAGGCCGGTCCAGCAAAATTTATTCGGCTGAACTGGCCAGGGGGTATCCTCCAAATAAATTTGGAGAGACAAACTGAACCCTCCTTGGCACCAGGTGTTTAAACAAAATGCCAGTAAATCAACTCCTGTATTACGAAACCTATGCCGCCGATCAGCCCGATGCGGAATGGCTCCTGTTCATTCACGGCGCCGGTGGCAGCACGCGTACCTGGCGCAGACAGATTGACGACTTACGCACCCGGTTCAATTTATTGCTCATCGATTTACCGGGGCATGGCCAGATGGCCAAACAGCTCACCGCTGTACCGGTGTATACTTTTCCTGCTATCGCTAAACAGGTTTGGGCGGTGGCCGATCACCTGAAGCTGTCGGCTAGTCACTTGGTCGGCGTTTCCTTAGGTGCTATTATTGCTTTGGAGATGCGGGAATTGCGCCCCCAGCAAACGCAATCGGTCATCTTGTCCGGCCCCATTCTAAAGCTTAGTCTCAAGCTACGCGTACTGGCTTCGGCCAGTTTGGCGCTGGCTAAAATCATTGGCTATCCTGCTTTTTATAAATTCAGTGCCAGGGTGATGATGCCGCGCACCAATCACCAAAAATCGCGGGAAGTTTTTATCAAAGAATCGCAAGTACTCACCACCGACGAGTTTCGCAAATGGACCAACATGTACTACGGCCTGTACCCGACGCTCCAGGGCCTGTTTGATCGCCAGGTACAACATCCCCATCTCTTGGTCAGCGGATCACAAGACCACTTGTTTTTGGGTGCGGCCAAAGCTTACGCAGCAAAACACCCCCAACACGTGCACCTCGAGGTCGTCAACCACTGTGGGCACGTCGTTTCTATTGAGCAGGCGGCGGTTTTTAATCGGTTGTGCCTCCATTTCCTGGAGGGGTATCGCAGCCAGATAAAAACAGACGCCGCAGACCAAAGGGCGCCGGCCTAACGGAGGTCAAGGGATAGACCGGGGCGATTTTACCGTTGATGTCAGGCCATTTCCGTGCGAAAATGCCGACCTTTCAGGTATATTTAGCCATTCGATTTAACCTCTATCACTACCATGAAAAAATTACCCTTCCCTTTGTTGCTGTTGTGCCTGCCCCTGGTGTTGTCTTGCCAGGTAGCTTTCAATACCACCCTCCTGTACCAGTATGACGACCCCGCCAATCCGGTCAGGGGTGGCGACGTGGTGTACAACGATGTCTGGGGCTACGCAACCCCGAGTGGCAAGGAGTACGCGATCTTGGGTGGCGTCAATAATATTTGGGTTTTTGACGTGACCGACACCGACAATGTGGTGCTGATAGGTACCGACGTGGTGGCCAACCAAACCTACTGGCGCGACTTCAAAACCTACCGCCACTACCTCTACGCCGTCAGCGAAGGCGGGTCGGGCCTGCGGGTCTACGACCTCGACTCCCTGGCCGTGGGCAAGCTCCACCTGGTGAGCGCCAGCACCGCCGATTTTACTTCTGCCCACAATATTTTTATCGACGAGGCCCAGGCCCGGCTCTACGTGGCAGGGGCCAATGGCAGTAGTGGCGCCAGCACGGGACTCATCGTTTACAACTTAGCTACCGATAGCCAGGCCCGCAACCCCAGCAGCCCCGTCAAGGTTAATTTTGCCGCACTCCCGGCTTCAAATACGGCAGCATGTGAGGTGCCGTCCAATGGTTTCTACGTACACGACCTGTACGTGACCAACAATATTGCCTATTGTTCGCACGGCTATTCGGGGTTCTATATTTGGGATTTTACTAACCCTGCCAGCCCGACATGCCTGGGTTCCCAACGCACCGGGGGCTACAACCACAGCAGCTGGCGCTCGGAAGATGGGCAATACATCTACTATGCCGAAGAGCTGGGGCAAGGGCGCCCCATTGGGATTTTAGACATCTCCAATTTGAGTGATATCAACCCGGTAAGCAGTTTTAAAATGCCCTTATTGGAACCTACTTATGCCAACAACACCCCCCACAATCCTTTTGTCCGGGGTAATTTTCTCTACGTCTCCTACTACGAAGACGGGTTGCAGGTGTTCGATGTAGCGGATCCTATGAATGTCACGCGGGTAGCCTACTACGACACCGAGCCAGCCAATACGACTTATAGCGGTACCACGGCCAACTGGGGGTGCTACCCCTTCCTGCCGTCGGGCAACGTGTTGGTTTCCGATACCCACAACGGGCTGTTTGTCGTTCAGCTCAACCTCTCGGTTTTTCCGGTGGAGCTGGTCGGTTTCTCGGCGCGCGCCGCAGGCAAAACGGTGCAACTGAGCTGGGCCACCCTTTCCGAAACCAACAATGCCTTTTTTACCGTCGAAAGGAGTACCAATGGCCGCGATTTTCTGCCCTTGTTGCAGGTGCCCGGATCGGGCAACAGCCAGCAGCAACAGGATTACCGGGCGCTGGACCCCAAGCCCCTGCCTGGTAAAAATTACTACCGCCTGAAACAGACGGATTTTGACGGCCAACACGCGTATTCGGCCATTGAGGTCGTGGACTTCGTGGGGGAAGCGGTGCGGGTTTTTCCCACCCTGGTCACGGGAACAGCTCCGGTGCAACTGTATCTGCCCACAGCCTATGGCAGCGGCGGCCGGGTGGAAGTCGTCAACGTCCAGGGGCAGGTGGTCTTTGCGCAGGCGCTGGCGGGCGAATGGCAGGTTGACCTCCAACTGCCCCCGCTGCCCAACGGAATGTATTTTCTGAAATTCCAATACGAACAAACCCGCCAGGTGGAGCGCTTGCTGCTGTTGCGGTAGCGCTGTTCCCCGTGTGCTACTTCCGATTTCTGCCCGCCCTCGCCCCGCGCTGAAGACGCGTGGCTGCGCAAGCGGTCTCCTGAAGGACTACGGCTATAACACAACTTGCAGCCTACCCATGTATAGCTTCCGTTAATCTTATCGTTCACGTAATTTGACCGCGTTGCGGTCATTTTTTAAGACCTCAGCGTTGTGGATACCTACCCGCTATTCGTAGACTTTGTCTACGAATAAATATCGACAGCAGTCTGTGACTGCGGTGGCAGGCAACGCTGAAGACGTGGCAAGCAGCTACCATACGCTTATCTCGCATTGAGCGCATGGTATCGCGGATGCAATCCGCGACAATCCGAGGATACTTCATCGTAGGCTGGAGCCAACGACGATTTCGGCAGCCCCTCAATAGCCTCAATGACTCGAATGAATCTTTCGGGTCGCTCGATCTTTCGGCCGTGTTAGCGGGTGACGGTTTTCTTTACGCCAAATAGTGCGAAGTGCCGTAGGTACTTCATATCGGGGTGTGCCAGGCATGACCCTACACTAACGGATGCGGACGCTAATAAAATAGGGTCCAAGTTCCGAGAGAGCCCGCTGACGGGAATCTCATAGACGAAGCCAAGGGTGTCCTGGGTGACTGGGAATCTGAAGGAAGGATTAGT
>Ga0208544_10001176_pt1 | contig 18615 bp, 15 predicted proteins | sample DEB08_DNA_9_FD_184526 | JGI IMG/M metagenome (GOLD analysis project Ga0208544, IMG submission 184526) | Aqueous microbial communities from the Delaware River and Bay under freshwater to marine salinity gradient to study organic matter... | ecosystem: Environmental > Aquatic > Marine > Coastal ... | reverse complement strand
AGTTAAGACGCTCGGCTGCACCAGTATAGCTATGCGTTTCAGCAATTTTAACCAGAGCTTGTAACTGTTTTGCGGTTACCGAGCGGACAAATGACTGTTGTTTGTTTTTGTCAGCGGGATAAATAGACGTAGCAAAATTGTATAAATGTTGAAAGGCACGTGTAGCGCGTGACAAAAATCGATCACCTATTGGTGTCACCAACATCCCCGAGGTGGTACGATCAAAAAGCAAGAAACCAATGGCATTTTCGATTTTATTAATACCTTGTGTCAAGGCAGACTGTGATAAATGCATATGCTTTGACGCGGCGGTTAAAGAACCCAATTCCCTTATTTCTATTGCACATAACAAATGTCTAAGATTCAACAATGAAAAAAATACCTGTATCAAATAATTATCATTATAGAAAAAACTAATGGCATTTGTCACTTTTCTAAACAGTATTTTTTCGCATTCTGACACACAATAGATGATATTGTTAGCTAATGAGATCCCAACATGTCGATTTGTGTCACCGATATTCCTAGACCAAGTAAAGAAACACTTGCGCTTTACCAAGGCGCGGAAGTGGCAACCGTTCACGAAGCACAGGGCCGAAAAGGTTTGCTTGCTGACTATATGCGTCCCATTTATCGGCCAACAAAAATAGCAGGGCCTGCGGTTACGTGTGAAGTGGCGCCGGGCGACAATTGGATGATTCATGTAGCGGTAGAACAATGTCAGCCGGGGGATGTACTTGTAGTAAAACCAACCAGTTCATGTATCGATGGATATTTTGGCGATTTATTGGCGACCTCGTTAAAAGCACGAGGGGTATTAGGGCTTATTATTGATGGTGGCGTAAGAGATATCGCAACGCTCACTGAAATGGGCTTTCCAGTGTGGTCAAAAGCGGTATTTGCGCAAGGTACGGTAAAAGAAACCATTGCCAATGTAAACGTGCCTGTGACATGCGCTGGTGCTTATATACGACCCGGTGATTTAATTGTAGCAGACGACGATGGTGTGGTAGTGGTTGAGCGCCAAGAAGCCGAAAAAGTACACGAAAAAATCCAAGCAAGAATCGCTAATGAAGATGCCAAGCGTGTCCGTTTTGAAAATGGCGAACTGGGGTTAGATGTATATAACTTCAGAGAGCGCCTTGCACAAAAGGGCTTACGGTACGTTAAATACAGTGAGCACTCATAAATGCAACATGCTATTCCCTGCTACCTCATGCGAGGCGGGACGTCCAAAGGTTTGTTCTTTCTAGGTGAAGACCTGCCTGCTGACATCGCCACTCGTGACCGACTATTACTAGCGCTAATGGGCAGTCCTGACGAACGCCAAATAGACGGTTTAGGTGGCGCGCACCCACTGACAAGTAAGGTTGCAATAGTATCTCAATCAAACCGCGACAACACTGATGTAGACTATCTTTTTTTACAAGTCTCTGTAGACAAGGCACAAGTTAGCAGTACGCAAAATTGCGGCAATATACTGGCGGGCGTGGGGCCCTTTGCTATTGAGACAGGACTGGTAAGTCCTGCTAGTACGCATACCGATGTACGTATACATATGGTAAATACCGGATCTGATGCGGTCGCCCGAATTCAAACGCCTAGTGGAATAGTTAACTATCAAGGTACAGCGAAAATTGATGGTGTACCGGGTTCATTTGCGCCAGTATTGATTGATTTTTTAGACGTTGCTGGTTCGAGTTGCGGGGCATTATTTCCGAGTGGAAACGCCCAAGATATTATTTTAGACGTGCCCGTTACCTGCGTTGATAATGGTATGCCAGTAGTACTTATTGGCGCGGCAAATTTGGGGCTTAGTGGCGCTGAGTCGCCAGCTCAGCTAGAGAGTAATCACGCGCTGAGAGAAAAGATTGAAGCGATACGATTACAAGCCGGTGAGCTAATGAATTTAGGCGATGTGACAAACAAAACAGTGCCTAAAATGAGCATTATTTCCCCCGCATTAAACGGCGGCTTACTCAACACTCGCACATTTATTCCACATCGCGTGCACGAAGCAATTGGCGTATTGGGTTCGGTAAGCGTCGCGACCGCGTGCGTGCTAAAGGGAACCGTTGCAGATGATATTTTAGGTGCGTCTTTTGAAGACGGCATTGTCAATATTGATGTAGAGCATCCTACTGGTCAGTTTAGTGTGGAAATGGACGTGTCGGGTTCAGCTAATATTGACACCTTCGCAGTCCATCGTGCTGCGTTACTTAGAACTGCTCGCTTATTAATGCGTGGCGAAGCATTTGCTAACCCGAACATATAGGCAATGATTGTTTTTGAAGAGGAATATTCCATGATTATTGATTGTCACGGACACTACACGACGGCACCAGAGCCGTTGCAGTTGTTTAGAGAAGCCCAAAAAGAAGCGTTTAAAGCGGGTAAAGCGCTACCAGAGGTGCCACATATTAGCGATGATAAAATTCGCGAAAGCATCGAAAAAAATCAACTAAAGCTATTAGAAGCCCGTGGTTTAGATATGACCATATTCTCACCTAGGGCATCGGCCATGGCCCACCATATTGGCGATGAAGCTGTGTCTAAACAATGGACGAGTGCGTGTAACGACCTAATCCACCGAGTTGTAGACTTATATCCGCAAAAGTTTATTGGTGTGTGTCAGCTTCCTCAGTCGGTAGGCGTGCCCATAAAAAACTCTATTGAAGAGTTAGAGCGTTGTGTTAATGAGCTAGGGTTTGTTGGTTGCAACCTAAATCCCGATCCCTCGGGCGGCCATTGGACATCAGCGCCTTTAACCGACCCGAGCTGGTATCCGTTTTATGAAAAAATGGTTGAGCTCGATGTGCCCGCCATGATCCATGTGACTGGCTCATGCAACCCTCACTTTCACACAACCGCCACGCATTACATCAATGCCGACACAACCGCTTTTGTGCAGTTTTTAACATCGACGATTTTCCAGGACTTTCCGACGCTTAAGTTCGTCATCCCCCACGGTGGTGGTGCAGTGCCTTTTCACTGGGGTCGATACCGTGGGCTGGCGCAAGACATGGGCTTGCCCGATTTGAGCGAGAAGGTCTTGAAGAATGTCTTTTTCGATACCTGCGTTTATCACCAAGCGGGAATCGACCTAATGCTCAAAGTATTACCCAGTGAAAACATCTTATTTGGCTCAGAGATTTTTGGCGCCATTAAAGGCGTAGACCCCACGACGGGTCATTATTTCGATGATGTGCGACGCTATGTGGACCAATCCGAACATGGCACACCCGCCGTACGTCAGCAAATTTTTTCAAGCAATGCTCAGCGAGTCTATCCAAGACTCAAACCCTTTTTGGCATGTAGAGCCTGCTGATTTCATTCTCACAAAAAATAGGAAAACATCCCATGACTCAACTTGGATTTTCGGTTCAACCCACGCCTCGCCTAGTGAGCGATGCGCAAATCGCGACCTTTCGTGACTTTGCCGTGGCAAATATTAGCGATGCCATGAGTCGTACCAATGGCACCAGCCATCTGCGGCCCTATCACCGCAATGGCCGCCTGATTGGTCGCGCCCTGACTGTCAAGACAGCCCCCGGTGACAATCTGATGGTCCATAAGGCGATAGAAATGGCCCAACCTGGCGATGTCATTATGGTTGACGCAGGGGGCTACTTACTAAGCGCTGTGGTGGGCGAGCTGATGTCCACCACCGCTGCGCATAAAGGTATTGCTGGCTTTGTGATTGACGGGGCCATCCGCGATAGTGAAGTCATTGGCAAAGGTGACTTTGGCGCATTTGCCCGAGGCGTCGCCCATCGTGGCCCTTACAAAGAAGGCCCTGGCGAAATTAACGTACCCATCAGCATTGACGGTATGGTGACGATGCCCGGCGACCTGATCGTTGGTGATCACGATGGCGTTTTGGCCATTCGCCCCAATACGCTCGACGCGCTTGGTGCTTTGGTCGCCGACATAGAAGAAAAAGAAAAGAAAATATTGCTAAGCATTGCCAATGGCACAATCGATAAAAGCTGGATCGACGAGACGCTGCGACGCAAAGGCGTTGACATTTGAGGGTTCATTTTAAACAGCCAACGCATTAAAAGGTTGGGTCCTGCAGTACTTTTTAGCCCTGCAAAAAAGATGGGGCACTAAAAAATCAGAAACCAAGGAGACATAACATGCAAAACAGCTGGAGTGCGATCAAACGAATCAAACGAGTCTTGATGTTGGCGCCGATTGTTGGGGCGCTGAGCTTTGGCACTGCCACGGCTCAGTCTACCTATCCTGATCGACCGATTAACATGCTCGTTGGATTTTCTGCGGGCGGCCCAACAGATACTGCTGCGCGCGTACTGGGCGAATTTCTGAGTCAGGAATTGGGCCAACCGATTGTGATCACCAACAAACCAGGTGCCGGTGGCCTTGTTGCTGCTCGTGACCTGATGAATAGCCAACCTGATGGATACACCATTTATTTGGCTTCAAATGGCATCATGACTGTGGCTGCGGCGCGTTATGAAAAGCTTGACTACGATCCGCAGCAAGACATGGCTGCGGTTGGAACAGTCGCGGGTTACCCACACATTTTGATCGTGCCACTAAACAGCCCCTTTAAAAGCATTGCTGACCTCGTCGCAGCAGCCAAGGCAAACCCAGGGACTTTGAATGCTGCTCAAGTGGGTAACGTCAACGAACTCACCGTTGAATGGATTAAAAATGAGGCGGGCATTGATGTTGCACTCATCCCATACAAAGGGGGAGCGGCTGTGGTCAGTGACCTCACCAGCGGCAGAATTGACTTTGCGCTGGTGGCTCCCGGTGTTGCATTTCCACTGCTCGATGGCAACAAGGCGCGCGCGCTTGGTGCCACCAGCGATAATAGCTTCACCAAAAAACGCGGCATCCCAAGCTTCAAATCGGCGGGCCTAGGCAATATTGACTTTTACATTTGGAATGGCCTGGTTGCACCCAAAGGGACAAGCCCAGCAATCATCAACAAACTGAGCCAAGCCACGCAAAAGGTTCTGGCCATGCCTGCCTTACAAAAAAAGCTGGGTGTTGTATTTCTCGATGCCGTCATTGGTTCACCAGCTGACTTTACACAACTGATCCAGAACGAAACGGCCAGTTGGAAAAAGGTGGTTACTGACGCCAATCTCACCTTATTGAAGTAATCAGACCGACCTTCCGTCGCCCGACGGAAGGTCGGAACTCAGCGGTTTATCAGCGACTGCCGCAATCGAGAAAAACACCGCCCTGGCATTGAAAGCAATGTCGCTTTAGGTCTACTATCAAAACCATCAACCCTAACCATCAATGGACGGCGTAAAAATGACCCCCACCGCTTTGGCGGGTGTACGCGTTTTAGATTTGTCACGCATTCTGGCAGGACCCTCAGCTGCTCAGCTGCTGGGTGATCTTGGGGCTGATGTTGTCAAAGTCGAAAAACCGGGTGAAGGCGATGACACACGCAAGTGGGGTCCTCCGTTTGTTGAAGACGCCGACGGCGAACCCACCACTGAAAGTGCGTATTACTTGTGCGCCAATCGAAACAAACGTTCTATCGAAGTCGACATTGCCAGCACTGAAGGACAAGCTCTTATCATGCGCTTGCTAGAACATGCGGACGTTTTGGTAGAGAACTACAAAGTGGGCGGCCTAAGCGCTTATGGTCTTTCTTACGATCAAATCAAGGCTCGATTTCCTCGGCTGGTCTACTGCTCGATTACCGGGTTTGGGCAAACGGGACCCTACGCAGCGCGCGCGGGCTATGACTTTCTGATTCAAGGCATGGGCGGCATCATGAGCCTGACCGGCGAACCCGACGGGCAGCCCATGAAAGTTGGTGTTGGTATTGCTGATGTCATGACAGGTATGTATGCCGCCGTCGGGATCCTCGCGGCATTGCGCCATCGCGACTTAACGGGTCAAGGCCAACACATTGACGTTTCGCTTCTGGATACTCAGGTTGCTTGGTTAATCAACGCTGGCACAAGCCACCTCAACACGCGAGAAAATCCCGTGCGGCTTGGCAATGGCCACCCCAATATCGTGCCTTATCAGGTTTTTCCGACTGCCGACGACCCTATCATCATTGCAGCCGGCAATGACAGCCAATTTAGAAAGCTATGCGACATTGCAGATATCCCGGCCATCGCAGCAGAACCAAAATTCGCCACCAACGCCTCTCGCGTGATCAATCGGCAAGCGGTGGTCGATATCGTCAGTGAGGCGCTAAGAAAGAAATCGCGCGTCCATTGGCTCGCCGAATGCGAAAAAGTGGGTGTGCCCTCTGGGCCCGTCAATAATCTTGAGCAGGTTTTTAGTGATCCGCACATCCAACACCGAGGTGCTGAGGTCAGTATGCCTCACCCCTTGGCGGGCTCTGGGCATGTCAGTCTTATCGCCAATCCGCTAAAACTATCCGAAACACCGGTGCAATATCGCCATACGCCACCCATTCGCAACCAGCACGAAGAAGAAATCCTACGCGATTGGCTCGGACAACATTGAAACTAACGATGGACAGTACCCCATGACTATTTTGACCCACGAGCAAATCACCATCCAAGCCCAAGCGCGTGACTTGGCTCAGTCCGTTTTTAAGCCTACGGCGGCACATACTGATGCCACAGAAGCCTACCCTTGGGACAATATCGCCCAACTCAATGCGGCCGGATTCATGGGCATGACCGTGCCAAAAGCCTACGGTGGCCGCGGCTTAGGCTATCTGGAAACGGCGTTGGTGATTGAAGAAATGGCCAGTGCTTGCGCCACCATGGGGCGTATCACGGTTGAAGCCAATATGGGTGCGATTGGCGCCATCATGGCATACGGCACCGAAGAACAGAAGCAGATCGCCGCACATTGCGTGCTGTCTGGTGACAAACCAGCCATCTGCATTTCAGAGCCCAATGCGGGTAGTGCGGCCAGTGAAATGACCACTCGCGCAGTAAAGAAAGGCGACAAATACATCATCAACGGCCAAAAGTATTGGATCACCGGTGGTGGGGTTTCCCGCTTGCACCTGATTTTCGCACGTGTCTTTGAAGATGGTGTTGAACAAGGTATTGGTGGCTTTATCGTGGTCAGAGACGGTAACGAACCCAAGGAACTTGTTATCGCAAACCGCACCCCTGCCATGGGTGTGCGTGGCATTCCTGAAACCTATGTCGACTTTAACGACCTTGAGGTTCATGAGTCGATGTCACTCAAACCACTGGGTGACTTACGCAAAGGGTTCGCAGCGCTCATGAACGCTTATAACGCCCAGCGCGTGGGTGCGGGTACGGTTGCCCTTGGCATTGCCGTTGGCGCCTTTGAAGAAGCCGTGCAATACACAAAAGAGCGTAAACAATTCGGTCGCCCCATTGCTGAGTTTCAAGGATTGCAGTGGATGATTGCTGATATGTCTATCGCCCTTGATGCTGCGCGACTCATGATTCACCGAGCAGCCAATGTACCCGTGGGCAGCTTCCCAGATATGAAGCTCGCCGCCCAAGCCAAAATCATTGCGGCTGAAACCGCCATCAAAGTCACCAATGATTCGCTTCAGTTGTTTGGCTCTAGTGGCTACTCACGGGAACTGGCTGCCGAGCGACACGTACGCGATGCCCGGATGTTTACGATTGCTGGCGGCACGGCACAGATCTTACGCACGCAAGTCGCAGCCGCTGTGCTTGGCGCCAAGTTGCCACAAACCCGTGATGGCTACTTAAAATACCCCATGGATCAGTGAACCTCATCGCTTGAAAAAAAGGGCTAACGCATCAACAACGTTAGCCCTTTTTTGTAATGCTCAGCGTTTTTCTACAGCTTGCCGTGGCAGTGCTTGAATTTTTTGCCACTGCCGCATGGGCACGGTTCGTTACGGCCAACTTTTGGACCCAAGTTGCGCACAGTACTGGCTGCGGCCGCGGTGTCGTGTTCAGCACCGGCTGAAGATGAGCGATTGGCCGATGCCGGCTCAGCCAGTGCTTCGTCGTAACCCGAGTGATGGTATTGAACGTTTTGAACGTGCGCCTTAGCGGCCTCTTGTTCTGCCGCCTCGGCGTCCTCACGGCCTTTGACGCGTACCGTTAGCACCAACTTTGCGACATCATCGCGGATACGTTGAAGCATCTCAGAAAACAACTCGATGGCTTCACGCTTGTACTCTTGCTTGGGATTTTTCTGAGCGTAGCCGCGTAAGTGAATACCTTGACGCAAATGGTCGAGTGCGGCGAGGTGTTCGCGCCAGTGATTATCCATCACTTGCAACATCACCGATCGCTCAAATGGTCGCCAGTTTTCTTCCCCGACTTGCTCTACTTTTTGCTCATAAGTCTCTCGGCCTTTATCGCACACCAGTTTGACCAAATCGTCATCATCAAACTCTTTGGCAGACTCAACCGTTTCAACCACGGGTATTTCGAGTTGCCAATCGGCATTGAGCACCGCTTGAAGTCCAGGCAAGTCCCACTGCTCTTCGACTGACCCTTCAGGAACAAACTCACGCACCAATCCAGTCAAGGCGCCGTCACGAAGATCGGCCACCGGCTCAGCCACATTGCTCGACTCCAGCACTTGATTGCGCTGGCCGTAAATGACTTTACGCTGATCGTTGGCGACGTCGTCATATTCAAGCAGTTGCTTGCGCACATCAAAGTTACGCCCCTCGACTTTTCGTTGTGCAGACTCAATTGATCGGTTAACCATGCCCGCTTCAATGGGCTCACCTTCAGGTAGCTTAAGTCTTTCCATGATGGCGCGTACGCGGTCACCCGCAAAAATACGCATCAACGAATCTTCTAAGGAAAGATAGAATCGTGAAGAACCGGGATCGCCTTGGCGCCCGGCTCTGCCCCTTAACTGATTGTCGATACGTCGCGACTCGTGGCGCTCGGTGCCAATAATGTGCAAGCCACCCGCATCCAACACCTGTTGATGCAAGCCAGCCCATTCGCTACGCAACTGATCAATTTGAGATTCCCGAGCGGCATTATCGAGTGTTAAGTCTTGACGTAATAACTCGATTTGCTTTTCAACGTTACCGCCCAACACAATGTCGGTACCCCGACCAGCCATGTTGGTTGCAATCGTGATGGCGCCAGGTCTACCCGCTTGCGCAATGATCTGAGCCTCTCGCGCGTGCTGCTTGGCGTTGAGCACCTCGTGCTTTAAGCCACCAGCGGTCAGCGCATTGGCCAACAACTCAGAGTTTTCTACGCTGGTGGTACCAACCAACACAGGTTGTCCGCGCGATTGACAATCTCGGATGTCATTAACAATCGCATTGTATTTTTCTTGGTCAGTCTTGTAGATTTGATCGTGCAGATCGCGACGTACCATCGGGTTATTGGTCGGTACAATCACGGTCTCGAGCCCGTAAATTTCTTGGAACTCGTAAGCCTCCGTATCGGCCGTACCCGTCATGCCACCCAGCTTTTCGTACATCCGAAAATAATTTTGAAAGGTAATTGATGCCAGCGTCTGGTTTTCAAGCTGAATCTTGCAATTTTCTTTTGCCTCAACAGCCTGATGCAAACCATCTGACCATCGACGTCCCACCATCAAACGACCAGTGAACTCGTCAACAATGACCACTTCACCATCTTGCACCACGTATTGCTGATCTTTGAAAAATAAATGGTGCGCACGCAGCGCGCACATCAAGTGGTGCATCAACGTGATGTTACGTGCGTCGTAGAGCGACTGGCCTTCTGGCAACAATCCTTGTTCGGTCAGGATGCGCTCAGCATTCTCATGACCAGCTTCTGATAGGTAAATTTGATGGTTCTTTTCATCAACCCAAAAGTCACCGTCTACCTCCGGCTCATTGGGTTTGGGCTCAGCAGTCATGCGCTCAAGCAGCGGTGGCACCACATTTAGCGCTTTATAAAGCGCGGTGTGGTCTTCAGCTTGACCTGAAATGATCAGTGGCGTTCTCGCCTCATCGATCAAGATCGAGTCAACCTCGTCGACAATCGCAAATACCAACTCCCGTTGACGCTTATCCTCGGCGCGGTATTCCATATTGTCGCGCAAGTAATCGAATCCGAATTCGTTGTTGGTGCCGTATGTGATGTCAGCTTGATAGGCGGCTTTTTTCTCTTCATTGGGCTGTTGCGGAACAACCACCCCAACACTCATCCCTAAAAACTGATAAAGCTTACCCATCCATTCGGCATCACGTCGCGCCAAATAGTCGTTGACCGTGACCACATGCACGCCACGGCCAGTCAACGCATTTAAGTAGACAGCTAGGGTAGCCATGAGCGTTTTGCCCTCACCGGTTCGCATTTCGGCTATCTTGCCGGTATGCAGCACCATGGCGCCGATTAACTGGACATCAAAATGTCGCATGCCAAACACGCGCTGACTTGACTCGCGCACCAACGCAAACGCTTCTGGCAGGATCGCATCGAGCTTTTCACCACCCTGCACCCGCGCTTTGAACTTGGCTGATAGTGCTTGCAGTTCTTCGTCAGATAGCGCCTTCATGGCAGGCTCTAGGGCGTTAACCCGCTTGACGTCACGATTCAGTTCTTTGAGCAGCCGGTCGTTGCGACTGCCTAGTAGTTTTTTAAACAGAGATAGCATGCTGTTGAGATCCTAGCGGGGACGAAAGAGAGCCGCTCATAGACTGTGGAGTGTAACGCAGGCGCCCACCTAGGGCGTCATCACGATCAATTTCTCTTTTAATAATGGTAACGGATCGATCGGTTGACCCTCTCGATGGATTTCCAGGTGCAGGTGAGGGCCTGTGGCATGGCCCGTCGAACCCACTTTGGCAATCATTTGTCCCGCGAGCACGGGCTGGCCTACCGCGACAATGGTTGCGCTGGCGTGGGCATAGGTTGAAACCCAGCTGTCGCTGTGCTCGACTTGGACCATTCGACCAAATCCGCGCTTGTAACCCACAAACTTCACCGTTCCTGGTGCAATCGCAACAATCGGTGTCCCACGTCTGGCTGCAATATCCACACCCTGATGTAAGGATTTCTTACCGTTAAACGGGTGAGGTCGGTAACCAAAGTGCGAAGAGACGTTGTGCTTACCTGCCACTGGCCAAACCAGCAGGCCTTCATCGAGCGGGCTCAGATTAAAGATCGCGCCAATACTCTCTAGCGTAGGCTCGACCTTTGACACACCAACGCCAGGCGAACCGGCCCACGCCCCAGTAAAAGATACACCACCCCAAGCCATCACGGCCAACAGACAAATGTTACAAACGCTTAACCGCACTCAGTAACTCCAATAATTTGTGGCAAGGCACACTTTTCTGTACGCTTGCTATAACCCTAACAACCTCTTCCGGATCTTGCATGGCCAAAGAACACAGTCGCCAAGCGCTGCAATGGGTAGACAACGACGGTCGGGGCGCCTCGGTCCTGTTCACTGCGCAACGGCTGATTGCGCTTGAACAATCGCTAAGGCAACTTTTACCCGCGAACCTGCGCCAAGGATTTGCGGTGGCAGAGCTGTCCGGTGAAGAACTGACGCTGATAACCTACAACACAGCGTTCGCCGCCAAAATTCGGCAGTTTCAACCCCGATTTATCGAGCAATTGAATGCCAATGGCTGGCCGGTAACGGCCATTCGTATACGCGTGTCAGCCGAACCGAGGCCAAAGCATGGCACAAAGCCGGAAAGATTGGCCAGAACACTGGATAAAGATGACCTAGAGCATTTTGACCAGTTGGCCCAAACACTTCGGCCCGGCCCTCTGGCCGATTCGGTTAACAAGCTGCTGGCGCACCACCGAAAACCCCTAAACACAAAATAAATCGCCAAATCCCCAAGTGGGGATTTGGCGATTTATTGGCAGGTGTTACTAAGCGAGTTGCCACTCTCGTTGGAAAGCCGCCGGTGCAGCTTCGTGCGAGTCAAAGGTCACAACTTCCCAAGCACTCTGGTCGGCGAGCAGGGCCCTTGCCAATTCGTTATTCACAGCATGACCTGATTTTTCAGCCACATAGCGGGCGATGAGAGGCATACCGATGAGATAGAGGTCGCCAATCGCATCAAGAATCTTGTGTTTAACGAACTCATCGTCGTAGCGCAAACCGTCTTGATTCAGCACCCGAAACTCGTCCATCACAATCGCGTTTTCAAGACTGCCGCCTCGGGCAAGACCCATTGAGCGTAATGTCTCGACTTCGTTCACAAAACCGAAAGTTCTCGCCCTTGCAATTTCTTTGGCATAGGACTCGTGCGCAAAGTCAATTTCGGCGAACCCCGCCGTGGAATCGATCGCTGGGTGCTTGAAGTCGATCGAAAAAGCCAGTGCGAACCCTTCAAACGGCTCAAGACGCGCCCACTTTGCACTGGCACCTTCGCCATGCTTGACTTCGACGGGCTTGAGCACTCGCAAAAATTTCTTAGGTGCGTTTTGAAGTTCGATGCCTGTTGATCGAAGGAGGTACACAAAAGTAGCAGCGCTACCGTCCATGATCGGCACTTCTTCAGCCGACAGATCAACATGCAGGTTATCGATCCCCAGACCTGCTAAGGCTGACATCAGATGTTCGACGGTTGACACCCGGGCATTACCAACTTTTAGAACAGAAGCCATGCGCGTGTCGTGAACCGCATCGGCTTTGGCCGGAAAGCTAACCACAGGGTCTAAATCTACGCGATGAAACACAATGCCTGTGTTCGGCTGTGCCGGACGTAAGGTCAACTCGACACGACGCCCAGAGTGCAGCCCGACGCCGGTGGTGCTGACAATCTTTTTAATTGTTCTTTGCTGAAACATAGGGGTACTGCCTGTACGATTTAAGCCAATAAATTGTAACCTGAATTGCACTGACAGCCCATCGCAAGGCCCACCCGCCTCCGGGGACAACGGAGACGGGAGAGCTGCCAGCTGGTTGCCCATGCTGGCCAGAGGGAGTAAAACGCGCCAAGGCTGTCAATTACTGACGACAAAAACCTTGATTAATCAGCCTGCCGACGCAAAAACGCTGGAATGTCGTAATGCTCCATGCCTGACGTTTCAAGCGCACGCACCTGTGCAGAAGCCTGCGTCCTTGGATTGCGCATAACCGATGGCACGCGTGAGTCTGCGTTTTCAAGCGGCATGGCATAGTCATCAGTGCCTGTACGCAGCGCTTCTTGGCGTTGCGTACTGTGAACCAACGTTGGCTTAGCAGCAGCGCGACCTAGGCCAGTCGCCACAACGGTGACACGCAACTCATCGCCCATCGCCTCGTCATAGGCAGTACCAAAGATCACTGTCGCATCCTCAGCCGCGAAGCTGCGAATGTGATTCATGATCTCGCGTGTCTCTTTCATTTTGAGCGAACGGCTAGCCGTGATATTAACCAGTACACCACGGGCACCATTGAGGTCGATCCCCTCAAGCAATGGGCAAGCCACGGCCTCTTTTGCCGCGTCTATCGCACGTGTCTCTCCGCGTGCCGTAGCCGTACCCATCATGGCCTGTCCTTGCTCACCCATGATCGTTTTAACGTCTTCGAAGTCAACGTTCACGTTACCTTCGACGTTAATGATTTCAGCAATACCCGCGCAGGCGTTATGCAACACGTCATCAGCGGCTTTAAAACAATCGTCTTGTGTGGCTTCCTCGTCCATCAAGCCATACAAATTTTCGTTTAACACCACGATCAACGAGTGCACGTGCTTAGACAGCTCAGCGATGCCATCTTCGGACATTTTTTGACGGCGATTGCCTTCAAATTCAAACGGCTTGGTCACCACGCCGACAGTTAGGATGCCAAGCTCTTTGGCAACCTCAGCCACAATAGGGGCTGCACCAGTGCCCGTGCCACCACCCATGCCGGCGGTGATAAAGACCATGTTGGCACCCATCAATGCGCCACGAATTTCTTCTCTGGCTGTCTCAGCGGCAGCACGACCTTGCTCTGGCTTGGCACCTGCGCCCAACCCAGTTCGACCCAAACGCACCTGTACCGGCGCGCCTGTTGTAACCAAGGCCTGTGCATCGGTGTTGCAGCAAATAAAGTCCACCCCTTGCACACCCGATTTGATCATATGCGCCACGGCATTGCCGCCCGCGCCCCCGACACCGACCACTTTTATGACGGTGCCCTTTTCGGCATTTTCCAGCATTTCAAACATCATGATTGACTCCCTCAAATCAAAAAAAATCGTGTGACTTCTGTCCCTGCATTTGGTGCTTTTGTAATAACGGCTTTTTACTCACTGCTTTACTCATCACTGCTGTGGTACTGACTTTCCAACTGCTTCGCTCGGCTTTTTAATAACCGAGCCAAACTTTGCGTCACCCGGGCACTGAGGCATGACCTCAATGCATGAACCATTCCTTCATTCGCGCCAAAACTCGCTTAAAACTACCGTCCTGTTGCGCAACTTTGCGCCCTCGCAATCGCTGCAAGCGAGCCTCACCCAAAAGCCCCATGACCGTTGAGAAACGTGGATTGCGCATCACATCAGCCAAACCGCCCGAATAATCTGGCGTCGCAACCCTGACTGGTTTCAGAAAAACGTCTTCGGCCAACTCCACCATTCCAGGCAAGAGCGAAGAGCCACCCGTGAGCACAATCCCGGAGGCCAGTAAATCCTCATAACCCGAGTCACGAATCACTTGCTGCACCAGGCCGAATAATTCCTCGACCCGCGGCTCGATGACCGCGCCTAGCGCCTGCCGATTAACCAATCGCGGACTGCGGTCGCCCAAGCCTGGCACTTCAACCATGTCAGCGGGGTTAGCCAAGACCTGCTTGGCAATGCCATATCGAAGCTTGATGTCTTCGGCATCGGGCGTTGGCGTGCGCAACATGGCTGCGATGTCGTTGGTGATTTGGTCGCCAGCAATGGGTAGCACAGCCGTGTGCCGAATGGCGCCGCCTGTATAAATAGCAACGTCTGTGGTGCCACCACCAATGTCAACCAGAACCACACCGAGCTCGCGCTCATCAGGCGTGAGGCAAGCCAAACTAGATGCCAAAGGCTGAAGAATCAAGTCCTGCACCTCCAACCCACAGCGACGCACGCACTTCACGATGTTTTGCGCTGCACTAACCGAGCCGGTAACAATGTGAACCTTGACCTCAAGTCGCAGAGCGCTCATGCCAATGGGTTCACGAATATCTTCTTGGCCATCAACAATGAACTCTTGCGTCAGCACATGCAGCACTTGCTGGTCCGTGGGGATGTTGACTGCTTTTGCGGTCTCAATCACGCGTCCGACGTCAGTCGCAGTCACTTCCTTGTCTTTAACGGCCACCATGCCACTGGAATTAAAACTACGAATGTGATTGCCCGCGATACCGGTGTAGACATCACGGATTTTGCAGTCGGCCATCAACTCCGCTTCTTCTAGAGCCCTTTGTATGGAATTGACGGTCGACTCGATATTGACCACGACGCCTTTTCGCATGCCTTTGGACTCATGCTGCCCGAGCCCTAGCACTTCGAAACCGCCATCAGGTCTGGCTTCAGCCACCACAGCAACAACCTTGGTGGTTCCTATATCAAGAGCGACTATCAGGTCTTTGATGTCACGTGTCATGGCATTACCGTTTCTTTTTGGGTTGTGTGGATTCTGGTAAGGGCGCAAGTGTTAGCGCAAAACCATCGGGATAGCGCAAATCGACGTGTCTGACCTCGCGCTGGGGTAGTAGGGCCATGACCCTTGGCCATGACCGGACGAAGCGCTCGATGCGCTCGCCAAAGGTCACGGCGCCGGGTATGCCTGCTTGTGGATCCGGCGCCTCGGCACCTGGGTCTCGCCCAAGGTCTAAGGTCAAACCGTTTGACAGCGTGACTTGCAAAGCATAACGACTGGTCAAGGTCAGACCGCGCACTTGAATGCCAATTTGATCGGACCATTGCGTCAGCTCGGCGTAGCGCTGAATCATGAGACTCTCGGTGCCTTCGGGACCCACAAATTGGGGCAAACTCGCTTCGTCTTCGAGAGCAGCCCGGTTGGCTGTGAATACCTCGCCCCAGGTGTTGACGAGCTGGTTCTCGTTCCAGAGACCTTGCGGCTTTTGTTCTTCGATCGTCACACGCAACATATTTGGCCACACCCGCCTGACTTGCGCTTGCCGCACCCATGAGGCGGACTCGAACGCCTGGCGTGCTTGACCCAAATCCATGGTGAAAAAATTGCCGTATAACTGCCCGGCGAGCGCACTGCGAATCAAATCGGGCGCCACGTACTGAAACGATGTGTTCGGTGCAGACACGATTTCGATTTTTTTGAAGTCGAATACGGGCAAACGAACCAGCCACACCAAGGCCGCACCGAGCAAAGCCAAGACTGCCAATACCATCAGCAGATTGGCCGTTGCGTTGATGATGCGCGCTTCGTTCCACACGTATCACTCCTTATCCTGTTGAGCCATTGCATGACGCCCAACTTTGCAGCTGGCGTCAGTCAAAATGCTCACACACAAAGTGGCGAAATCAATACCGGCTGCTTTCGCCGCCATTGGCACCAACGAATGGCTGGTCATCCCAGGCGAAGCGTTTATTTCCAAGAGCCACGGGCGTTCGTCTTTGTCGAGCATGAAGTCCGCACGCGCCCACCCTTCGCAACCTAACGAACGGTAGGCCTGAACGGCCAGCTGCTGAACGCGCTCGTTTACCGATGATGTCAATGGCGCGGGACAGAGGTACTGCGTGTCATCTGAAAAATACTTATGCTCATAATCATAGTTACCCCCCGGGGCCACGATTTCGATTGTTGGCAGTGCTCGAGCACTCGCGCCTTGCCCCAAAATAGCGACTGTTAACTCACGCCCCACAACGAACTGTTCCGCCAAAATTTGTTCATCAAAGGCTAGTGCTTGCGCGTAAGCACCCGCCAGTTCAGACGCCTCTGTGATCTTGTAAAGGCCAAGTGTTGACCCTTCATTAGGCGCCTTTAGTATCAAAGGCAGCCCCAACTGATCAATCAAACCGTCCAAATCAGCCGTTGAGTCAATGACGCGGTACTTCGGCGTCGGTAAGCCAGCCTGCAGAAACACTTTTTTGGTCATGATCTTGTCCATGGCCAAACTGGCAGCCAATGGGCCACTACCCGTGTACGGGATACCCAAAAGTTCTAGCGCACCTTGCATCGTGCCATCTTCACCATAGCGCCCATGCAAGGCGATAAACACTCGATCGAATGCTTGCTGAGCCAGTTCGTCTAAACCGTGTTTACCGGTATCGAACAAGTGTGCGTCAACACCAACGCTTGTGAGCGCTTCGCAAACACCTTGGCCAGACATTAGCGACACTTCGCGCTCGGCTGAACGACCTCCAAAGAGAACCCCGACTTTGCCCAAACGGCTGGCGGTTGAAGTCATGATTGCTCCCCCAACAGCGCTGGTACCTTACTGATTGATCCAGCACCCATGACCACAAACACGTCACCATCGACAGCAAAAGCTCGCATCACAGCCGGCAAGTCCTGCACGTCCTCAACAAACAATGGCTCAACCTTACCGGCAACCCGAACGCCACGGGCAAGCGATCGGCCATCAGCAGCCACTAGCGCGGACTCACCCGCGGCATAAACCTCTGTGAGTAACACCGCATCGGCAGTACCGATGACTTTGACAAAATCCTCAAAACAATCGCGCGTGCGGGTGTATCGATGCGGCTGAAACACCAACACAATGCGCTTGTCAGGCCAAGCCCCACGGGCTGCTGCCAGGGTTGCAGCCATCTCGACTGGGTGGTGACCATAATCGTCCACAACTGTGAAGTTGCCACCCTTGTCTGCTGCGTAAGGTCCACTGACACTAAAACGCCGGCCAACGCCGCCAAACGTGCCAAGCGCACTGATAATTGCCTCATCCGACACACCGAGCTCAGTCGCCACCGCAATCGCAGCCAATGCGTTTTGCACATTATGGTGGCCCGGTAAATTTAGGCTCAATAACAAAGGCTGTGCGTTAACAGACCCTAAGTGTCGCAGAACCGTAAACACCATCTTTGTGCCCTCTGCCTTGACATCAACGGCACGGATTTGCGCTTCTTCGCCCATCCCGTAGGTAATCATCGGTCGCGATATCAAGGGCATGATCTCGCGGACAAAGGCATCATCAGAGCAAACGATCGCGCTGCCATAAAACGGCAAGCGCTGAATAAATTCAATAAAGGCCTGCTTTAAGCGGGCAACATCATGCCCGTAAGTATCCATGTGATCGGCATCAATATTGGTGATGATGGCCATCACAGGTAATAGGTTTAAAAATGAGGCGTCTGACTCATCGGCTTCAGCGACCAAGTAGTCGCCCTGCCCCAAGCCAGCGTTGGCACCCGCCGAATTCAAACGCCCACCGATAACAAAGGTCGGATCGAGCCCCTCTGCCGCCAAAACACTGGCCACGAGACTGGTCGTTGTTGTTTTACCGTGCGTTCCAGCCACTGCGATACCACGTTTTAGTCGCATCAGCTCAGCCAACATGACAGCCCGTGGGACCACTGGGATTCTGGCTTGGCGTGCTGCTTGCACCTCAGGGTTGTTGCCTGCCACTGCAGTTGAGGTCACGACCACATCCGCTTGGTGAATGTGTTGGGCATCGTGGCCGACATAAATCACGGCCCCCATTTCAGCCAATCGATCAGTCACGCTTGTTGATTGCAAATCCGATCCCGATACCTTGTAGCCTTGATTCAACAAAACCTCAGCAATACCGCTCATACCCGAGCCACCAATGCCGACGAAG
>Ga0208544_10001172_pt1 | contig 18658 bp, 17 predicted proteins | sample DEB08_DNA_9_FD_184526 | JGI IMG/M metagenome (GOLD analysis project Ga0208544, IMG submission 184526) | Aqueous microbial communities from the Delaware River and Bay under freshwater to marine salinity gradient to study organic matter... | ecosystem: Environmental > Aquatic > Marine > Coastal ... | reverse complement strand
GAGCATCGCCGTCAAGGAATTGGTCGGCTGATTGTGCATGGGTTAGAAGATACGGCCCGCGAGCAAAATTGCAACAAACTCGCCCTCCAAGTCGACTCAAACGACTCCCCTGCTGTGTCACTGTGCGAATCGCTGCATTTTCGACTCCACCACCGTGATCGGTGTCGCGTACCAATGACGCATGGAGTCCCCATCTCATAAATTAAGGTGTTGACTCGGCAATCCCTTTGATCGCGGAAAGCGTTTTCGGGATTCCATCGAGTGCCTGCTGTGTGCGGTCAGCGATCCGGGCGGGCGCCTGATCCCCGTATTTTTCACCAAACATTGTGATTCCCTCGGGGAGCAATTCCCACGATTCAGTGAGTACCGTCATAGCATCAACTTCGGGAAGAGCATGAACTTCGGTAAGGGTGTATCCCCACCGAACGAATTTGCCACCGACCACCCAGGCGAACTCCCGACCAGGTTCGGCGCTCACAACCTGTGACCGGGTTTCCCAGGTCCGGTCCGGTAACTCATTGCGTCCGGTGAACCATGCACCCTCAACGCCTGCGCTTTCCTCGTCATCCCACCAGCATGAAGTGCAGACCGGGCTCCACTCACCTGTCCGCGTGATGTCAGAAACAATGCTGTACACCGTCTGAGCTGACGCCTTGATTGTGACGGACTCTTGGTAGGTGTACATATTTTTTTCACTCATGGTGCCATCTTGACAGAAAAACTTGTCAGAGACTTGCGTACATTCAAGGCTATTCCTTTACTAGTGCGATCGCCTCGATCTCAACCATGAGTCCCGCAAGCGCCAGAGAGCGAACTTCCACCGTGGTGTCTGCTGGGTAGGGCGGGGTGAAAAAACGTTGACGTAACTCGATGATTCGAGGAAAAAACGACATATCCGTCATAAAAATTGTCACCTTTACCACGCTGTTCAGGTCACTTCCGCCGGCCCTGAGCACTGCCTCGAGGTTGGAAAAAACCTGTTCGGCTTGGGCGTCAAAGTCTTCAAGCCCCACCACGTTGCCGTCGTCGTCGAGTGCCGCCTGCCCTGATACGAACAGAAAATCGCCTACACGGATCGCTTGCGAGTAGTAGTACGCATGTCTATTCGTTTCCTTGCCTGTCGAGACCTGCTCAAGTTCGCTCAAGTGAGCCCCCTTCTTCGTTTGACCCAGAAGATTCTAGGACCACGGATGATCCATTTCGACATTTTTCACAGGCGGCCCGGTATCCATCAGGGGACCATGCGTGACCGGCGAACGCCCCCGAGTCGAATGCCTGCCAGACCCCACACCGTGCACACGCCCGACCGTCGACGGGGTGAAACGGGGTCTCGCTATCACATGCCCAACACACATAAATATCATACTTCGGTACTATTGACACTCGATGCCATTAGGTTCAAAATTGGCTCATAATTCAATAATTAAACGCGCCTGTGGACCCTGACGCGCATTCAATTACTAAGAGAGAAACGGTGTATTTTATGAAAACCAAGGCAGCCGTCATGTGGGGAGAAACAGGCGAATTCGAGATCACGGAACTAGAACTTGACCCACCGAAAGACAATGAGGTCTTGGTCCGATTCGATTATGCGGGTCTGTGTCACACTGACGAACACATGCGCAATGGCGACCTTGCGTTCACGCCACCCATGGTTGGTGGTCATGAAGGAACGGGCATCATTGAGGAAGTCGGCCCTGGGGTCAAAAACCTTAAAGCCGGTGACCACTTTGTAACTTCGTGGATGCCCTCGTGCGGCACATGTCAATACTGCATCTCCGGACACACCAACCTATGTGACAACGGTCAATTTCTTCTTGCCGGCACCATGCTTGATGGAACCCAGCGCCTACACGCCCGAGGACAGAGCATGGGCGCGGTCGATCTTCTTGGTACCTTCTCGCAGTGGAACGTGATTCCCGACGCATGCATTGTCAAATTAGAAGACCATATTCCGCTCGACGTTGTGGCAATTACAGCCTGCGGGGTGCCGACCGGATTCGGTTCCGCGATCTACGCCGCAAATACGCGGCCCGGTCAGGTGATCGTTGTTTATGGCATCGGCGGAATCGGGATCAATGCGGTTCAGGGGGCAGCCCTCGCCGGGGCGGTAATGGTGGTTGCCGTTGATCCAGTCGAGTTCAAGCGCACCACAGCTCTGTCAATGGGTGCAACACATGCTTTTGCCAGTGCTGAAGAAGCCCACGAGTTTGTTTGGAACGAGACCCGCGGCAATGGCGCACACGCAGCGATCATCACAGTGGGACTAGCCGACCAAAAAGTGGTCACGGATGCGTTTGCAATCGTGCGAAAGGGAGGCACGGTTGTTCTCACTTCCGTATCAAACCCGAACCTCATGTTGCAGATTCCCGGCCTCGAGCTCACCCTCTATGAGAAAAAACTCGTGGGAAGTCTCTTCGGATCGGGCAATCCGCACCTTGACATCCGAAAGATCATTGATCTTTACATGGCGGGCCAAATCAAACTCGATGAACTCATCACCTCGAGATACTCCCTCGAACAAGTCAATGAGGGCTACGACGACATGCTCGCAGGTAAAAACATTCGCGGGCTCCTCGAGATCGCACACTAGTTCCGAAGGGCACGGCCGATCCTTGCAACATCGGGGTCGGTCGCGTTCAATATTTCGTTGATCAGCAATTCGCTGGTGCTCTCAGACATGCCACCCGCACCAAAGCACCACTTCGCCTTGTCCACAACGGCTGATTCGGGCATCGACCTACGCGACCCTCCAAGGACATCGTCAATCTCAACAACTTGCACAGCGCCACCGACACTTCGAACGGTGATCCGGGCCGGGTAACGGTCAGGAAAGCCACTGTCAACCCACGGACGGTACTCCACTCGTTCGGCTACAGCCACAATCTCCGATTCACCCACACCAACAAACAGGTCAGGCATTGATCTGCGACCCAATAGTGTCGCCGCTGTAACGTAGGGCAGACTCCAACGAGCCTCATGAGCATTTCTAACATGCTGGCGCGCAGCCCACGGCTCCGCGATGATGTCAATCACTTCAACAGGAACATCGCATGTCACCAACTCAATATCTGCTGCGACTAGGCCACCTTTGACAACTTGCTCCGCCGCCTCAACGAATGGGTGGATGTAATGACAACAAGCGATCCCCTTAAATGCAGTGTCAGGCAGATGCCACTTTGTGCCGATATCAGCGGCGTAGTCCTCGAAGCGTTGTGCCGCCTCATGGTCATCGCCATAGATCGCGAAGAACCCCCGGGTCCCATCAAAGACGCCAGTGGGCCCAGTGATACCCAAGGATGCCAGTTCGAAAGACATGATGCCCGAGTGAGCAGCCCAACCCGGCTGCATGGCCTTGGTGGTGTCACCGTGATCAAGGAACGCAAAATTACCAGCAGGGGTGCTACCAGCAATGCCCAATGCATTTGCCAGAAGTGTCGAGTCCGATCCGTGTAAGAGGGCGGTAACAACTGCGGCACCGAATGGGCCAACCGTCGAAGTGGTTTGAAAACCGTTGGCCTGAATCGAGCCTTGTGAGGCCATTCCCATTCGGATCATCAGTTCCCAGCCCATAGTGAACGCTGCCAGTAAATCTGTGCCCGAGGCACGCACATCTTCAGCGACAGCAAGTGCAGTGGGCGCCACCACGCTGGATCCGTGGACGATAGATGCTCCGTGTGTGTCATCAAACTCCAAAGAATGAATCAGCGTTCCATTGATCAGCGCTGACACGGATGAAGAAGCGTACGCTGCGGAGTTGAAGACGGACGCGCGATGCCCACTGTTCTCTTGCGCAGGATTAGCCAGCCCGCTCACTTTGGTAACGGGGCCAACCACCGATGCGGCAAACCCCACTCCAATTGCATCCAAAAAATGAAGTCGTGCTGAGGCTGTCACGTGCTCTGGAACCTCACGCCCAGCTCGCGAAATAATTTCAGCAATGTCATGTGTGTTCAACGAGCAACCGCCACATCAAAAAATGAGGACCACTGCTCGGAGTCGTTCCCAGAGTCTTCGACAAGGCTGCGGGCTACCGCTGCAAAACCAGGAGCAATTTCATGGGTTACCCGTTCAACTTTTTCCAACACCTGATCCACGCCAAGGGGCCTATCCGGTCCCCCAATTGCACTGAGGCATTCTTCGGTGAACTCCGTGCCATCGTTCATTCGGACCGTAACTCTGGCCGGGCGGTCATGTGGCGGGTGTAGGTCACCATCAAAGGGCAACAGCCTTATCCGCTGCCGCAGGGAATCGACACGTTCATCAAAAAGAGCGTCACGGGCAAACGCAGGCAGTCCTGCATTTCGATGCGCGATTACTGTGGCAACCGCATGCGGTACCGAAAACTTCCCACCAAGGCTGGTTTGGGGCGAACGGTTAGCGAGGGCAAAGCCCAGCGGATGAACCTCGACGAGGATCTCTTCGATGTCCTCAGGGCGTTGACCAATCAGGTCCCGATCCACAATGCTCAGAGTTGCTTCCACAGAGCTGTGGGCGTACTGACAGCAAGGGTAAGCCTTGTGGTAGCCGTGCTCAATCGCCCAACCCTGAATGCCATAAAGCAATTCATCTTCACTCACCTGATATCCAAGTCCGCCATGCAAACTTTCATATGCACTGTCTGTGCTGCCAAGGATGCCCGCGCTGGCAAGGTCCGCGGCAACAAATCCCAACATTGCGCCGGCTCCAGCCCACGCATTTCGCACTTCGTGACCGTCTAGGGCATGCTGGTACGGCCCGGCAAGTGTCATCGTGGCTGCCACCTGGATTACCTGTTGGAAGGAAGTTGATTCGCACTTTCGAAGGCTGGCAACAGCTGAGGCAGCGCCCAGTGAAGAGAAGACCGCGTGCGGGTGCAACACCAACGATGCAGTGGGCCGATACAGCCTCGCATGTGCGGTCGATACTTCGTACCCCACGACAACGGCCCGAAGAACCTGAGCAATGTCAGCGCCACTTGACTCAGCCTCCGCCATGGCCGCTGGCAGCGCATAAAGGCCGCCGTGACACGTGGCCGGGCGATACCCCTCGTCAAGTTCGTCCCAATCGGCAGCGGTCGCGTTTACCAAAGCAGCATTTGCCCGAGCCAGTTTGGACCCCAAGACCGTGCGCGCCTCGCCACCCGCGGATCGTTCACGTTGGTTTTCGTCGAGCCTTGCAACCTGTTCTGCACCGCTACCTGCAATCATCGCCGCAAGGTCATCAACGAGCACCAACGCGCTGCGCTGTCTGATTTCTGGCTCGAGCGCAATTTCCCCGGTGGAAAGTCCACTCACCCGTTGGGCAAGATCACTCAACCAAATGTCGTGCCCTTCCGGAGTCATGCGGATACCGCAGCTCGTCCTGCAATGCGACCGAGGCCGATGGCGCTTAGAAGCCCATTCCCCGATGAATAGCCGTCGGCGCCCGTGGCCCCACTGACTCCAGCTGCGACACCTCCCACCGCGAAGAGTCCTTGGATTGGTCGGTCACCCGCGCCTAAAACTCGACCTTCAGTGTCAACTGCAAGCCCGCCTTGCGTATGGAAGATCCCGGGAACAACTCGCGACACCATTAAAGGCGACTGAAGTGGGGCGATTCCGAAATCACGTCTTTGGAAAGGATCAGCGCTATCCCCAGCAGCGGCCGACTGGTATTCGGCAAGAGTCCGTTCGAGTGAATGAACCGGAATGCCCAAAGCTTCGGCGAGATCGGCTGCGCTCGCATACGAACGGACACCACCCATGTCGACTAGTTCGGCATACTCCGATTCGCGACATGCAAGATCTCTGATGCGTTCGTCACACAGGACATAAAAGGGCGCCACTCCCTTAATAATTCTGGTTGTGAATCCCGAATACCCGACACTTTCATCCCCGAGACGGTTACCCGTGGAATCAATGATGATCCCACCCATCTCGATTGTCGTCCACGACAGGATTGAACCATGCGGGTAGGCCACGGCCGCGTATCCCTGATACGCCGTGGCATTAGCGAGGTGCCCGCCTAATTCAAGGCCCCATTCGATGCCCTCTCCCGTGGAGCCGTGAGCGCCGAAGTATTCGGTACCCATGGCCTCTGGTAACCAAGTGCGGATGAGCGCGGGGTTTGCACCAAAGCCATTCGACGCAAGAATGACCGCGCGTGCACGAATTTGCTGGGTTTCAACCCGTTCCCCCGAAATCACCACACCTTCCACACACCCGTCCTCTACAAGGAGACTGCTTACCGGACTGTTTGTGATCACGTCGATATTTGCTGCGCGACATGCGGCTACTAGATCATCGGTAAGGTCTGCGCCTCGTCTGGACTCTGGCGCATGCAATCGGTGCACGGTGTGACCTACGTGCTTGTAATCAGTGACAAGACTCAGCGAAACGTTGTGACTTTCAGTCAACCAATCAATGAGCTCTGCGGAAGACTCGGCCAATTGACGAAGGACCTCCTCATTTTCATGCGGACCGCTTTGCCTGAGTAAGTCAGCGACCATTCGTTCCGGGGAATCTTGCACACCTGCAGCCTTCTGGAGTTTGGAGCCCGCTGCGGGAATCGAACCTGTCGACAGGGCCGTGTTTCCACCGGGTGAATCGGACTTTTCGAAGACCACAACGGAGGCCCCCGCATCGGATGCGGCAAGAGCGGCAGCAAGTCCACCACCACCTGCGCCAACTACAACAACATCAACGTCTACGTCATTCATTTCGATTAACTCTTTTCAATAGCGTGTCAAGATTCTTTTACACAAGAAATGTTTACGTTGGCCGTGCGCGCGAAATGCGTAACGCGCATTTAAGAAGTCGGTACCTTCGCCATCAGGCCGCCATCAACGAGCAAACTTGCACCTGTAACGAACGCTGCATCTTCCGAAGCAAGGAATGAAATTGTGCCGGCAACATCAGCTGGTGTCCCCATGCGTCCCAAGGGCGCGGACATCGCAGCACCGCGAGCAACAGCCTCGGGGTCGTCTTGAGCATCGAAATAGCCTTGAAGATTCGGAGTGAGAATGAAACCTGGGCAGACCGCATTGACTCGAATTCCAACGGACGCACCATCGAGGGCCATGGCCTTTGTCAAAGCAAGTACCGCACCCTTGGATGCGACGTATGCCGCGTCCTGCGGAAAAGCTGCGAAAGACGCCGTCGATGCAACCATCACGATGCTGCCACCACCAGCTTTCATTGCCGGCCACAGATGCTTGTTCACCAGATAAATACTTTTGAGATTGACGTCAAACTGACTGTCCCATTCTTCAACGGTGAGTTCGTCCAAGGCCCCGACAATTGTTTGGCCTGCGGAATGAACAACGACACTGGGCGATCCGACCTGCGCGAGCAAGGCAGGAAGTGCGGTGTCGACGTCGGCCTTTATGGTCACGTCGAGCGGTAACACCGTGGTCGGACTCGCACACTTCGCCGCAACAGACTCGAGCGCCTCGCGCCTGCGCCCGACCAGAACCACATGCGCGCCCTCCGCGGACAGTCGGTAAGCCGTAGCCTCACCAATGCCAGAACCTGCACCCGTGACAATGGCAACTTGATTACTGAACCTCATCTGTGACTCCAATCTCGAGAGTTCGATTCATCTGCGAAAAGCAGACACGTTACATAGGAAGTGCAGGCTCGCCCGCAGTCCAGCCACCATCGACAGGAAGCACGACACCCGTGATTGCCGATGCGCGCGGACTTGCAAGGAAAACGATCGCTTCAGCCATTTCAGATGGCTGGAAGATTCGACCGAGGGGCACTCTGCGGGAAACGGCGGCATCGAGTTCCGGCGTCATTTGACCCATGGCCATCGGGGTAGCAGTAAAGCCGGGACATACGGCGTTGACCCGGATGCCCTCGGCAGCCCAATCGATAGCCGATGCGCGGGTCAAAGCGGCGACAGCACCCTTGGATGCAGAGTAGGCGGATTGACTAGGCAGACAAACAAGGGCCGCCTGAGATGCCACGTTCACGATCGCGCCATGTGATGACTGCGACATCAATGGGTAGACCGCCTGACTCGTGTTTACAACTCCCATAACGTTCACGGAGAAATTTCGCTGAAAGTCATCCGGGTTTACCTCTTGTAGCGGGAGATTGGCGGTGATAACTCCAGCGCAGTTAACAAGAACGTCAACTCGCCCAAATTTTTCCCGCACCTGCTCTGCCGCAGCACGAACCGCTACCGAATCGCTTACATCAACCGGACCTGCGGATGCGGTACCGGTCAAATCCCAGGCAACCACGTTGGCCCCACGATCTTCAAAGGCGGTAACACATGCTTCACCAATTCCGGATGCCGCACCTGTTACGACTACGACGAAACCTTCAAGTTCTTTCATGGTGTGCTCCTTTTTTTAATGTAGTACTTCATTGATTTGGGAGTTAGTTCAGGCTGTTTCTGCATTCGGATAGTCGGTGTAGCCTTTTTCTGTTCCGAAATAAAAAGTGTCCTCATCCCACGGCGCGAGTGGTAATGAATTTCGCCAACGTGTGACCAGATCAGGGTTGGATATAAAAAGACGCCCCACGCTGACACAGTCAGCAACTTTGTCAACGATCAGTTGATTCAGGACGTCAAACTCGCTGGATCCTTGATACCCAGTATTAACCATGTAAACGCTGTTCCAGATCGCCCGCAATTGATCGTGCAGCGGTGTGGGTCGTCCTCGGAGCGTGTGAAGGTAACTCAGGCCCAGTCCATCAAGTTGCCGTACTAGTTCAACGTATGTCTCCTCATTATTTGTGTCATGCATGTCGTTGAACTTCCCACCAGGGGAAAGACGCAGCCCGAGTCGATTCCCACCGATCCGGTCGGCGACAGCCGTGACGAGTTCGACAACGAATCGACCCAGCCCCGACACACTCCCGCCGTATTCGTCAGTGCGCCGATTTGTGTGTGAGGATAAAAACTGGTGGAGGAGATAACCATTGGCTCCGTGCAATTCCACTCCATCAAGGCCTGCAGCGATGGCGCGTTCGGCTGAGTCGGCAAAGTCGGTAATCACCGACTCAATATCCGATGTGGACATCTCTAACGGCACCTCGGCGGGGACCATTTCGCCAGTAGCGGTTGCGACATCCATTTCGGCTCGAACCGCACTCGGCGCCATGATCTGTCGCCCTGACGGGAGAAGAGACGAGTGCCCTATGCGCCCCGTGTGCATCAGTTGAAGGTAGATCAAACCGCCTTCACCGTGCACAGCGTCAGCGATCTGTTTCCAGGCAGCCTGTTGTTCGTCTGAGTGCAATCCCGGTGTCCCGGCGTACCCACGCCCTGTCTCAGAAGGCTGGGTTGCCTCGGTGATGATCAGGCCCGCTCCAGCTCTCTGCCGGTAATATTCGACGGCGAAAGGGGAGGGAACGCCGTTCTCATCCGCACGGTTGCGGGTCATGGGGGCCATCGCAATTCGATTGCGCATCACGGCGCTTCCAAGTGTGAGTGGGTCAAAGAGGTTGGGCACGTTAGACCTGTCCGTTACCAGAAACCGAGTTTTCATTTTCATGAATTGTCTGCATCACATTTGCGTACGCGTGGTTGATGTGGTCGCGCATTGCGACCCGTGCTCCGTCGGCGTTGCGAGCGATCAACTGCTCAATGAGAAATTGATGCTCTTGAACCGCCTTTCGGGCACGCTCAGCTGTTGCCCCCGATCGCGAACGCGCAAGGCGAAGTTCGCCATTAATCAGATCCAGCATGTGCGAGATACGATCATTTTGGGAGAACCGAGCCACTAAACGGTGCAGATCGATCTGATCAGGATAGGCCGCATTTTCCTGCTCATTAACGTAAGCACTCGTTTCGTCTTGCATCACGAGAAGCATCCTGATTCCTTCATCATCAATGCGCATTGCAGCAAGCGCTGCAGCCTCTGACTCAAGCCCCGCCCTCACTTCGAAAAGTTGACGAAGTTCTTGGAAATCCAAACTGCGTACAAATGCCCCACGGTGCATCTCCATTACGACCAGGCCGTCGCGCGCCAAACGTTGCATCGCCTCCCGAACGGGACCCCTGCTTACCCCAAGTTCACGCGCGATCTCAACCTCATTGAGTCTGGATCCCGGAGACTTTTCACCCCGGACAATCTGGTGTCGCAGGGTGACCTCAACCTGATTGGCCAGACTCGCCTTGCTGATATCGATGACTGACTCGTTAAGCACAGTTTCCCCTATTCATCCACACTAGATCCCCCTACTCAACCGCACCGAGTCCTGCTATTCATCCACACTGACGATGACGGTCTTGACCTCCGTAAAGTAGTTGAGTACCTCGTGTCCCATCTCGCGACCCCAACCAGACTCTTTATATCCACCGAATGGCAGGGCCGGGTCAAAAACGCCGTAGCAGTTTGCCCACACTGTGCCCGCACGCAATCGAGCGGCAACGTTATGCACCGTTGAAACATCATTGGACCAAATGCCAGCCGCCAGACCAAAACGAGTGTCATTCGCTAAAGCTACGACTTCATCTGTGTCCCGGAATTTGGTTGCAACCACAACAGGGCCGAAGATTTCCTCTTGAATGATCGTGGAATCCGGTGCGGCGTCAGTGAAAATCGTTGGTGCGACAAAGTAGCCCCTGTCACCGACCCGAACTCCACCGGTTATGGCCTTCGCCCCTTCGGCGACACCGGTTGAGAGGTAGCCACTGACGCGCTCGAAGTGCTCCAAACTCGCCAATGGACCAATCTCACTCGTTGGATCGAAACCGTCTCCGACCTTGATACCTTCGGCCATTGTCTTCAGGCCACCCACGAACTCGTCGAAGATATCTTCGTGTACGTAAAGACGTGAGCCGGCCGCACAAGCTTGGCCTGCGTTAAAGAAAATACCGTCCTTTGATCCTGCTATTGCTTTTTCCAAGTTGGCATCGGGGAAAATAATATTGGCGCTCTTACCCCCCAATTCCAAGGTCAGCTTCTTGAGGTTGCCCTGGGCCGCCTGCATAATGCGACGACCTGTGGCTGTGGATCCGGTAAAGGAAACCTTGTCGACGTCGGGGTGCGCGGTCAGGGCAGCGCCGGCAGTTGGTCCAAAGCCTGGAACAACGTTGAGCACACCGGGTGGGATTCCCGCTTCCAAGGCAAGCTCAGCAAGTGCAAGAGCCGAGAGGGGTGTTTGCTCAGCAGGTTTGAGTACCACGGTATTTCCCGCGGCAAGTGCGGGTGCGACCTTCCATGCGGTGATCACCAATGGGAAGTTCCACGGCACGATCAAGCCAACAACGCCGATTGCTTCGCGACGCGTGTACGAGTGGTAATTACCCGGAGCCGAGATGGGAATCGTGTTTCCCTCGATCTTGGTGGCCCAGCCGGACATGTAATGGAACAGTCCTGCAGCCGATGGAATGTCACTGACCTCGGCCAACCAATATGGTTTTCCCTGATCAAGCGTCTCGATTGTTGCCAATTCCTTCGCATTCTCCAACAGAAGATCGCCCAGGCGCCACAATGCGGCTGCTCGCTTGGCCGGGGTCATGGTGCGCCATGGACCACTGTCAAATGCCCTGCGTGCTGCAGCTACGGCCCGATCAACATCTGCTTCCTTCGCCTCGGAAACCTTGGTGATCACTTCTCCCGTTGATGGATTGATGCTGTCGAATTCCGCGCCGTCAAGTGCATCGACGAATTGGCCATCGATGAACAATCTGGTGTGTTTGATGCTCTTGGCTGCCTGCGTTGAAATATCTATGCTCATGATCTGAGAACTCCCTTAGCCTTGTGGTTGATTAAATGAACGAGGATTAGTGGTCGTGGACGAGTACGCCGCGGATGTTGGCGCCTGAATGCATGTCAGCGAAGCCCTGATTGATTTCATCTAATGAGTATGTGCGCGTGACCAGCGGGTCGAGTTTGATCGAACCATCGACGTACATCTGTAGTAACCGAGGAATGTCGACGCTGGGATTGCAGTCTCCGTACATGACACCCTTGATGGACTTGGCAAAGTTAGTGAGATCCTGCGGACTGACCGACAGACTCCTGTCGTAGGACCCTACGGAAACAAGAATGCAAATGCCCGCCTTTCCCACTCGGTCAAAGACCGCGCCCAATATCTCACCGTCGACACGACCGACTGTAATAATCGCCGAGTCAACACCCTGCCCGTTGGTAAGTGAATCAATTCGGGACTGTGCCTCTTCCAACGAGGCAAATGTGTCTGTGGCACCGAACTCAGGGGCGCGATCACGCTTGTACTGAACTGGGTCCACCACGATGATGTGGTCGGCTCCAGCGTGACGGGCTCCTTGGACCGCATTCATGCCCACGCCACCTGCGCCGACGATCAATACGACATCGCCGGGGCGTACCTTCGCACCGTTCACCGCCGCGCCATATCCAGTCGCCACACCACACGAGACTAAGCAGGCAAGCTCAAATGGGATATCTTCAGGAAGCTTTACCGTCTGTGTTTCGTGACATACGAGATAGTTCGAAAAAGTACCCAAACGAGTTACCCCACCAATCCCGGCACCTGAGTCCGCTAAGTGGAACCGAGGTGTTCCATCCATCGCAAGACCATGCTCCATGCCGGCACCGTTATTGCAGATGTAGGACTGGCCGCGAGCGCAGTATCGGCACGTTCCACACGAGGGGATAAAAAGCGTCGCAACGTGATCTCCTGGTTTGACCCGCGTCACTTTGGAACCTACGCGCTCAACAATTCCGGCGCCTTCGTGGCCGCCGATCATGGGCAGCGTGACAGGAATGTCTCCCGTGACAAAGTGATCATCGGAATGGCAGAGTCCACTGGCCATGACCTTAATCAATACTTCATTCTCGCCAGGTTCATCCAGTTCGAGATCTTCAACCTTCCAGTCCTCGCCAATTGCGTGAATAACAGCACCCTTAGCCTTCATGGTCTTCACCGTGCCCTTTCGTCGTTCTGTTGGTCGTGTACCGATGGGTCGTTTTGGATTAGTTTTGTTTAATTAGTGAGGCTGACGTGGATTGCGGCCGGCTGTTTTAGCCGGCCCCGGCTTGTCGTTCGCTACGCGAGCGAACAATCTTGGAAAGAACGACAGCAATAACGAGCGCTCCACCGTAGAAGAGTTGTTGAACGAATTGCTGGAGTCCTAGTAATTGCAGTCCGGTAATACCTGTGGCCAGGAAATACACAGCGATCACGGTGCCCCATGCGTTGAATCGCCCGATACTTAACACAGTTGATCCGAGGAAGACCGCCGCGAAAGCGGGGAGCAGAAAGGCCTGGCCTGCAGTGGGATCGGCGCTACCAGTGGTGCCCACAAAAACCGCGCCTGCAATACCTGCCACAAATGCAGAGGCGATCAGGGACGTCCAGCGCGTACGGCCAACTGGAACGCCATTGAGTCGTGCAACTTCAGGGTTTTGTCCCACGAAGAGCAGTCTCTGTCCGAAAGCTGTGTATTGAAAGATGTACCACACCACAAAGCAGAGTGCGAGCGCGTAATAAACGTCAACCGGAATAGCGAGAAATGGCTTTGCCAAAACGAAGTCGGACAGGCTTCGATCTACACCGACCGTCGTGCGCGCATTAGAGATCCAGTAAGTCAGACCCACAACAACAGTTCCGATGCCGAGAGTCACGATAAACGGGTCAATTCCAAACTTCACCACGATGAAACCATTGACAACGCCAACCAGGCTTGCGGCGAAGACTGCGACAAGAACAGCCACCCAAATTGATAATCCCCATTGGACGTTTCCAATTGCCACAATCACAGCGGAGAAGTTCATAGTCGAGGCCACGGATAGGTCGTAAACACCTGCCCGCATCGGGATCAGCAATCCGAGGGCAAGAATGAGCAGAACCGCCTGAGAACCGAGCATATTTGAAATATTCGCCGACGTAAGGAACGTGTCGGGGAGCAGAATGCCGAAGAAAATAATCAGCACGATCCAAACGCCAATTAACGCGAAGCGTTCCAGATCTAGGCCCTTTCGCTTCGGCTTTTGCAATCCAGCCTCTGTCGTATTCGCCTTGTTGTTGGTCATGCGGCCTCCTCGGCATAGATCGCGGCTGCTAGCGCGTCCTTTGTTATTTCCTGACCGACGATCTCTCCTCGGATTCTCCCTTGGCTCAAAATGAGAACGCGATCCGCGATCTCAACGAGTTGCTCGTAATCGGACGTGGCGCAAACGACACCCATACCCTTTTCATCAACTGCACTTCGGATTAACCTAAAGATGTCCATTCGAGCTCCAATATCAACACCTTGAGTCGGTTCATTGAGGAGCATCAGTTGCGGTTCTTGATCGAGCCATTTCCCCATCAGGGCTTTTTGCTGGTTCCCCCCGCTGAGGTTGCCAAATAGTGCGTCAACGTTGTCGGGTACCACTCGAAGTTCGCGACATACACTCGCCATTCTTTGTCGAAGTTGACGCCATTTGATTCGCCAACCCTTGGACTGCGTACTAAGCGAGGGTAGGGCCATGTTTTCTAGAACCGTCAAGGAAAGTGCACCACCCTGTCCTTTTCGATCTGCTGGGATAAGTACCACCCCGCGGTTCATCATCGAGTCCGGAGCAGGCTTTCGAACATCCGCACCATAAACGAGAATCGAACCCCCTTCAAGTTTTCGAGAACCGTAAATCAAATCCGTGATTTCCTCAAAACCAGATCCCGCAAGACCTGTCAAACCTACGACTTCGCCTTTGCGAACATCGAAACTAACGTCGACCGCCCTGTGCCCCTTCAACCCACTAGTGGACAAAACAAGCTGTGCGCTTTCATCTGTGGCTGTGAAGGTGCGCGAAATATGTTCGAAACGTCCACCCAAAATCATTTCCACGATTTGCTCACGAGTGGAGTCATTGGTAACGCGACTGCCCGCATTCTTTCCATCACGCAGCACAGAAACTCGATCGGTGATCGTAAGAACTTCATCGATGTCGTGAGAGACAAAGAGCACCGACGAACCTTGATCCTTCAAACGACGCATCATGACGAAAAGTTGATCAACCTCGTGCTTAGGCAAGAAAACAGTGGGTTCGTCGAGAATGAGGAGAGTCGCTCCGGCATTGCCGGCCTGCACGTATTCCTCTTGCGAACTTATTGCGCGCACAATCGCGACAAGCGCGCGCTGCACTGGATAGAGAGCGTCAATGGGAGCGTCAAGACTTATGTCGAGCTCGTACCGATCGAGTAAACCCTGCACGCGATCTCGTTCAAGGCGCCAATTAATCCGCGTTAGGCCGCGGTTTTCAGTCTGAGCATCAAGAACCATATGTTCGAGCACCGACGCATTAGGAACTTGACCAAGATCTTGGTGGACGAAGCCCACTCCTTTATGACGCAAACCGCCCGCACCGAAAGGTGTATTTACTTGCTGACCGTGAATCCAGAAGTCGCCAGCGTCAGGCTCATGAAAACCAGCAAGAATTTTAATGATAGTCGATTTTCCGGATCCGTTCGCGCCAAGTAATCCGTGGATTTCGCCGGGCATAATGTCCAGATCAACGTCCTTCAGTGCGACGCTTCCTCCAAAGTGCTTGGAAACGCCACGAATGGACAACAAAGCCCCTGGAGTGAAGGCCCCTGCAGTGGGGGTGTCAAAGACACCCCCACTGTTGGAGTCCGCTGTGTGCGGATCGATCATCCGAGACCCCAAAGCTGCAGGTAAGCAGCTGGGTACTCGTCGCCGAAGCCCTTATTGACCTCGGGTGGATTACCAGTCTCGGCTACGTTCGATGCATTAATCGCACGGATCGGGCCTGAGGCTTTGGGTGTTGGCGGAACATTCAACATGGCGCGGAACGCGGTGTCGATGTTCACGTAAGCGACCCAGTCTGGGTTTTCAGCGATGTCTACTCGTACGACACCGTCCGGGATCAACGCCATCACGGCTGGGGTGCCGTTGAAGGTGTAGATACCGATGTTGCGATCTGGTGCAGCCTGCTCGATACCTGGTGCTGCGAAGAGCGCCATCGAGTCATAGATCGGCAACACAGTGTTGATGCCGGCGTCTGCGATCAATGCCGACTGGACTGCAGGCTGGATGTCCGTTGCCCATTTTGTCACTGGGGAGTTAATGACTGTCGCTGTAGATCCTGCAGGTGCACCGGAAGCGATAACAGACTGAATGGTTTCAACCATGCCTGCTGACGGACCAGTTTCTGAGGCTTCGATCACAAGTGCGTTCAAAGGCTCTCCACCAAGATCGGCGATAGCACAGTATGTCATCAGCGCAGCTGATTCATTGAACGGAGCAAATGCCTCGTATGTGATACCTGGGACGGATTCGCCGGTCGAATCTGTGACGTGAACTGGGATGACCGGTACTCCTGCAGCCAACGCCTCTTCAAGCTGAGGTGCGAGCGTCTCGGGCAGTGGTCCGTTCAACAAGATTGCACCAGCTTTGGCATTGATAGCCTGCTGGAAACCCTGCTGGTAAGAGGTCTGGGTGCCATCTGATGGGAAGGTGACGAGCTCTACGCCGGCCTTCTCAGCAACGCCACGCATGGCTTCTTCGCCAACCTGATAGAACTCCAACTTGCTGTCAATTGGAATACTGTAGATCGTCTTGCCTGCAAGTGGCGTGACATCAATCGGTTCACCAATGTCGGTTGTGGCTGGGATTGCCTTGCCCGCATCGCAGACGGCTTGAGCTGCTGCAACAAGATCGGCCGTACCGTCGGCGGTCTCGCTAGCACTCTCTTCGACAGCTGTGGCTTCGGCTGTCGTTTCTGTCGTCGTATCTGAATCACTGCTACAGGCGACCAGGGTGAGTGCTGATCCTGCAGCAATCACCGCAATTGCCAACTTTCTTACTCTCATTCGATTCTCCGGATCTCTTTCGGGGGGGGGAACTGACCGAACTTCGCTAGCGATCGACCAGATTGGGGTTGGCGACCAGATCCTCATAGATCCGAGAAACAGATCGCCGTTGGAACATTTCGATCAGGTCATCGGGGTATCCGATGTACTGATCGGTATCAACATGGATTCGATCTTCGAACCTGATCTCATCCATCGCCTGATCACAGTCGTGTCCCGCAGCAATTGCTGCCGCCACTTTCTGGACCACTTCTCTTCCCTGGGCGCGATAGCGTTCGATCGCCGAACGATCAGCGACATCACCGTGACCAGGAACGAGAATTTCGAAATCGAAGGCCTCTACGGCTTCGAGTGCAGAGAACCAGTCAGCTACCCTGGAATCCTGAAATGAGGGGAGACCTGCCTCACAGAAAATATCTCCCGAAAAAAGTACATGTTCTTGTGGGCAATAGGCCAACAGGCTGTTCGCGGTATGACCCGGCTGAAAAGACAACTCCAAACTTAAATCGCCAACATGCAAAGTCATCTCGTTGATAAAAACTACGTCAGGGATACGCACCTTGTAGTCACCCATGAGCGGCAAAGCTTCAGGATCAATGCGGGCCATCAGATTTTGTAAATATTCATCCGACGGTGCTTCCTCGATCAGTCGCTTTCGCGTTCCCGCGTGAGAAACGATCTCCCCCGGCATCCAGAAATTGCCAATAGTGTGATCGGGGTGGTGGTCGGTGTTTACGACAAAACGAAGCCTGCCATGTTCTTGCGCTTCGCGCGCCAACTCGATTGCATCGGTTGGCCGGTGCGGCGAGTCCACAAGGATGTTGCCTTCCGAGCCCACAATCAGCGAGTTGTTGCTGCCCAGGTTGCTCGTTTCAACGAACACGCGCGGTGTGATGCGCTCAAGAGCCATGACGTCAGTCCTTTCCTAATTCTTCGAAGGTACCGAGAAATCCCGGAAGGTTCTCCACACGGCCGGGTGCAAAGACTTCAATGAATTCCGCTTCACCGTGAATGCTCTCGCCAGAGTGCTCAACACCTCGCGGAATGATGACAACATCACCGTCGACGAGCACCATGTCCTGATCACCGACCATGAGACGGATAGTCCCCTTCACCATGACCATCGCTTGCTCGGCGTCATTGTGGGCATGACTTGGCAGGGTCGTGGGGTGAACCCAGCGGATCAAGTTGACCCCCATCTCGCGACCAAGCACCGCACGCCGAAAGTTGTTAGGTGCGTTTACCTGCTCGGGAAGTTCACTCCAGTTTGCCTGTAGTTTCATGATTTTTCCCCGTAGCCCAACGAGCGCAGCGAAGCGATCAACTCGGAGGTTGATGTGACATCTGCATATTTTTGCGCCATGTCGAAAAGATTTACCTTATGAACTGTTTCACTGCGGTCGTAAACCGCGTCAAATGGAACGGTAACGCGAAAATTATTGGCAAAAGCATCAACGACCGTCGAACGTACGCAGCCACTTGTGCTGCACCCGGTAATAATGAGTGAGTCGACACCAAGTCCGATCAGGTAACTAATTAGTGGCGTCCCGAAAAAAGCGCTGGGGTGCTTCTTGGGCAGCATGATGTCCTGCTCCAACGGGGCCACCTCGGGCGGGAACTCGTAACCCTTTGCCGCAACTCCCATGATGGAAGGCACCTTGGCGCCCAAAACCCCCGAGTCATACGAAAGTTTTGGTGCCACATGTGGGTACAAAACAGGAATGCCGGCAGATCGGGAGAAGGCCAGCAATTCCGCAATGTGATCAACGGCAGTCCACCCGACATCACCACATGCTGTGGAGTAGTCCTCGACCGCCTCGTCAAAGGGCTTCGGTGTATTTCCCAAAGTTCGGTACTGAACGTCGATGATGAGGAGCGCAGGGTTCGAACCCATACCAACGGGGTGACCAAAGCCTGCGAGGGCATACCGCCGCTCG
>Ga0208544_10001171_pt1 | contig 18659 bp, 23 predicted proteins | sample DEB08_DNA_9_FD_184526 | JGI IMG/M metagenome (GOLD analysis project Ga0208544, IMG submission 184526) | Aqueous microbial communities from the Delaware River and Bay under freshwater to marine salinity gradient to study organic matter... | ecosystem: Environmental > Aquatic > Marine > Coastal ... | reverse complement strand
TTCTCTCGCCCTCATTAGGGAATCACGGGTTCACGCTTTTAGTCATGTCACCGGAGGTGGGATCGCGGCGAATCTGGCCAGGGTGTTGCCCATGAATCTTGCAGCCGATATTTACCGCCAGACTTGGGCGCCCGCGGAAATCTTCAACTTGATTTGTAGTGAAGGAAATGTTTCGCAGGGCGATGCTGAAAAAACGTTCAACATGGGAATTGGCATGTTCGCCATTGTTCCCGAGGAATTTGTTGACACGAGCCTTGAAATCTTGGGAAGCCGTGAAGTTGATGCATGGGTCTGCGGTTCGATCCGTGATCGCAATGATGGTGAGGTGGGAGACGCACCGGCTAAAGGTGGCGGTGGGGGATCAGTGAGTTTGGTCGGGACCTACGAAAAATAGCTCGTCAAACAGGTCGCTCAATTATTTTGCGGCTTCGTCTTCGCTGTCTTCGTAGTATTTCGCGTAAGGGTCTTCTTCGGAATCCTCTTCCGCGGTTACTTCTTCAACATAAACAACTGCAGGCTGGCCACTCAATTCAGCCTGTAACCGATCAAAGTCAGTTTGAGGCCCGCCGTATTTGAGTTCGCGCGCAACTTTTGTTTGCTTGGCTTTCGCTCGGCCGCGTCCCATGACTCGACCCCCTCTTCCAGTACATACCGGTAGCTAGTGGACTAATAGTTTTGGTGGGGGCACTCTCGCCGACCACCGACGCAATACTACCGTCCACTCCCCGGCCGTGCGGATACCCCAATGGAACTAGGCGTTGATCCGCTCCCAAGCCTTGGCTTCGGCCGCTGCCACAGGAGTAATTTGGGCAATCTTGGCTGATTCGAGGACTTCAAGGGTGGTTTGGTACACCTTCATGACCTGTTTGCGAGCTCTATCAACATCAGCCCCAACTAACTCTTCCGCCACTTGAATAACACCACCGCAATTGACCATGAAGTCAGGAGCGTACAAAATTCCTGCAGCCGAGAGAAGGTCCCCGACTGGGGCTTGCGCCAGTTGGTTATTGGCTCCGCCACAGATCAAAGAGACCCCGGCAGTGGTTAGGTCGGGAATCATCTCAGCGGTAATGAAGCCACCCATGGCGTTGGGGGAAATGATCGATGGTCGAGCGGCCAACATTTCTTCGAAAGAGTCAACGAACTCAACTTCGGGGAACAAAGCGGTTATTTCGGCACGAATACTTGCAATGGGATCCATCGCGATCACTTTTGTCCCACCGGATTCGATCAGATGTGAAATAAGACGTCCGCCAACTTTTCCAGCACCAATCACACCGACGGTTGACCGGGACAGGTCATTACGTCCACTCAAAAACTCAACGGCGGCTTGCATCCCCTGCCAGATTCCCAAAGCCGTCAGGATTCCTGAGTCACCTACTCCACCGTTTTCGGGTGACCGACCGGTTACATATTGGCTAGTTTCGCCCACCACATCCATGTCGGCAACCTGCATGCCCACGTCGCCTGCAGTGACATATTTCCCGCCCAATGATTCAATCAAACGTCCATAGTTAAGCAATTCCTGGCGCGACTTGTTTGCAGGATCAGCGATCAGAACAGCTTTGCCGCCACCGTGATTGAGTCCGGCCAGCGCATTTTTCAATGTCATCGCGCGTGAAAGTCGTAGAGCATCCGAATAGGCGGCAGCGTGGGGATCGGGGTGTTCGGAGTAAAGCGCCATTCGGGTACCGCCTAGGGCCGGCCCGAGCTTAGTGGAATGAATTGCGACGACGGAGCGCAAACCCGTAGTCGGATCTTGGCTGATCACCACTTCTTCATGGTCGGAAAATTGGGCCCAAGGATCACTGGTAATTGCCATGCATGCAGGGTAGCCCCCCAGTTTTTGGCCAGAGGCAACGTGGAGAACTCGTTTGGGCTTGCATATTGAGTAATTAAGGTTACCCTAAGGTCAATCATGCGCGGGGGTGCCCAATTTTCACCTCGATTTCAGCCATGATTACGACGAGGGGAGTTGTTACACGCGTGAACCCGCAAAACCCACGGCCAAGCGGCAGTTCTGCTCAGCAGCCTGTAGCGAATACCCTAGCCGGCAAAGCCCCGGTATCGAGGGTAAATCAGATTCCTGAAACGGAACACCTAATGACACCCGGTGAAGTGGCGTCCCTTTTTAGAGTTGACCCTAAGACCGTGACTCGCTGGGCTAAATCCGGAAAGCTGACCAGTATCCGCACACTGGGTGGTCACCGACGCTATAGATCCTCTGAAGTGCGCTTGCTGTTGGAAAAGAATGGTGCTCGAATCGGAGACGGTATTTAGTAGTCCCACTCTCGCTTACTTCGGGGCATTTTTACCTGAAGGCAGTAGTCTTACAGCGTGGCCGAACCGTTCTACCAATCAATTGTTCTTATAGCCAAAGGTGCTTTTGCCGGGCTGGGACTTAAGATCGATGTTGTTGGTGAAGAAAATATCCCCCTTTCCGGTGGTGCTCTTCTCGCAATCAACCATACGAGCTATTTGGACTTTGCCCTCGGTGGAATTCCTGCTCACATGCGTGGACGCAGACTCGTTCGTTTCATGGCAAAGGATTCTATTTTTAAACACAAAATTGCGGGGCCACTCATGCGCGGAATGAAACATATTCCCGTGGATCGAGATGCGGGTTCCCAAGCTTTCCGTGACGCGGTTGCTGATTTGAAAAAAGGTGAGATCGTGGGGGTGTTTCCCGAAGCCACAATGAGCAGATCTTTAGACATCAAGGATGTAAAAAGCGGCACAATTCGTATGGCGCGGATAGCCAAAGTCCCTGTGCTTCCCATGATCATTTTCGGTGGACACCGCGTGCTCTCCTACGCTGGTAAGGACTTAACCCGGGGTCGCCCAATCGTGATTATGGTGGGAGAACCACTTGATATTTCCGGTGACGCGGATGAAGCGAATGATCGATTGCGTGAAGCATTGCGAGACCTATTAGCTCAAGCAATTGATCGGTATCCCGACAATGTTGCTGGTGCTCCCTGGATTCCGGCTCGTTTTGGTGGAGGCGCGCCTACGCTGGAAGAGGCTGAAGAAATTGAAGTCAGGGTTCGAGCCGAGCGGGCTGAAAAGAAAGCGCAAGAAAAGAAGAAGAAGAAGTAGTTAGCGTTGTCCCCAAGCCTTGGCACTGATCGTTACGTTTCGGTTGGATATGAGAGCAACTCGATCACCTCTGTCACGCAATAGCGTTGAGTCCCGGCCCCAGTACTGTGTAGAAATTGTAGGGGTGCCTTTTCCAATTCGTACGGTAAGTGTCTTGCCAGGTTTGATTACCGAGTTAACAAGGAATGGGTAAGTGGAGACACCCCGCCTGAGGTAGTAACCGTCCAATAAAGCAGGCGCAAGACCCTCATTCTTTATTTTTATGTATTCCTGATTTGCGCGCGCAGCCATGGACTTGGCGGTTGACACGGCATTTACTTTTGTTATCTGCAAAACGCCCTGCAAGGGATCCGAACAATCAAGGACGCACGGGTATTCGTAGTAACTGCGCATTGCGGTGTTGCGATCCAGGAGGTAGGCGCCGTCTCCAAGGAACAATTTGGGCGCAATGTTGGGGAATAGTGCTGTTTCAGAGTTCATGTAAAGGTCGCGTGGTCTCGGTGTGCCATTGACACCCACACCGGCATGCACCACTCGAAAGTCATTTGGTGCCAGCACTGATCCGCCAGGAAAGTAAAACCAGGATGTCAGACTTGAGTCCCGGAGTAACCATCCGGTGAGGTCCACGTCCTGCTTGCCGTAGTTTCGAACAACAATGAATTCGCCGTTGATGTTTGCATTGTCATTTCCTTCGGCATCCCAATTAACAATCACACTTATGTTCGCATCCGGCTGCTCAAGGGGACCGCAATATTTGGGATTCCAAATCCCTTTCTTGTCGATTTGGGTTTGGGCGATCATGACGCGGTACTGGTAGGAAAGTGAGGACTCATATTTGATGGTGAACCACATGGCGAGCCCGGATTGGGCAATGATCGCTTGGACATCAATGTCGTACTGTTCCGTAAGTGGATTCCAAGCGAATGCGTAGCGTTGGATCCGGCCGCGATTCTCTGATTCCTTACTGAGTGAACGCAACTGCACTCGAGAGCCGGGCCGCAGAACTGACTTCAAGACGTCAGTCGCTTCTGCGCCCCCACACATATCTGTATCCCGGTGCACATTATTAAACCCTCGAATTTCGGGAGTATTTACTCCCAAGAGCCGGACAGTTACATATTCCGATGTTCCATCTTCAATAAAGCGAAATGTGTCACCGTCTGCCACAACGTCTACGACCCCGGTTTCTTGAACGGGAATGTCGAGATATCGCGTTTGATATGAATTCGGGGGGGCAGCCTGCACCGTAGGGATGAGGGCAGCAAGCATCAGCGAAGCCAACGTGAAACTCGCTAATAATTTAATCATCTCATCACCATAACCCTGCCAACAATTGAAGCCAATTTCAGTCGATCACAATAACCACAATCGAACCTACCTACCTCCATAATACCCCAGGGGGTATGCTTCGGCTGAGTCAGCCAAGCCAGCCAACCGGAAAGGTAATTCAATAATGTGTCGTCAAGTGAGCTGTAAAACCTGCAAGAAAGCAACCTGGGCAGGTTGCGGCAACCACAAGAATGAAGTACTTCGCGGAATTCCCAAGAATCAGCGCTGTTCGTGCACCGCGGCCGATAAAGCCGCTGCACGCGCGAACAAAGGATTCTTCGCCAAAATCTTCGGCGGCTGACCCGCGCTAACTGGCGCGATCAATTCTCCATCGAAACATCTGGTGTGAACCTTGCTCGAGCGGCGCAGTGAACTCTCCACCATGATACGTCCATTGGTGCTAAGGGCTTTCTGCAAACCAAGGTTGTCCAAGGTGTTAGCAAGTTCAACAAACATCCAGCCGGTCCCGAGCGCGCGCAGATATAAAGGGACGTACTCGATGCTAGGCACGTCCATTTCAACTACGCCAGACTATTCAGGAAGTTATAGGCCAAGGGCATCGTATGGTTTGTAAACTCTATTTCTATTGTGACCAGCCCTCAGTGGCGACACAACCGCAAGGCATGACAAGGTATGTGCATGGCTGAAGCTACGGGGGAAAACCCCACACACTTGAATAATCACCACTTGGACACTCTCTCGGTTATCTATTCACACCCGGTGAGCCACAATATTCGCTGGGCTGACGTGCTCCACCTCCTCCAAGCGGCAGGTACGGTGGAAGAAAAGCACGACGGGAAATTCACCGTCACCCTCGGTGAGGAAACTGAAGTGTTTGACCATCCACATGGCAAGGACATTGACACCCAGATGGTTGTCGACCTTCGCCGGATGCTGAAAAATGCGGGCTTCAATCCTCGCCCCAAGGGCCAGGAGATTTAACATGGAAAACAAAACAGACGTAGTCATCCTTCGAGGCAAGATTGCCATTGCTGTCATTGATTTTCACCACACGAGAATCTTCGCACTCGATCAGGATTCACATGATCGGCCCGAGACTGTAACGGCAGAAGATCCAAAGAATTTTTACCACAACGTGTACCACCGTGCTGGTAACCCAGATGGCACCTATGAAGCCGACAGTGATGCGTACTGGAAATTGCTGTGTGAGTCCTTACATGAAGCAAATGGAATTATTTTGCTGACCAATGGGACCGGTAAAGCCAATGCAGGGCATCATTTCGCAGCTTATGCAGAAAAACACTTTTCTGATGTAGCTGCAAATATTCTCGGTGAAGTGCGCTGTGACATCAGCGACCTGACCGATCCACAACTGCTTCGGATTGGCCAAGACTTCGTTGGAATGCATCCAAAGCGTGATCACGGCGACTCACGTCGAGGTGCTTAACACTTCACCGGCAGGTGCTCGTCTCAGCAACAATGTGCTTTAAAGCGGAGCATGCACTGTGAAGCGTTGAACCAAGTTTGGATCACCATTGGGGTCTTGTAGAAAGTTACCGCCGATCCGGATCTCACTGAGCACCGCACGGGCAGGAACCTTTGGTAGGCATAAATCATGCATATTGTCATCCATCGCGGTGGAGCTGTGATCTGCTAGGTCGGCAACAGCGAGTGGCCGAACATTAATTACTTTGCCATTAGGCAGTTTGAATAGTGCGCGGTAAGAGTTAATGGCTGCCTCACCAACCTCCGTTCCACCTGGATACGCGGTCATGCCGTTGGACCAAACAACGCGCACAAATGTGCGACCCACAGTGCATGCGTTCTTATCCCCTTCAAGCATTGCGGGCGTAAGCATCCAGGCGTCAGAGATTTCTGGGCCCGCTTCAATCTGCACGATTGTCTTGGATAGTCCCGGAGTTATCGGTTGCCAAGTCGAAGCGCGCGGTGGCCGACCTTCAAGTTCGCCCACAACCGTAACGGTTTGTGGTCGTACACCCGCTGGGTCACCAAAGTTACCAATTAAGTTCACGGTTTGGATTTCATTTGGTTCATTGGGTGGGTACTGGAGTGCGCAGGTGGGGTTGACCGTTGTGCCGTCGGTTCGTGTGATGACAAAATCAGTGACCGCGATTGTGGTCGGATTAATAAACCAATTAAATGTCACGGGAATGTTGTCTAAACCTTTTTCACCCGTTGGACACGCATTGGCATTGTTCAATCCCCAATCGGCACTGAGAATTCTCGGAGACGCAATGGAGGGCGCAGCGACTGTAATAATTGGGATTGCAAGGAATGATGTGGCCGCGATGGAAAGTGCTGCCAGTGAAGTTGCAATTCGCCGTGACATTTGTGCCTTTCTTGGTGAAGGAGCGCGAATCACTTCCTCAGGTAATGGCACTATCGCACGACCCCCAGATTCGGACTGTCTCGCCCTTGACCTTTACTTTTTTGCTCGCGGTCGCTGATCCCACCACCAGCCGACCGGCTCGGCATAGCGGGCCAAGATCGGAGCAATACCTGCGGTGATCAAGACGTACGCCGCGACAAATGCCTGAAACTCTCCAGGGAGAATCGTGGAAACTGCAGCAATACCAGCGATTACAACGCTGAATTCGCCGCGGGCACTGAGTAGCGCACCTGCCCGAAGCTTGGAAATCGTGCCTCCGTCAACCGTATTGCTCGCGTACCATCCAGTAACAAATTTCGTGGAAATAGTGATGATCGCCAGTACGAGCGCCGGCAGGATCACGGCCGGTAAATCTGCTGGGTTCGTTGATAAACCGAAGTAGGCGAAGAAAACGGCTGCGAGTAATTCACGCAAGGGATCCAGCCTTCGGCGAGCGACTTCGGCCACCTCGCCAGTGAGGAGTAACCCGACGAGGAATGCGGCCACTGCGGGTGAAAACGAAACTAAACCGGCAAGTCCCGCGGCCGCAACTGCTGCACCGAATACAACGAGAAGTACGCCTACAGGATCGGAAGTCTTTATGAACCGTTGAGCGTGACCCTCGCGACGGACTGCAATCAGAATTACGACGGCAACGACAGTCAACGCGACTCCCGTTGAAACCAGCCCGCTTACCAATCCGGCGCCAGTCAGAACAACGGTAAGAATGGGTAGATAGGGAGCCATAACTAAGTCTTCGAGCACAAGAATGCTGACCACCGGCCGTGTTTCCGGGTTACGTCGCCAGCGCAGATCGCGAACAACTTGCGACACGATTCCGGAGGAAGAAATATAGGTAACTCCACCTAATGCGAGCGCCCCGGCAGGTCCCCAGCCAAGAATTAGTGCCATGGCAACACCGGGGGTTGCATTTAATACTAGGTCAATTACACCTGAACGCGATTGCCTTCGCGCTGTTTCAACAAGTTGTGTTCCCGAGTACTCGAGTCCAAGCAAAAGCAGCAGGAGCACAACACCAAGTTCTGCCAAGGTCGGTACCAAAATCCCTCGAGGGTCAATCCCGTAGAGACCACCATCACCCATGAGCAGGCCCGCGAGTAGGTAAAACGGAACGGCAGAAAACCCAAAGCGTTGTGCCAAGCGCGCAATGATTCCCAAACCAACCAGTAGCAGACCAAACTCGAGGAATAGTTGGGGCAAGGATGGATCCACAAATGACGTTACGACCCTCACCACCACATCATGTCACCTAGGACGCCACGACGTCGAGAGTGGAATTGATTCCCTCAACGAAGGCGCAATCGGACCGAGAAATAGAGATTCAAAGATTTAAGTAGAATTCGGAGGTGAGCGTTGTTGACATTTTTTTGGTGGTTGCAGGCCTAGTGCTTCTTGTCGGCGGTGGTGAAGCACTCGTGCGAGGGGCCTCCACCCTTGCGGTCCGTGCGGGAATTTCACCTCTGGTCATCGGCCTTGTTGTTGTCTCGGCTGCGACGTCTGCTCCGGAATTGGCGGTCACCGTTGGTTCGGTCCTCAGTGGAGTACCAGATCTTGCAGTAGGAAATGTGGTGGGCAGCAATATCGCCAATATTCTGCTGATTCTGGGGATTTCGGCTTTGATTAGCCCACTTGTGATTAAGAGGCAACTGGTTCGAGTCGACATCCCCGTGATGGTTGGCTTGTCTGCCGCCCTCCTCATTGTCAGTCTTGACGGACAAGTCAGTTTATTTGATGGGCTCCTACTTCTTACTGTTCTCGTGGTTCACACAATAATCAGCATTGTGGTGGGACGAAAGGAAGAAATTGATCCGGCAGCACAAATTGACACCCTGCCTCTCAACGCCAAACCTGTCCCACTGTGGCTGGCTGCTGTATTGCTTCTTGTGGGAATTGGCTTACTTGTAGGCGGTGCACAACTACTTGTGACAGGTGCTGTCAGTATCGCTACAGCCTTCGGCGTCAGTAGCTTGGTGATTGGGCTCACCGTTGTGGCAATTGGAACGTCATTGCCGGAGCTTGCAACCTCACTCATTGCCCTGCGCAAGGGTGAAACAGACATGGCCGTGGGAAATATAGTCGGAAGTAATATTTTCAACATCGGAATGGTTCTTGGTATACCTGCGATCATTTTCGGTGATGGAATTCCGGTTCCAGAGGCAGCAGTCGCAATTGACATCCCACTCATGCTTGCCGCCGCTATTGCTTTGTTACCCGTCGCCTTTACGGGATTCATTGTTGCTCGCTGGGAAGGTGCACTTTTTGTCGGACTTTATATTGCTTACACACTCTTCCTTGTTCTCAACTCAACGCAGCATGATGCCGCAGGTGGTTTCACTAATGTAATGCTCTGGTTCGTCCTACCGCTAGTTGCGATTACGTTGATTGCAATGTCTTCATACGAAGTGGGAGTACTTCGCGAACGTCGATCCAAGCAGCCCAGCCAGTTGCTTTAATTGCATACCTATTACACAATTACAAGCCATCGGAGGTTCACCATGTTACGCATCGCAGTCACAATCGCCTTAGTTTCCGTGATGCTCACCTCTGGAGCCACAGCGCATGGTTCACCCATGCAAAACACGTCACCTGACCTTGGGGGTCAGTGGAAGACATTGTCACTGACACAAAACCGTATCGGTTACGAAATGAATCTTAAGGAAGTTGGTGCTGGCAACAATGCCTACGAGGGCATATTGCAGTTTCGGCACCGTGATGGTCGCAAGACCAAATCCGTAAAAGTTGGACTGGCCGTTGGTGTGCAATCAAAGGGCAGTTATCGGGTGACCATCGTTATGCCGGGCGGTGCAACAGCTACCGGCAAACGGACAGTGAGTGGTCGCCTTTCTAAAACTGATGGAACGATGTACTTTCCGAAATGCTCGCGAATTTGGCCACTGGCGATGAAGGGGGAGGAAGACACCGACTGCCTCTTCCGCGAGATGCCGAACTAGTCAGATTACCTTTCGCTTAACCGCCGTTCGCATTCATTGATGGTTTCCTTTTCTACGAGTTCGGTAAAATGACTATCACGATTAAGCGATTCACTTAGCGCGGTGTTAAGCCGATACAAAAGCATGTTACTTATGTGAACGGCCATCAATGGACCGAACCTGAGTTTCGGAAAAGTTCTTAAACTTTATGTTGCGGAACTTGGATCCGAATTTGTAACCCTCCGCAAGGGCTATCGCCGAGTTCAATGAATCCAAAATGTGCGTCCACGACAGCTTTCACAATACTCATGCCGAGGCCAAAGCCCCCAGATTGAGTTGATCGTGACGGATCTAAGCGCGAAAAACGGGAGAACACTTCGGCTCTCTTTTCCGCGGGAATCCCAGGCCCACAATCGTTGACAACAAACTCGACCCAGTCGTGGCCATTAACAACTTTGGATCGAAGTTCGACACCAACCTCTGACTTTGCTGGCGTGTAACGGCTGATGTTCTGAACAATGTTTCCAAAGAGTTGTTCCCATGCGCTTGGATCACCCTCAATCGTTAACTCTTCGAGTTGATAGGTGACAGGTCTGGGGGAAATTGATTCCAAATCGGCGAAATGAAGTGCAATGAGTTCATCAATTCTAAATGTCGTTTGCACGATCGCGCTAGATTGACGTGTGTCAAGTTCTAGCAAACTAGTGACCAGACGTTCGAGGCGTTTCGATTCAGAATCTATTCGATCTATAGCGCGGATATCCCGCTCTGAATCACTACTGCTCTCCGCTCTCAGGATCTCAATGTAACCTCGAATAACAGTGAGTGGCGTCCGAATTTCATGTGATGCATCAGAGATGAAGTTGCGCAAGGTCTGTTCGGAATTCTCAACACGAGTGATGGATTCGGTCAAAGAGTTGATCATGGTATTCAAGGACACTGATAGATCACCGAGCTCGGTTCCAGTCGGGGCATTTGGCACTCTCTGGGAAATGTCACCCTGGGCAATAGCACCCGCGGTTGCAATCATGGAATCCACTGGAACGAAAAACTTCCGGACAATCAACCAAGAAGCCAATGCGCCAAGAATTGTCACTCCAAGGACGAACAAGATGGTACTCAGCAAAATTTGGTTCATGGTTGCGCGATAGTCAGCAAGTGATGTAACCGCAATAACGAGGAAATCACGGCCGGCGGGACGAGCGACCAGTCGATAGGAATTGCCAGTTGATTCATCGGTGAAGGAAATGTTTTGAGTAGAGTCAGACTGGATTTGCGCTAAAGGCAGGGTGGGAAATTCCTCTGGGCTAGTTTGCGTTCCGGCTGGACGTAGTACTGACACGTTGCCTGCGGTGTCAAGAGCTGCAACAGCAACGGCTGAATAAAAGTCGTTGGGGTTGTTGCCTCGAGGCACGGCTCGTTCGAGAATGCGCCTGGGGTTGGATCCAAGTGAGTTCTGAAGACTTGAGTCAATTGAGGAGATCTGGGCTTGAGATACGTTCAGGTAGCTGGCCACTCCGATCACGGAAGACGCGAGTGCAATCATGACAGCGGTAAGAATGGTTATTCGCCAACGCAATGTCATGGAATTACCTGTTCAGTGAGTTGATAGCCAACCCCTCTGACCGTGCGAAGTGGCAGACCTGTTCCGAACTTCTTTCGCAGATATGAAACGTAGGTTTCTACAACATTTGGATCCGCGTAGTTGTCGACGCCCCAAACTTGCGCGAGGAGTTGATCTTTACTCAAGACGCGACCTGGGTTGTCGAGGAAAACCTGGAGCAGTCTGAATTCAGTCGGAGACACATCAATGGGGGTGTGTCCCAATGAAACCTCATGACGATCAACATCCATCGTGATTTCACCGGAACTTATTAAGGAATCGCTTGGGGTTTGTCCCTTGAAGCGTCGAAGTACTGCTTGGACCCGCAGGGTGAGTTCCTCAATTCCAAACGGCTTTCGAACAAAGTCATCCGCTCCCAATTCGAATGCACGCTTGGTATCTTCTCGATCCATCCGGGCGGTGAGAACGATGACTGGAAGGGTAATTCCGGAATCGCGCATTTTCTCTAGTACTTCATAGCCATCCATGATTGGCATGTTGATGTCCAGAATCACGAGGTCGATTGCTTCATCTCGAATCTTGACCAAGGCTTCCATACCGTGGGTTGCGGTGATGCTGGTAATGGATGCAAGACTCAAAGCATCAACGATTAAATCGCGCACACCCGCTTCATCATCGACGACCAAAATGCGGGGTGCTTCCATGTTTATCGTTTCCCTATCCAGTATCTCGCGACCTTCACACTCGCGGTTCAACAATAAGCCAAGTGCGGAGTGAACCGTGGTGGCTCACTCCGCACTGTAGCGTTGAAATAATTAGGCGTTTCGGCCTTGGCCCTTCATGCCTTTGCCACCATGGCCTTTCATACCTTGGCCCTTCATGCCTTTGCCACCTTGGCCTATGGCTTCTGCCAAGGCATCGGATTGGCTTTGGGTGAGGGTGCCGTCTGCGACCAAACCTTGAAGAACTTTGGTCTTGGTTGCTTCATGGGCTGCTTGCATGGATTCGCGTAGGGCCTGTAGTTGAACTCGAGTTACGGTGCCGTCTGCAATAAGCGCGCCTTTGCCACCCCTTGATTCAACAGCGGCCAGAGCATCTGCCTGAGCCTGAGTGAAAGTGCCGTCCTTGACAAGTTCGGCGAGTGCGGCAGCTTTGGCGGCTTCACGTGCCTCCTGCATGGCCGTTTTTACAGCATCTGCCTGCGCTTGAGTTATTGTTCCCGCAGCTATTAGTGAACTTTGTGGCCCGCCTCGCTTGCCTTCACCCTGCGACGAACCTCCCTCGGAATTGTGTGCTTGCGCTACTCCAACGGATCCAAGAATGAGGGCGAATGAACCCGCGCCAAGTGCTGCACCGGTAATCCATTTAGATGACTTTTTCATGATGACTCCTTGTATTTGTGAAATTAAATAAATGATCTCTTGGAGTAGAGGATGCCAACCTTGATTGGGAATTCACTGGGTTAATCCTGTGAATTCGCTGTGAGTTATTGGGTGAGGATTTTCAGGTTTTATGATCAGTGATGGACTTGGACAAAGCTAGTCCTGTCACCCTCTGTCTATGAAGGTGTGAGTTCTCGTGCCACGAGATATGCCAGCGTTAAACCCCGCCCCAGCGCAAAGCCGCTGTTGTATCCGCTTCCCATTGTGGTCAGGGCAGCAACGGAACCAACTGCAAATAGGCCCGGGATTGGTCGGCCAGACTCATCGAGCACATGGGCATCCGCGTCCGCGTGTAGTCCGCTAGAACCAATTCCCGTGCCGACAAACTTCAATCGTGTGCCGTAAAACGGTGATTCGGTGAGTGGTCCAAGCACGGGACTTGGGGAGTGCTTTGGGTCGCCACCGAAGCGTAAAATGAATGGCACGCTCCCACGACCAAATTCTGGATCTTCACCATGTTCTGCATGAATATTGAATGCGCTCACAGTCTCCTGCAACTGCACTCCATTAACGCCCAAAAGATCACCGAGCGTTTCGAGGTTATCGGCTGTACTAACAAACTCAGCCGGATACTCCCCATCCGGTGGCGTGAGGCCTAGTCCGTACTTCCTGTGGTGCTGTTCGTCCCAGATGAGGAAGAAGGGTAGGTGTTTGTCCTTTGGATTCAAGGCAGCTTCAACGATTGTCACCCAGTAGGAGTCATCACAAAAACGCTTGCCCGTCTGGTCGACCATGATGCAGTGCGGCAACGCATACTCCGGTCCGTTAGAGACACCTGTCTCCGAGCGAGAGTTCCATCCAGGCACGATCGGTGTTCGAGTAGCGGGAATGTGCACAACCGCCGCTCCCACAGCTCGAGCCATAGTGATTCCATCACCACTGATGGAGGTCGGAGCAAGGCTGCTGAAATCCTCTGGTTCCAGCCCAAGAAACTCCTTGACGAGATCCGGATTCCAGTCATATGTGCTGGTTGCGAGGATAACGGGACCAAATAAATCCGTCATGCCTTTTTTTCCCTCAACCCGGGCTCCGATAACGGCCCCGGCCTCATCGGTAAGTAATTCCCGCGCCGGCGTACCTAGCCGGATTTCAATACCTGGCTCCCGAAGACATCGCGCAAGGAAACTTGCAACCACTCCAGTGCCAAAGGTAAGCGGGTCACCTTTCAGATCCGTCGCCTGTGAAGCATCCGTCTTCCCGAATGCAGGGACACCGCCATGCTGTGCTATTTCTGATTCTTCGCTTCCGTGCTGAGCGTCCTCGGCCTGCCGATCAACACTGGACGAGCGTCTGCCCTTCATGTGCATCTGCGCATACGTCATACCGACCGGGAAGTTCGGGCTGACCCGAATTCGGGACCGCCATTCACCAAGTTCGGAACCATCAATCACGGTGTTTGTCAGGTAACGTCCGACGTCGAGTGCTCCGGCTGCGTGCGAGTGGTAGTCAGCAAGATCAGGGATGATCTCCCAGCGAATTGCGCCCACCTGTTCCCAATATTCAATGGCCTCGGGGGAAAAATTGAGCCACCGATGCATCGCAACCTCATCAAGTAATTCCGGATGGTCCGCGGTCAGGTCGCGCACGTAGGCTTCGGCCAACTCTAAATTGTCTTCGATACCCTCGCGACGTGCGACATGGTTGTCGCCTACCCACACCATTCCACCCGAGTATGCGGCCGCACCGCCGACCAATTGGCTTGCCTCGACGACTACTACGTTCCCTCCACGAAGTGCGATTCCGAGTGCTGTCGCAAGGCCTGATAGGCCCGCACCAATGACGATTGCGTCGAAGGGTTTCATGGCGGAACGATACATTTACCAGGGGTGTGGCGAAAGTCGGATTACCTAGGCGACTCTGCACACGTGATACCACTTTTGGTATCATTTTTTTATGGCTATGACACTTCGCCTTCCTGCTGAAGATTCTGCGGCACTTGCTCGGACCGCCGAGATGGAACAACGCTCACAGCACGATGTCATCATCGCTGCGCTTCGGGAATACATCGAGCGCTCGAGCCGCGCTGCCCTGATCGAGCAGGTTATGGATTCCGAGTTGCCCAGATATGCGGAAGCCCTCGAACGACTCGGCCAGTGATCTACCTGACCTTGGAGGAAATCCTCGGGGTTGCAGTACGAGTCGTCGGCAGCGACGTGGCGTTGCGCGATGCAGGTCTGCTCGAAGCGGCGGTGGCACGCCCGAGGGCCTCGGCGTTTGGTGCAGATGCATATCCGGATCTGCATTCCAAGGCGGCTTCCCTTCTGCTCTCCATCTGTCAGAACCACGCTTTGATCGACGGGAATAAACGTCTGGCCCTGGCAACCACAATCGTGATGCTCGGAGTGAATGGCTGGAAATTGACATTGACTAACGATGAGGCGTACGACCTTGTGATCGCCGTGACCAGTGGTGATCTTGCGGAAGTTGCAGAGGTGGCCGAACTGCTGCGGAGCGGTTCCAAGCGTCACTAGCCCACTCAGGGCTCGATTCATCACATCCCTATTCATCCTGGCCACTCGACAAATAGCCAAGGCGCTGGTACGAAAGGGCTATGAAGTGGTTGACAGCAATCGTAGTAGCAGCACTCCTCGGGCTTGGTGGACCATTCATTGGTTCAGCCAATGCCCAGGGTGTCTGGTCGCAACTTCGTGAGGACCCCGGTTTGGTGGTCTTGATGCGACACGCGATTGCACCGGGTGGCGGCGATCCACCCGGCTTCACGCTGGGGAAGTGCAGTACCCAGCGAAATCTCTCTGCAGAAGGTCGGTCACAAGCTCGCTCAATCGGTCGGGAGTTTCGGGAGCAACGGGTGCCCATTGATGCGGTGTTATCGAGTCGATGGTGTCGGGCCGTTGACACCGCGAAACTCCTTGGACTTGGAACCGCTCGTCCCAAATCATCCCTTGATTCGGTTTTCACTGCATCACAACAAGTGTCAGATCGCAAAAAGCGACAGACAGAACAAATTATTCGCAATCACCGGGGAAACTCCGGCGTTCTGGTTTTGGTTGGGCATCAAGCCAACATTATTGATCTGACGGGGGTTGCTCCCAATTCAGGAGGTGCGGTGATTGTCCGCGCCGACAAAAACGGCAACATAAAAGTGCTCGGTCAAATTCCGCCGCCCTGATAAACGCGACCAACTTGACCGTACAACGCTTCACGGACTTCATCAGCATCGAGATGTAGGGCAACCACACTTACCGGACCGGGTGTGGTGTCGACATGCAACGAGGCAAGATTTAGTGCTCTTTCCCAGGGTCCCTGAGTCATGTGAACCGACTGGGTTCGAGCATGTGGGATAACCGTGAGGTGTCTGGTAATTCTTCCTCGGCGAGCCGCGAATGAGTTTGGACCCCACCCCATTGCCAGATTGCGCAATTGGATGGGCGAGCGTTTGACTGCTCGATTCGGGGCTACCTTCCAGTCAATCCCTGTGAGATCAATATTTGGGAGTACTCGGAACACAATGGTTTCCGCTAGGGAGCGCGTTGCGACGGGAAGCAACAAAGTCTCCTTATTTTTCCCTGAGGATCCTTGGGAGGACGAGCCGACACCGGCAATATTGATTGTGACTCTTGTCCAAGAATGACGCCGCCACAGCAAAGGTTCAATGAAGTCAATTGCCTGAACCCTGCCCTCGGGAACAGTTCTGTTTTCAGTTTTCAGAAGTCCGTAGCGCAATCGCAGACCGTCAGGGGAATCATAAACAGTGAATCCGTAGTAGGTAATGAACTCAATGATCACGATCAAAAATGGAACACCACCGGTCACGAGGGCAAATGTGATTCCGGCCCAGCCTTCAGTGAGATAGCTGAAGATCAGAATCGAGATTGTTGCCGAGAACAACAACACGGTTGACGTACGCAGGAGTAGGCCTAGGGCTAGGTCGCGACTGGGTAGTCGAAAGAGAATTGGTGAATCGGTTTCCGCAGATTCAGTTTTTGTGCCGGCCGCCAGATTGAGAAGTGTTTGACGAATTTCCGTTGCGTCGGTGAGTGAAAGGAATCTGAATGTAACCCGTGAATCCTTTTGTCCTGCTACTTCAACAACGAGAACCGCCATTGAAAAGATTCTGGCTATAAGTGGTTGGACCACGTCTACAGCCTGTATGCGGGAAAGTTGAACACGCCTCTCATTGCGGATTAATACACCGGACCGAACTCGCAGGTCTCCATCTTGATCAACCCAAAATGAAAAAGCACGCCATCCCAGAATTTGGAAGAGGGCAACGAGAATCGAGAGCGCAAGGCTGGCAAGACCAATTACCAGGACAGCGGCCACAAATGGTCGAAGCGCCGGAAAGTATTGAGTGAAGTTAAATCCAGATGGAACAGATATTGCGAAGGCGAAACCAATAATTGCGGGCAGGACCGATGCCGCAGAGAGCAGTGGGGATACCGGACTCAGTTTGCGGTGGCCCTGCGAGTCGGTTAACCCACTGCCGAGTGTGATCATCACAACCCGGCCGCGCGCGATTCACCGCGTTTGGCAAGACGATCTCGCACAGCGGCAGCGATTTCGGGGACAAGCCCCGGGATAGCGGCATCGGTTGTTGCGGCAGCCGTGTGTATTTGCACGGTGGTGACCCCAAAGGCCCGATCAATTGGTCCGGCGGTGACGTCAACGAGTTGCATGCGTCCATAGGGAACAATGACGAGTCGGCGAAAGAGAATGCCACTGGTGACTAATAAGTCAGACTCGCGTTCGCAATATGCGTAGGAACGCACGCGCCTACCGATCAACCACCACAACCAGATAAAAGACACCAAGCCGACCGCGCCCACGATCCATGCAATGAGATTGGGTACCGGTGGAATCAGCCACAGTGCAATGACAATTCCGATTACTGGAATTGCAGCAAGCACAACGACGAGCCGACGTGCTGATATAAGTTTTTCGGAAACAGGCACCCAGTCATCATTTGAGTAAAAAGCAGAGTCGGTATTCACGGCTCCATAATGCCTTGGGTTCTACTTGCCCGGATTCCTACCCACCTCGTAGCGCCAACCCCCTCCTACCTAGCTTGTCGAGTTTGTGATGATGCAGGTCCGGTTCACTTATCGACATGAAATAGGTTTTCCACCACGAACCGCTGGTTCTCAGTTGGAAATGGAATTGGCAGGGAAGGAAATTGTGTCCGTCACTCTCAGCACTACTTCACCGGTGTGGGTCCTAAACCTTGGGGAGGACGAGAATCGGTTTTCGCAACAGTTCCTCTCCGATGTTGATCAGGCATTGACCGCAATCACGGACAGTTCTGAACCTGCAGCCCTGATGATTACGGCGACAGGCAAGTTCTTTTCCAATGGGTTGGATTTGGATTGGCTGGCAGCCAACGCTGGGGAATGGGGCGCGCATGTATCCAGTGTGCAATCTATGTTTGCACGATTGCTCACCTTGCCCGTTCCAACCGTGTGCGCAATCAATGGTCACTGTTTTGCGGCGGGCGCCATGCTCGCTCTGGCTTGTGACTATCGCGTGATGCGTACCGAAAAAGGTTTCTACTCCCTTCCAGCAATTGACATCAAAATCCCGCTCGCAATAGGTATGACCTCTTTGATTCAAGCAAAACTCACACCTCGCACCGCACTTGATGTGATGACAACAGGCTGGCGCTACGACGCGCAAGCAGCCTTGGCTGCTGGGATCGTGGATTCGATCTGCGATGCGCAGGATTTATGTGACACCGCCAACGAAATGGTTGCCAGTCTTGCAGGTAAGGATCGCCGAACACTGGGCACGATCAAATCCACCATTTATCGGAACGTTGTTGCTGATCTGGCGAAGCCAATCTCTTAAGTTCAGGCGCGACCGGTTGTTTTGATTTTGGAAACCCAATGTTCGAGGGCATCAAGACTTAGTTCTCCGGCAGCAACTGCAGAAATGGTTGTGAAAATTTCAACTTGATCTGCCACGAGGTC
>Ga0208544_10001168_pt1 | contig 18704 bp, 16 predicted proteins | sample DEB08_DNA_9_FD_184526 | JGI IMG/M metagenome (GOLD analysis project Ga0208544, IMG submission 184526) | Aqueous microbial communities from the Delaware River and Bay under freshwater to marine salinity gradient to study organic matter... | ecosystem: Environmental > Aquatic > Marine > Coastal ... | reverse complement strand
ATATAACTAAAATATATTTTCAAAAATTTTATTGAAACAGCTGTAATTGGATACTCGTTGCTAGTTTGGTTTATAAGACAAATCGCTTCGCATGTATCCATTCAGAGTTTCCACCTTTATAATATTCTTCATTAATTCATTGAATAAAGGATCCCTTTCTTCTCCTAGCAAATTCTGATTTTCTTTAAAAATACGTTCGTAATCTTCAGAACTTTTAGCAGAAATCGCTACGATGATAAATTGTCCTGCTGCTCCGAAACCACTTCGATAAAGCCTATAGGACTCTTTGGATTTTCTCTTCACATACAATTCTTTAAATCTTTTTGCCACGTCTAAGACTTTCTGAAAATTCTGAGGAGTTGAATAATAGAATTGCATGCGCCGATATTCCATACCATCTTGCGGAGTTATGATTCCATTTGGAGAATAAGAGAGCTCTTTGTCTAAATGAATAATATAATCGGTATGCGCGTCATAGCAATTATCAAAATTATCAAAAAGGTCATTGAACTCTGTCTCACCCATTTTGTCTCTAAGAAGCGAAAAGCGACTTTTGTCTAAATCGGCCATATTCTTTATGGGAGATATTGAAAAGTACTTTAAGTCATCTGTAGAGATGGTAAACCAATTAGCTTTTTTGATCCCGTATTTTTTACAATTTTCGACTAAAGTTGAACTATACTCTTCAAAGTCCGATACTTTTGAAGGATAAACGGGATCTTCATGAACCCAATATGCCTGAGATTCACTAGTGTCCTGTGCTTTCTGACTAAAAGGGTGTAAAGCGAATAAAACCAATAAAAGAAGTGTGAAGTTTCGTGTTTTCATAATGCAGATAGTTTGGTTACTTTATTGAAAGGAACATTTTGAGAAATGAAGCCTCCTAATGTTACTAGAGAATGCGGAACTATAACTTTTCGCACGTTTACTCGTATAAAGTACTCTTAAATCAATTTTAGTAATTGTGTTGTTTGTCTTTTACTAAAGATACATAAAGTTTTGGAATCTTGTGATATATGGAATATTTTTATCGAAATCCAAGAAAAATATAAATTAGATGGTTTCTCGGTGGTGTTTTTTGAGATTCTTATATTTTTGGATCAATAGGTGATAATTTATTTCATAAAAGATCATTTCAAAAAGACTCTTTTCTTAGCCTAAACTTTCTTTGAAACTCATCTATCAATTGTTATCTTTGACCACTTATTAAGAAATCAATATCATGTTCGATAATTTAACCGACAAAATAGATAAAGCACTACATGTACTCAAAGGTCATGGTAGTATCACCGAAATAAATGTAGCAGAAACTTTAAAAGAAGTAAGACGTGCTTTATTGGATGCCGATGTAAATTTTAAGATTGCAAAGGAATTCACGAGTCGTATTAAGGAAAAGGCCTTAGGTCAAAACGTCTTAACTACGCTACAGCCAGGGCAACTGATGATTAAACTGGTAAAGGACGAGCTTACTGATCTAATGGGTGGTGAAGTAGCGGGGATTAACTTGAGTGGTTCTCCTTCTATTATATTAATGTCGGGATTACAAGGAAGTGGTAAAACAACTTTTTCAGGGAAACTTGCTAATTTCTTAAAAACAAAAAAATCAAAAAATCCACTTTTGGTGGCCTGTGATATATATCGTCCAGCTGCGATCAACCAATTACATGTTGTTGGAGATCAAATTGGAGTTGAGGTTTATAGTGAGCCTGAAAATAAAAATCCTGTTTCCATTGCTCAAAATGCAATTGCATTTGCAAAGCAGAACGGACACAATGTTATAATCATTGATACCGCAGGGCGTTTGGCTGTTGATGAAGCCATGATGGTTGAAATTGAAAATGTTCATAAAGCGATTCAACCTCAAGAAACTTTATTTGTTGTTGATGCCATGACGGGTCAGGATGCTGTCAATACTGCAAAGACTTTTAATGATCGTCTTAACTTTGATGGGGTTATACTTACAAAGCTTGATGGCGATACTCGTGGTGGAGCTGCTATATCTATTAAAAGTGTTGTAAATAAACCAATAAAGTTTATTGGTACTGGAGAGAAAATGGATGCGATAGATGTATTCTATCCGTCTCGTATGGCAGATCGAATTCTTGGGATGGGGGATGTTGTCTCATTGGTTGAGAGAGCTCAAGAGCAATTTGATGAGGACGAAGCCCGTAAGATTCAGAAAAAAATAGCCAAGAATCAATTTGGCTTCGATGACTTCTTGAAGCAAATTCAGCAGGTCAAGAAAATGGGGAGCATGAAGGATTTAATTGGAATGATCCCTGGAGCAGGTAAAGCTATAAAGGATGTTGATATTGATGACGATGCTTTTAAAGGAATTGAAGCAATTATTCATTCTATGACACCAGGAGAGCGAAGTGCTCCGGCAACAATTAATGCCAATAGAAAAAAGAGGATTGCAAAAGGAAGTGGAACTTCAGTGCAACAAGTGAATCAACTTATGAAGCAATTTAATCAAATGAGTAAGATGATGAAAATGATGCAAGGAGGCGGCGGTGCCAAGATGATGCAGGCAATGAGTAAAATGAAATAATATCGTAAAATAAAAACATTAACCTAGAAAGTATCTTACTGAGATTTATGCTCTATTAATAGCGACTTTCTTCCAAACAACCTTTCATATGACAATACTAGATGGTAAAAAAATCTCCAACGATATTAAGGATGAAATTACTATTCAAGTTAATAAAATGATAGATAAAGGAGAGCGGGTGCCGCATTTGGCAGCGGTCTTGGTGGGTGATGATGGCGCCAGTTTAACATATGTTGGTAGTAAAGTTAGGGCTTGTGAGCGAGTTGGTTTTAAATCAACCTTAGTAAAATTACCAGAATCAACGAGTGAAGATGAGTTGCTTCAGAAAATAAAAGAACTGAATGAAAATCCGAAAATCGATGGTTTTATTGTTCAATTGCCATTGCCTAAACACATTAATGAGAACAAGGTTTTAATCGCAGTGGATCCTATTAAAGATGTTGACGGATTTCATCCTGAAAACTTTGGACGAATGGCTTTAGAAATGGAGTCGTTTATACCTGCTACGCCATTCGGAATATTACAATTATTAGAGCGCTCTAAAGTAGAAACAAAAGGCAAACATACTGTTGTGATTGGAAGAAGCAATATTGTTGGTCGCCCTATGAGCATATTAATGAGTCAAAAAGGTAAAGCTGGAAATAGTACGGTTACCTTGGCTCATAGTCATACCAAGAACCTTTCAGAATTTACAATGAAAGCCGATATCATTATTGTTGCTTTGGGAATTCCTGAGTTTTTAACTGCAGATATGGTTAAGGAAGGGGTTGTAATTATTGATGTTGGAATAAGTCGAGTTCCAGATGCTTCAAAAACTCGTGGCTATGCCCTTAAAGGGGATGTAGACTTCGAAGGCGTAAGCAAAAAGGCTTCTTATATTACACCCGTCCCAGGAGGTGTAGGTCCTATGACCATCGCTATGCTGCTCAAGAATACATTAATAGCAAGAGAACGTCAGTTAAGGTAATACTTATTCTTCTGAAGCTAGTTTAGTGTGCTCGCTATACTCGTTTCTGTAAATACGAAGTACAATAAGAAAGAGACTTATTAACAAAGGGCCGAAAATTAGTCCAATAAATCCAAATAGAGGGACTCCGACTATAACACCAATTAAGGTAATTAAAGGGTGTACATTATCTAGCTTCTGCAAAACGTAGAGGCGAATGATATTGTCGGTTGTGCCAACCACAATTAATCCATATAATAGAATACCCCACGCTTGAAAACTATCTCCTGTGGACAGTGATAGTATAAAAACAGGTAAAATTCCTATCAAAGTGCCTACAAAAGGAATCATTGATCCTATGGTTACGATCACAAACCAAAAAAATGGATCTGCAACCCCAAAGATTAAAAATCCAATTACAGCAATGACACCTTGTGCCAAGGCAACAAGAGGTATTCCCAGGGCATTTGACCGAACCATCGCTTGCATTTCTTTGCCAATAATCTTTATATTTTTTTTACTGAATGGAAGGACATCAGTTAATGCTTCAGTTGTTGTTTTCGTGCTGGTCAACATATAATACAGCAGGAAATACATAATTCCAATCGCGATGAAAATATGAAACGTGCTGCCTGCAATACTCTGAAGGTTTTCAGATAGCCAAGACGAAACAGCTGAAACATCAATTTGTGAGCTAATGTCATAACCCAATCGATCCTGCCAAGTTAGAAGTTGCTCTTTAATTGCATCCACCACTTTTTCTGAATTATTAACCGCATTGCCAATTTTATTGGTAAGCATCAAAATAATTCCAACAACAGGCATCAAAATGCCGATAAAGGATAAAAGCATTAAAACACTTGCAGCAAGACTCGGTCGCCAGCCCTTTTTTACTAGAAGAAGCATCCATTCATGCATCAAAACATATATCGTGATTGCTCCAAGGACCCCTGATAAATAAGGAAGTATTTCTCCAAATATAAGTCCGGCCATAAGTAAGATGAGGAGTAAAACCAACACTTGCTGTATTTTTTTCGGACTTATATGTTTCATATATACTTATTTCGCAAAAAGTTGATCCTTGTTTTTAAATGCTTTAAATTCGAGTGCATTCCCAGAAGGGTCTTTAAAGAACATGGTGGCTTGTTCGCCAGTTTCTCCCTCAAATCGAACATAGGGTTCAATAATAAATGAAATATTCTTTTCAATTAATTCCTTCGAAAGCTTTTCAAAGGAGTCCATATCGAGAACAACACCGAAATGCGGAATTGGCACCTCTTTCCCATCAACGGGATTCGAGGCTTCCTTTGTGATACTCTCTTTATGATGAATCACTAATTGATGTCCGAAGAAATCAAAATCTACCCAATGATCACTGCTTCTTCCTTCCTTACATCCGAGAATATTTCGATAAAAAGTACGGCAAGTTTCTACATTGTTTACTGGAATGGCCAAATGAAATGGTCTTAGAGTTTTTGTCATACTATCATGTTTTCTAATTGTCGTTATCCCAACCTATCATAAAATACTTAAAGGTTGCATCATCTGGAATTTGACTAGCTTCTATATTGGCACTAGGATCGTATCTTAAGTTTTCAGGAAGTTGGCTTTTATCAATTGTTATGAAAATGTCACTGTCTTCTATGAAAACTACAACAGCGTTAATAGTTGTCTCTATGTTTAAAATCGTATAATTAGCCTTGACATCTTTGAAAGTACTGCCTTTGTGAAGTCCTTTAGCTGTTTTATAGCGGTTGTCAAAAACCTGAATATTTGAAATCAGAGAATTTGGATTGTATTCATCGTCGGGCGAGAGTAGTAATAACTTAGTACCACCTTTTTCGTAAATTTCTACTTCTCCTTGTGTGCCCAAGGCATTCCTTTCACGACTCAGTTTTACAATAGAGTCATCAGCAAATAAAGAGTCTACTTGCCTTATTTGAATATCTTTTGAGAGGTTTCCAACCATGCCTTGTTGGATTGAAAAAGAGTCATTTTTTTTATCACATTGAATAAAAAATAGTGCGCTCATTGCGCCAATAAAAAGTGTTTTTTTCATATTAATTCCTCAGTCGAGGGTGCTTTTAAATTAAACTAATTTCTTTGTTCTAAATACTATCGCATCATTTTTCCCAAAATGCCCAGCACACTTCTAATCACAGTTGGACTTGTTAGCGCTCTAATAATTGATCTTTGTGTTGAACTACTGTTGCTTCTAGACGATCTACTCGAAGCGCGTTTTTCAGATTCCTTCTGTTTTGCAACTTTCGCTTTTACTTCCTCCTTTTCTGCTGTTTCTATTTTTTTGATCAACAGCTCATATGCGCTTTCACGATCAATTTCTTCATTGTATTTTTTTACGAGCTTAGAGTTCTTGGTTAAATTTGTTAATTCATCGTCTTCTAAAACATCCATTCTACTCATAGGCGCGCGAAGTAAAGTAGCTGCTAAGGGAGTAGGGATTCCCTTTTCATTTAAGGCCGTAACCAACGCTTCTCCTATTCCGAGTGATGTAAGAACTTCGTCTGTGTTATAGTATTCAGAAGTTGGATAATTTTCAGCTGTTAATCTAATTGCTTTTCGATCTTTTGCTGTGAAAGCTCTTAAGGCATGCTGAATTTTAAGTCCTAACTGACTTAAAATTCCGTCTGGAACATCGGTTGGGTTTTGAGTTACAAAATACAATCCAACTCCTTTAGAGCGAATTAGTTTTACAATACTTTCAATCTGATTAAGAAGTGCGCTACTAGCTTCTTTGAAGATTAAATGCGCCTCGTCTATGAAAATAACTAATTCTGGTCGTCCACTATCTCCTTGTTCAGGAAAGGTCTCGTATATTTCAGCAAGAAGGCTTAACATGAACGTAGAAAACATTTTAGGGCGATCTTGAATGTCTGTAAGTCTAATGATATTGATATAGCCCCTGCCGTTTCTATCTACTCTTAGCAGATCATCGGTATCGAAGGATTTTTCTCCAAAGAATAAATCAGCACCCTGTTGTTCTAATTCTACTACTTTACGCAAGATAGCTCCGGTCGAGGCTGCAGAAATACGGCCATAATCTTTAGATAATTCTTCCTTGCCCTGATCCGTAGTGTATTGAAGTATTTTTTTAAAATCTTTTAAATCTAACAATGGTAATTTATTGTCGTCACAATATTTAAAGATTACGGATACTATTCCAGATTGCGTGTCGGAAAGGTTCATTATCCGAGCTAATAAAACAGGGCCAAATTCACTAATAGTAGCGCGCATTCGGACCCCATCCTGCTCTGAAATTGAGAGGATTTCAACAGGGAATTTTTTAGCATTAAAAGGCAGTCCGATTTTAGCATGACGTTCGTCAATTTTCGGATGTCCCGGACTAGGTTGTGCAATTCCGCTCAAATCCCCTTTCATATCCATTAATAGAACAGGCACTCCTTGTTCCGAGAGATTCTCTGCAAAAACCTGTAGTGTTTTTGTTTTTCCTGTACCCGTAGCGCCAGCGATTAAGCCATGTCGGTTGATTGTTTTGAGAGGAATCTTTATAAATGCATCCGTCAAAGTTTCGCCATCTAGCATTGCCGCTCCCAAGGTTATAAAATCTCCCTTGGTAGTATATTCGGTATTAATATGCTCAAAAAAAGCCTCTTTATTAGACATGGTTCAAGTTTTTATCAAATGTAATAAATTAATAGCTTCAAACCGTTAATTCAATATTTCAAATTAATGAATATAGAGAGTCTGATAGCTATATTAAATTGATAGTATAGGGTAGCTTATTTATATCTAGTAACGATTCTGTTTATTAATTTATTTAAAACTCAGAATCTATTTTTTAGCTTTAGTAGCAGCAATTATGTTATTTTTGCAACATGTTAAAAGAAGTGAAGAAACTAGTCGAAAGAGGAAACATGCTTCCATTAATGGAAGAATTTTATACCATACAAGGTGAGGGCTATCATAAAGGTACTGCCGCATATTTTGTGCGTATTGGAGGGTGTGATGTCGGGTGTCATTGGTGTGACGTGAAGGAAAGTTGGAATGCAAAATTGCATCCGCCGACCGAGACAGAGAAAATTGTTGAAAGTGCTGCTAGTTACTCAAACACTGTCGTTGTGACTGGAGGAGAACCACTTACCTGGGATATGGGGCCGCTAACTTCTCAGTTTAAGGAAAAAGGAATGCAAGTTCATATTGAGACTTCTGGAGCTTATGAGCTTACCGGAGAGTGGGATTGGATTTGTTTATCACCAAAGAAAATAAAACTGCCTCAAGCAAGGATATACGATGTTGCGCATGAACTAAAAGTTATCGTATTCAATAAAGACGATTTCAAGTTTGCGGAAGATCAGGCTGCGAAAGTGAATGATGACTGTATATTATATCTACAGCCCGAATGGAGCAATAGGGAAAAAATGATCCCGCTAATGGTTGATTACGTTATGCAAAATCCAAAATGGAAAATTTCTTTGCAGACACATAAATATTTAAACATTCCCTAAATAAAAAACGCCATACCAACAATGGTTGGAATGGCGTTTTTTGTAATTACTTTGATTTTATTTGGTAAAAGGTACTGCAACTCTCACCTCGCCCCAGCCTAGGTGCATGTGAGTGCCATTGTCGCTTTCTTCAAAGGCAACAGAAAAAGCTTCTAGAGATTCTGAATCCTTCGTCACTGGAACTGTAATTCTGGCAACATCATTCTCCTCGTTGTATGAATAAGAACCCCATCCATTCAAAGCGGTATTAATCATAATAGTCCATTCTTTATCACCTGTAATTGCGGCAACACTATAAGAGCCTGCTTTAATGGTTTTTCCATCTAATTTCATGTCTGTGTAAAACGTAATTTCAGCAGATTCGTTAGCTCCAAATCTCCAAACTTTACCGCTATTAGTTAACTTAGCTACTGATCTTCCTTTTAATTGAGGTCTACTGTAAACTATCTTAACTAGTTTATTTGACTCTTTGTAGCTAGAAGGATATGATGCAACATCCAAGGGGCTTTTGTCAAGGCCGCTAAATTTTTGAGCATGTACTTGGTTTCCAAATAGCATCATAAGAGAGAATACGATACTTGAAATAATCATCTTGTTTTTCATAGTTGTTGTTTTAAGTTTATAAAATTACTTTTTTGAGATTAATTAAATCTAAAAATTTTGCTAAAAAATAGAGTTTTTTAACTGATACTGTGTCGAATTGTGAAGGTTAAACTTACCACATTATTTATTTTAATTTTGAAAGATGAATTTCTTCTTTTTTTTTCACAGTTATTGTTAATAACTTCGTGCTTGGTTCGAGCTGAAGCCCTCTACTTTATTAGGGGTTTTGTTATATTTGCTAGTAATCAAATAACAGGTATTTCAAGCTAAATTTTTATGAGCGAAGAACAGAAAAAAGGAAGTTACGGCGCAGATAGTATTCAGGCGTTAGAAGGTATGGAGCATGTGCGCATGCGTCCCTCAATGTATATTGGAGATGTAGGGGTGCGAGGGTTGCATCATTTGGTTTATGAAGTGGTAGATAACTCCATAGATGAGGCTATGGGTGGATTTTGTGACACCATTGAAGTGTGGATTAACGAGGATAACTCTGTAACTGTCAAGGACAATGGCCGAGGTATTCCAGTTGAGATACACAAAAAAGAGGGAGTTTCCGCTTTGGAAGTTGTTATGACCAAGATTGGAGCTGGAGGGAAGTTTGATAAAGATTCATATAAGGTGTCCGGTGGTTTGCACGGGGTAGGTGTTTCCGTTGTGAATGCACTGTCAGGACATTTAAGAGCCACTGTTCACAGAGATGGGAAAATTTGGGAGCAAGAGTATGAAAGGGGCAAAACGATGTATCCTGCAAAGCCTATTGGGGAAACCGATTATCGAGGTACTGTCGTAACTTTTAAGCCAGATGCAGAGATATTTCAGCAAACATTAGATTATAATTACGATACGCTTGCTAGTAGGCTTCGAGAATTATCCTTTCTGAACAAAGGGTTAACAATTTTCCTTACTGATAAACGACAAACTGATGAGAAAGGCGAAGTTGTAACAGAGAAGTTTCACAGTACAGAAGGTTTGAAAGAGTTTATTAGGTTTTTAGATGGAAACCGTGAGCCTATTATCACCGATGTGATTTCAATGGAAGGAGAGAAAAATAATATTCCTGTTGAAGTGGCAATGGTTTATAATACCTCCTATAGCGAGAATCTTCATTCTTATGTAAATAATATTAACACCCACGAGGGTGGAACGCATTTGTCAGGTTTTCGATCTGGGTTGACCCGTACATTGAAAAAGTACGCTGATGCTTCAGGGATGTTGGATAAGTTAAAGTTTGAAATAGCAGGAGATGATTTCCGTGAAGGGTTAACTGCTATTATTTCAGTGAAAGTTGGGGAACCTCAATTTGAGGGTCAGACAAAGACTAAACTGGGAAATAGAGAAGTGACTTCAGCAGTAAGTCAGGCAGTTGCCGAAATGTTGGAAAACTATCTTGAGGAACACCCGAACGATGCCAAAATAATTGTACAGAAAGTAATATTAGCGGCCCAAGCAAGGCACGCAGCTCGAAAAGCACGAGAAATGGTGCAGCGTAAAAGTGTTATGAGTGGAGGTGGTTTGCCTGGTAAACTATCCGACTGTTCAGAACAAGATCCTGCACTATGTGAAGTGTTTCTTGTAGAGGGAGATTCGGCAGGTGGAACTGCGAAGCAAGGTCGTGATCGAAATTTTCAGGCTATTTTACCACTACGTGGTAAAATTTTAAATGTAGAAAAGGCGATGCAACACAAAGTCTTCGAAAATGAAGAAATCCGAAACATTTTCACGGCACTAGGCGTTACTATAGGTACTGAAGAAGATAGTAAAGCACTTAACATTTCAAAATTACGTTACCACAAAGTGGTGATTATGTGTGATGCCGATGTCGATGGTAGTCACATTTCAACTTTGATTTTAACTTTCTTCTTCCGTTATATGAAGGATTTAGTAGAGGCAGGTCATGTTTATATAGCTACACCGCCACTTTACTTGGTTAAAAAAGGTGCTAAAAAAGAATATGCCTGGTCAGATAAGGATCGTGATATATTGAACGAAAAGTTTGGTGGTAGTGCCACCATTCAAAGGTATAAAGGTCTAGGGGAAATGAATGCTTCACAGTTGTGGGATACCACAATGAATCCTGGCTTTAGAACGCTTAGACAGGTTACAATTGATAATGGTACAGAAGCAGATCGAATTTTCTCAATGCTTATGGGAGATGAGGTGCCGCCTCGTCGTGAATTTATTGAGAAAAATGCTGTTTATGCTAATATCGACGCCTAAAAATTTTCAATTATAAATAAAAAAAGGAAGGTTTTTAACCTTCCTTTTTTTATTTATAATCATTAGGAGATACTATAACTAGGGCATAGCGTTTTTTTTGATTAGCTTTATTCCAATTAATAACCAATCCAGGAAAATATGAAAAGTAAAGTTATTGCTTTAATGATGTTAACCCCAATTATGGTTAGTGCTCAAGATCTGGGAAATATAATAATTGCGGCAGGAGATGACGCGAACACCTTAACTGAGTATTATATGGAGCCGGCACTCAAAGGTCTTATATATAGTATGAACAGTGGCTGGGCGAATACAGCGAAAACCCATGATAAGTTTGGTTTTGATATCATAATTGGTGGAAACCTGTCTTTTGTGCCTAGTAATCAGCAGAATTTCTTATTTGACCCTAATGAGTACGAATTCTTGTCGCTTCCATCTGGTGGCAGTACCATGTTGCCAACAGTAATGAGTGAGGATTCGAGTGAAAATGTTTTGAACGTAAGGGTTCCTAATTCCGATGGCACATTTAAAGTGGCTTCATTTAAAATGCCCGGTGGAATTGCTGGGGACCTACCAGCAAGTGCCGTGCCAGCACCTATGATTCAACTTGGGTTTGGGTTGCCAACAAGGACAGATATCAAACTTCGGATTGTTCCCAATCTGGAATATGGAGATAGTGTTAAAGCCGGAATGTTTGGGATTGGGTTTCAACACGACCTTACTCAATACTTTGGTGCAATCGATAACTTGCCGCTTAGTGTTAGTGGGCTAGTAGCATACAGTAATATGAATGTTAGATACAATATTAATGATGATATAGATTCTGATAGTGTAAAAGTTACCAATGGAGAAGGAGAGTTTAAACTCAATACGTTTACGGTTGAAGCTTTAGGTTCTTTGGACTTTACGTTTGTGACCCTATTTGCAGCAGTTGGATATGGTACGGGGGCTACGTCCTTGAAACTTACAGGTGATTATGAGTTGCGATATGAGTTAGAAGATAATGCAGGTAATTCTTTAGGAAATGTGACCGAAACCATAAGTAACCCTATTAACATTAAGGCGAATAACGGCAGTGCGAAAGGAACGCTGGGTGCGCGTCTAAACCTTTCTGTTTTTAAAATATTTGCTGATTATACTTTTCAGGAGTATAGTACATTTAGTGGAGGTATAGCGATAAGTGTTCGTTGAGAATTCTGTTAATTTTTGGATGTAGTTTCTTATAAAAGAGCAATTAATATCTTACTTTTGCAGACATAAAATATATATTAAGATTTAATTTTTTATAAATAAAAACAATAATATTTACTATGAAAGTAACAGTTGTAGGAGCAGGAGCAGTAGGTGCTAGTTGTGCTGAGTATATTGCCATTAAAGATTTTGCAAGCGAAGTCGTTTTGTTGGATATTAAGGAAGGCTATGCCGAAGGGAAAGCCATGGATTTGATGCAAACCGCATCATTAAATGGATTTGATACTCGCATTGTCGGTACGACAGGTGATTACGCTAAGACTGCAAATAGTGATATCTGCGTTATTACTAGTGGAATTCCTCGTAAACCAGGAATGACCCGCGAAGAATTAATTGGTATTAATGCCGGTATTGTAAAAACAGTTTCTTCAAGTTTAGTGGAGCATTCTCCGAATACCATTCTAATCGTTGTAAGTAATCCAATGGATACGATGACGTATTTAGTGCATAAAACTACGGATTTACCTAAGAGTCGAATTATAGGAATGGGTGGTGCATTAGATAGTGCACGTTTCAAATATCGATTGGCAGAAGCGCTAGGGGCTCCAATTAGTGATGTAGACGGTATGGTAATTGGAGGGCACAGTGATAAAGGGATGGTTCCATTAACACGATTGGCAACCCGAAATAGTGTTCCCGTTACAGAATTTATCTCGCAAGATCGTTTAGATCAAGTATTAGAAGACACCAAAGTGGGGGGTGCTACACTTACAAAATTATTAGGTACTTCAGCGTGGTATGCACCAGGTGCTGCAGTTTCTGGCTTGGTGCAAGCTATAGCCTGCGATCAAAAGAAAATGTTTCCTTGTTCTACTTTGCTTGAAGGTGAATATGGATTGAATGATTTATGTATTGGAGTTCCAGTAATTTTGGGTAAGAATGGTATTGAAGAAATTATTGAAATTGAATTAAGCGAAGGGGAAAAAGCCCATATGAATGAAAGTGCAGTAGGGGTTAGTAAAACAAACGGACTTCTAGATTTATAGTATAAACGCATATAATTATATTTACAAAAGCTGCCTTGTGCAGCTTTTGTTTTTTATATTTGGGGCATGAAGAAGAAATGGTACTTAAGTACTTTTATATTAATCCTTGTCTTATTCGGTTATAGTAGACAACAAGCATATGTTCCTAATCAGGAAATAGTTATGCAATTTGATGATGCGGATGTCACTACTGACGTAACTCAAAATGCAATAGCAATTGTAAAAAAACAGTTGCAGACTATCGGGATTGCGAATATTCAGGTGCGAGAAACAGCAGCTGGGAGATTAAAAATAACGTATTACAGTGACCTTGATGTTTCTAGTATAAAGAGAATATTCTCCAAAGAGATAAGTTTAGAACTCGGTTATACTTCTTTAGGTCCAATAGAAGATGGAGAACATGAGGAGTTTCCAACGAATAAATCTTCAAATAGTTATAATCTTAATGTCTGTGAAATTCAAAATAGCAATGATGCTCAATCTGATTTTAATGGTTATATACTAGAGCTAACACCTGAAAATGAGAGGCTATACAATCCAGTTTTAGATTTATCAATACATAGAATTGATGCGAGGGATAAAAGTAGGATTGAAAAAGTAGCTTATTTAATACAAAGAAATATTGCGCTTGCAATAGATAATTCTTCACGCATCATTCCTGAAGTTAGAGCTGGGCCAGCATCTAAGAGGAATTCTTAAATCGATCTTTTTTATTTGATCAAGGATTTTCTTCTTGATGAGATCAGATCGATTTCAAAAAATTTCCCACTACAATGACAAAGAGCTTTCTATACTCATATGAAACGCTTAGAAAAAATTAAAAATAATTGTCAAATCATACGGTAAATTCTATATTTGCCCGTTTTAAAAATTTGATAGAAAAAATATAAAAGAATGCAAAACAAAGGACTAATTATCGTATTTGCGGTATTATTTGGACTGGTAAGTTTATATCAGTTGTCATTTACATACATCGCAAACCATGTAGAAGATGAAGCAAAAGCGTATGCAGATTTAAAATTTCCAGACAGCCCAAAAGAAAGTGATGTCGAAGAAATAAAGTACCTGGACTCAGTTGGGAGCAACTCAGTTTTTATGGGTATCAACTACAAGACTGCAAAAGAAAAAGAACTTAATAAAGGGCTTGATTTAAAAGGGGGGATTAACGTTATTCTACAAGTATCTGTACAAGATATATTGAGAGGATTGGCAAACAATTCGAAAGACCCGGCGTTCAATCAAGCATTATCTAATGCAAAGGAACTTCAAAAAGATTCTCAGGATACTTATTTAGAGTCATTTTATGATGCCTTTGAGGCACTTCCAGGAGAGAATAATTTAGCGTCACCAGACATTTTCTTTAATAAGAGTTTAGAAGATGATATTAATGCATCTATGACGAATGCTGATGTAAAAACGGTAATCTCAAGAAAAATTGATGAGTCAATTACTTCAGCTTTTGAGGTACTAAGAAAGCGTATCGATAAATTTGGTGTAACACAACCAAATATTCAGCGTTTAGGACAGTCGGCTCGTATATTAGTTGAATTGCCAGGAGCGAAGGATGTTGATCGTGTGAAGAAGCTTTTACAGAGTACCGCACAATTAGAATTTTGGGATGTTTACAAATCAGATCAAATGCAGTCTTTCCTTTTTCAGGCAGATGCAAAAGTCGCTGAGCTAAAAAAAGCAGCTGCTCCCGAAACAGAAACTACTGAGGTAGATAGTACAAGTATAGATAACGATATTAATGACCTGTTAGGTGGAGAAGATGTAAATGATTCTATTACGGATGCTGCTAAAGCGCGACCTATCATTTCTAAAATTATTTCTGCGGGTTATCAGGGAGGCCCAGTACTTGCAACTTTTTCATTAAAAGATACAGCTGCAATTAATAGCTACCTACGCATGCCTCAGGTTCGGGCTTTGCTTACCAATGATCAACGTTATGCTAGGTTCGTTTGGGAGAAGCCAAAAGAAACTAAGATTAATGAAGCTGGAGACGTATTAATAACTTCAGACTTATATGCCTTAAGAGGTAACCGAGAAAATGTTCCGCCACTTTCTGGTGGAGTAGTTACCGATGCTTCCCAGTCTTACGATCAAGTGGGTCGCGTTGCAGTTAATATGCAGATGAATGGAAAAGGAGCTAAGATTTGGGAAGAAATGACCAATCAAGCTAATATTAACCAAAGTCAGATAGCAATTGTTCTTGATGAAACTGTTTATTCCGCACCAGGTGTTTCAGTTGCTGGTGGAATTGGTGGAGGACGAAGTGAGATCACTGGTGATTTCTCAATTAGTGAAGGACAAGATTTAGCGAATGTTCTCAGAGCAGGTAAACTTCCTGCTTCAGCAGACATTATTCAAGCTGAGGTTGTTGGTCCAACATTGGGACAGGAAGCTATCAATAGTGGAATCTTGTCTTTTGGTCTTGCGTTATTACTAGTTTTACTGTGGATGATAGGTTACTATGGCAAAGCTGGAATATTTGCAGATGTTGCCTTAGTGGTAAACATTCTCTTCATATTTGGCGTGTTGGCAGGACTAGGCGCGGTATTGACATTACCTGGGATTGCAGGTATTGTGTTAACTGTTGGTATATCGGTAGATGCGAATGTTCTTATTTTCGAAAGGATTCGAGAAGAACTTGCCAAGGGTAAGTTGCAAAAGGATGCAATTAAGGATGGTTTTAACAATGCATTGTCTTCAATTTTAGATGCGAATATTACAACCGGTTTAACTGGTTTGATCTTATTAGTATTTGGAACAGGGCCAATTCAAGGTTTCGCTACTACCTTATTAATAGGTATTCTAACATCTTTATTTACGGCCATCTTTATCACAAGGTTGTTTATTGAAAAGTTCACCGTTAATGGAAAGCCACTTGCGTTCTCAACGTCTTTTACAAAAGATTTATTTAAAAATGTAAATATTGATTTCCTTGGAAAACGTAAAGTTGCCTATATCATTTCCGGAATATTGATAGTTATTAGTTTGGTGTCCTTATTTACAAATGGATTGAACCAAGGAGTTGATTTTGTTGGAGGGCGGACATATACTGTTCGTTTTGAAAATGATGTAAACTCTGCAGAAATACAAAATGACCTGGTCGCTGTGTTTGGCAGTGCTGAAGCAAAAACCTACGGTGGTGATAATCAATTAAAGATTACAACGAAGTACAAGGTGAATGATAGTGGGACAGAAGTTGATGATGAGATTGAGTCAATGCTGTTTGAAGGCTTAAAAACGAGTCTTCCTTCTGGAATGACGTTGGAACAGTTTAAAGAAGATGATCAAGCGAAAGTCGCTGGTCGAATGGAATACTATAAAGTAAGTCCAACAATTGCAGATGATATTAAAAAAGCATCTTTCTGGGCTGTATTTGGTTCATTATTGGTTGTGTTCTTGTATATTTTATTGCGATTTAGAAGATGGCAATTTAGTTTAGGTGCAGTAGCGGCGGTATTTCATGATGTTCTACTTGTACTTGGAATATTCTCACTTACTTATAACTTTATGCCTTTTAGTATGGAAATAGATCAGGCGTTTATCGCTGCGATTCTTACAGTAATTGGTTATTCCTTGAATGATACCGTGGTGGTATTTGACCGTATTCGAGAATATTTTAATGAGCATACTACGTGGCCAATGAGTAAGGTCATTAATGCAGCATTAAATAGCACGTTAAGTCGGACCTTAAATACATCATTGACTACCTTGGTTGTATTATTAAGTATGTTTTTTATTGGTGCAGAATCTATTCGAGGACTCTTATTCGCAATTATCGTTGGTGTTGTTGTAGGTACTTATTCTTCACTGTTTATAGCTACTCCAGTTATGTTTGATACCGTTAAGAAAAAAGGTATTGATTTAACAGATAAAAAGAAAGAAGAGGTAGTGGAGGCGTAGCTTTCGTTTTCTTCGGAATAATTGATATAAAAAAACCTCTCAAGTTTAAAGCTTGAGAGGTTTTTTTATATCAATTATTTTATGCGATTGACAAGGTTGGTCCGTAAAATGTTAGTCTAAAATAGTACCTTAAGTTCTATGTGTCGATAAGATAGAATCGATATTGGTTTTACTTCTGAAAGAGCATGCTACCATGCAACACTGTCACCAGTTCCAAGTGTCCAAGTGTCTGAAAGCCCTGCATTCACCTCTAAAACGTATTGTGCTGGACCTTCTGAAGGCAAGGGGGTAAGATCTAAGGGTTGCGCATTTTTTTGTATGTTTACTACCTTTCTGTCGCTATTAATAAAAATAATGTCAATAGCAAACTGTGTGTTCTTCATATAGAATGCACGTGGGATTTCGTCTTCAAAAATAAAGAGCATTGCCTGGTCGTCTTTCATTGATTTGCGATACATTAACCCGGTCTGAGTTCGATATTCATCATCAGCAATTTCTATATTTAATCTCGCGATTGTAGAATCAGTTGCTAATTTCTTAAGACTTAGCTCTCCTTCTTTTTTAAAGACCACTTCCTGAGTGAGGACTTTTGGTGTCTTTTCTTTACAGCTTCCTGAAACAATAATTGAAGCTATAATGGCCCCAGAGATTAAGTATCTTTTCATGTTAATCCTGTAGTTTTTTTGAAGAAGTTACGATAAAGTACAAACCGGTAAGCACTAGCGGAATACTTAGTAATTGACCAGTATTTAAAGCCCATTCTGCTCGTTCATCGACTTGAGCTTCTTTAATAAATTCTACAAAGAATCTCACTGTAAAAAGAAGTACTAGAAATGACCCAAATAAAAATCCTCGTTGATTTCTTTTTTCTGTTTTCCAATATACGAACCAAAGAATCAAAAAGACAAAAACGTAACCAAATGATTCATAGAGCTGTGCTGGGTGTCTCGGAAAGTCTTCTCCCAATTGTTTAAAAATTACTCCAAAATCGCTGTTTGTAGCTTTTCCTATAATTTCAGAATTTAAGAAATTTCCAATCCTGACAAAGATAGCACCACTTGCTACCGCTATAACCACCCGGTCTAAAATCCAAAGAACAGGTTTCTTAAGCACTTTTTTACTGTAAATGAACATGGCAATAATAACACCAATTGCGGCACCGTGACTTGCTAAGCCTTGAAATCCAGTATATTCAAATTCGGGTACAGTTCTAAAAGGAAGAAGCACAGAAATGGGGTCCTTCATTATTAAATCACTTTGGTAAAATATAACATGTCCCAATCGAGCGCCTAACAAAATAGCAATGACCATATAAATAAACAAACTGTCTAGTTTTTCAAGAGATAGGTTTTCATTAATAAATATTCGTTTGGTGATAAACCAGCCTAATGAAAAGGCTACAACAAACATCAAGCTGTAATATCTTATTAAGAAAAAACCTAAATCGATACCTTCTGAAGGGTTCCATGTAAAACTTAAATAATGCATATAATTTTATTGATAGGTTGACATCTTAGTAAAACTTCAATGTATAAAGGTGTAAATATAAAAAAGCTCCTAGTTTTATGATAGGAATTATCTTTTCTTTTCGTCCTTTTCAGGGACAGGGTCGTAACCACTGCCTCCCCAAGGGTGGCAGCTAAATATTCTCTTAATCGATAACCATCCACCTTTGAATAAGCCATGTTTTTTTAAAGCCTCAATCGAATAATGAGAGCAGGTTGGGTCATAACGGCAGGTCGATGGAAACAATG
>Ga0208544_10001164_pt1 | contig 18722 bp, 18 predicted proteins | sample DEB08_DNA_9_FD_184526 | JGI IMG/M metagenome (GOLD analysis project Ga0208544, IMG submission 184526) | Aqueous microbial communities from the Delaware River and Bay under freshwater to marine salinity gradient to study organic matter... | ecosystem: Environmental > Aquatic > Marine > Coastal ... | reverse complement strand
CCGAAGGACTTCCTGTTCTGTGATGGTCAAAGGTGTAAAGCGGCGCAGTTCGGAACCAACAGCCAATTCACCATCACGATATTGCCGACGCCAGCGCACCAACAAAGATCGCCCCAGATCATGCCGTTCATGTAAACATGGCAAAGTTGATCAACGCGAGATGGTTGGCGAATGCGAGAAATCCGGCGAAGCCCCAGTCTGGAGTTGTTCTGGAGCTGTTGTCGCGCGCGGTCTTGCGGAAAACGAAGCGTTTGAGCGGCATCCCACCGCGCAAACTGTTCCCAAGTGCCAGCAGCCTTGGGGTCTGTTGCGCATTCCCGCGACCATGCCGTTTGGCGATACCTGCGGGCGCCACGCGGCTTTCCCCCGCGCCCTAATCCGCCGCCGCCGGTTTTCCCGCCACCGGTTGTCGGGCATAATAGGTCACGTCTTCGGTGTAATACTGATAGCTATCGGCGTTGTTGATAGCGCGCCGTGCATCACCTGACGCCATCGTGGTACATTCGGTGCGCGAATAACAATGATCTTGGGTGCTTGCCACACGGTTGAAATGCGAGAGCTCGTGGACGATCGTCCCTTCGCGGGTCCCGTTATCACTGCGCCGCGCACCCGGCTGCAGGGCCGCAAGCGGTGGCAAGTAAAAGAACGATGGGCACAGATGCATGACGTATGGGTCGTTTGGAAATACCCACGCGTATTCGCGACCATCGCAGCCTGCATCATGCGCCATGTCACACTGGGCAGTGACACCACCGTCGCGAATCGCGGAAATGATGGATTTGAGGTTTGCGCGAACCTCTTCTGCGTTGCCGGTGGTGTAGTCGCCGAACCAGCGGTGATATTCCGGCGTATCACCAACCGATGTCGCCGCCTTGAGGGTCAAGGCCTTGGCGCTGCGCAGTGCGGTAGCAATAACGCGGATCTGATCCTTGTTGCAGCCTGCATAGCTTTCGGCGGCGGCTGGTGCAGGGTTGCAGAATAACAAAAGGATCAGCAGGCGTTTCATCACATCATTCCAAATGTAGATAGACCCGGCGATTCTGACGGCCTTTCTTTTCGATCTTGCCCAATCGAACGCGACCGATCTCGTCGGTATTTGCCACATGGGTGCCGCCGCAGGGCTGCAGGTCTGCCGTCTCCTTGCCGACGCCGATGCGGATCAGGCGTATCTTGCCGCTGCCGCGCGGGGGTTGCACAGACATGGTTTTCACCAAATCCGGTTGCGCATCCAGCGCGGCATCGGTGATCCATTCTTGCGTCACGTTCATGCTGCAAGCAATCAGGCGATTGAGGTCTTCCTCGACGGCGGCCTTGTCCTCTGGCGCGTCGGGCATATCAAAGTCCAACCGCCCCTTGTCTGCGGCAATCGCGCCACCCGATACCGGAAACGGAACAACCACCGACAGCAAATGCAGCGCCGTGTGAACCCGCATAAGCCGGTGCCGCCGATCCCAATGTATCATTTGTTTGACCGATTGGCCGACAGCGGGCAATGCAACAGGTTCGGCAGGCAATAAGACCACGGCATCCCCCTGCCCCTTGACGGTGGTTGCGATTTCAATCGCACCGCCATCCCAAACCAGCGTACCGCTGTCGCCCGGTTGCCCCCCGGAGGTCGGGTAAAACACCGTTTGATCCAGCACGATGCCGCCCTCGCCGGTGATACCGGTCACCGTGCCTTGCGCGGTCCGCAGATACGCATCGTCGCGGAACAGCAGATGGGTCATGACTTGCCTCCTTGCAGGACTTCGGGGTTGCGCAGCCATATGTCGCGTTGGGCAAAGGGTATCTCGATGCCCGCCTCAGCAAATTTTTTCGCAATTTCATGGTTCATTTCGGACTTTGTATGAACAACGTAATTAACGTCCCGCAAGATTGCCCGAATTTCAAAATCAAGTGAATCGGCCCCAAATCCGCGGAACAAAACCGCCGGTGGTGGGTTCATCACCACCAACGGGTGGGCGTCTGCAATATCTTGCAGTATCTTGGTGACCTTGTCCGTATCAGTGCCATAGGCCACGCCAACGGGTACAATGACGCGCCCGATCAGGTTGCCGCGCGTCCAGTTTGTGACCTGCCCGCTGACCAGATCGGCGTTGGGGATGATGACATCGGTTCTGTCGAAGGTTTCGATCCGGGTTGAACGCACCGAAATTGCCCGCACATAGCCCATGTTCGTGCCGACCTCGATCCAGTCGCCTTCGCTGATGGGGCGTTCGATCAGCAAGATGATGCCGGACACAAAATTCGACACGATGTTTTGCAGGCCAAAGCCGATACCGACCGAAAGCGCGCCCGCCACGATGGCGAGGTTTGACAGATCAATCCCCGCGCTGGTGATCGCAATGATCGCCGCGAGGATGATACCGACATAGCCAAAGCCCGCGATGATGGCATTTTGCCCGCCAAGGTCCATCCTGGTGCGCGGCAGAACTGATTTGCGCAAGGTTCCCTGGATAAACCGGGTCAGCAGATAGCCAAGGGAAAACACCATCGCGAAGGTCAGGAAATCGGTTGGGGAAATGCGGCTGTCGCCGATGGCAAAGCCTTCGCGAAACTGTGCCCATACCTCGCGCAGATCATCGACGCTTGCCCCCCAGATCAGCGCGAACACCGGCAGACTGATAACATAGAGGCCAAAACTGATCAAAACCGGCAGCAAGGCGGACGGGCCTTTGCGGCTTTCATCCTCGTCCAACGCCTTGCTCAAGTCGTGCACAGTGCGCTGGAGTACCAATATAACACCAAACAGAGCTAAGGAAATGACCCCCGGGATCATCAGTGCGCGCCCCGCCGCCGTATAGCCAAAGGCCGCAACCACAGGCGAGACGACCGCAACCATCGTGCACAGCTTGCCCATCAATCCGCGTAGGCGGCCCTGTGACACGGTTTCGCCCGTAACCGGCAGCGGTTTTGTCCGAATTGTGCGGCCAAGGCGCCATAGCAACAGCCCCATCAAGACCAGAACGGGCCACGCTATTGCCGCACGCGCCCCTTCAACAATGTCCAGCGTTTGCAGCGCGGCATCAAACAGTGATGCCACGGCGAGGACCCAGGCAAGTGCGACGCCATAGCGTCGGCCCGCCGCCCGTGTCTTTGCGTCATACCCCAGATATCCGGCATTTTCCCCAACGGGAAATACCTGCCGACCAAGCCACCAAGCGAAGATGACCACAAAGCCCGCCGAGGGAAGCGCCGCGATGACGGCGCTGCCGCGCAGACCAAAGATATTCAGTGTCTCGAGGCCCAGACGCAGTGTAAAAAGCCCCGCGACGGGCACAATGATCTGACCGAGCGACAGCATGAAAAGCCAAAGCGGCAGAAGCCAGCCTTCATGGGATTCCAATGCCGTGCGCCATGCCGTAATCCGGCGCCGCCCCATGCCCAGCAGCACAATGGCGACGGCCAACAGAAAAGCGGCACGCGGCAACAGATCGCGCAGACGACCCGTTCCTATCTGCAACTTTAGCCCTGCCACTGTCTCAGCGCCAATTCCGCGTATGGTTTCCCAAATGGCGGTGGTCGCAGCGCTTAGATTGCCGAGGCTCAGCGGAGAGCTGCCGCGCGCGGTCAGTTCCGCAGTCTGCCGCTGCAAAAGCTGCGCGTCGATTTCACCAATCAGGCCATCGGCCCGCGCATGGGCTTCCTCGGCCAGCATGGCGGGTGCAGCCAGAATATGCCGCTGCATGGTCAGCGCATCACGGCGCGCGGCCACCTCAGCCGCTTCGGCGTCATTTTCGGGTGCCGGGCCAAGTGCCGCAATCTGGGCATCCACCGTCGCGATGCGACCGGCGTTCAGCGTTGTGCGCGACGTGAATTTGTCGCGCCAAACGACCAGTTCGGCCCGCAGACGTGTCAAGGCAAGGCGCGAGCCATCCCCCCGCTCGGCCAACTCCTCTGCGCGCTGGGCCAATATCTCCCAGTCAGCATTGTCGGCGAAGACAACCGGGCTTTGGGGCGCCAGTTCTTGAGGCGGACCCTGCTGTTCAGCCACCACGTCTTCCGCGACGTCCTGAGCCGCGACAGACAGGGGCCAGACCAGCACAGCCAGCACAATGAGCAGATGACGGATCATACGTCCGCAAACACAGATGGCACATCTGCCTGCGTCTCAAGCCAAGTTGGCACAGGCAGTCCTTTTTCGCGCAGAAACGACGGATTATAGAGCTTGGACTGATACCGGGTGCCATAGTCACACAAGATCGTCACGATCGTATGACCCGGCCCCATCGCCCGCGCCATGTGGATGGCGCCCGCGATATTGATACCGGTTGATCCGCCCATGCACAGACCTTCGTGCTGGAGCAGGTCAAACACGATCGGCAAGGCTTCGGAATCATGGATATTATAGACGAAATCAGGGGCCAGCCCTTCGAGGTTCCTAGTAATGCGGGCCTGCCCGATCCCTTCCGAAATCGACCCCCCCTCCATCTTCAGTTCGCCCGTGGTGTAGTACGAATAAAGTGCGGCACCATCGGGGTCTGCCAGCCCGATTTTCACACCTTTGTCCTGCAACGCGATGGCAACGCCGGCCAATGTGCCGCCAGATCCGCACGCACAGATAAAGCCATCGACCTTGCCATCCGTCTGATCCCAGATTTCCGGCCCTGTCGTCTCGACATGGGCCTGCCGGTTTGCGATGTTGTCGAACTGATTGGCCCAAAAAGCGCCATGCGGTTCCGTCTTGTCAAGCGCAATGGCCAACCGTTCGGAATAGCGCACGAAATTGTTTGGGTTGCGGTAGGGCGCGGCGGGGACTTCGACCAGTGTCGCACCCGCCAGACGCAACATGTCTTTCTTTTCCTGACTTTGGGTTTCGGGAATGACGATGACCGTCTTGAACCCCATTGAGGCCCCGACAAGCGCCAGACCGATCCCCGTGTTGCCAGCCGTCCCTTCCACAATGGTGCCGCCCGGTCGCAATTCGCCTTTTGCAATGGCGTCACGGATCATGAACAAGGCCGCGCGGTCTTTGACCGACTGACCGGGGTTCATGAACTCGGCCTTGCCAAGGATGGTACAGCCGGTTGCGTCAGAGGCCGCGCGCAGCTTGATCAGTGGTGTATTGCCGACGGCATCGGCAAGGTCATTTCGGATCGACATAAGACAGGCCTTTTATTGGGTTACTTATGTGTAGGACCGCACCTGCGCGACATCAAGCCATCGCACGCAGTCGGTCACGATGCCGCGCAAGCCAATTGAGCAAAAGAACGAGAGGACCGGTCGCGATTTCGCCGGTATCGGCCAAGTCCAATGCCGCGTCAAACGACATCGGGTGCAGGCGCAGGTCTTCGCCTTCGGAGGCAAGCCCACCCAGATATGCCTCGGTCGCAGGCAAGTCACATAGGCCGATGAAGCTGTAGAAATAATCTGTCGATGCGCCGGGGGATGCATAGAACTGGCTAACCGGTTCGATGTGGCGCAGGGTGACGTTTGCCTCTTCTTGGGTCTCGCGTCTGGCGGTCATTTGGGGACTTTCGCGCGCGTCGACAATGCCAGCCACGGGTTCCAACGTCCACGGATTGGGGTCGTGGCGGCCAAACGGACCCATCCGCGCTTGCTCGACCAGCAGGACACGGTCGCGCTGGGGGTCATAGGGCAGGACAATCGCCGCATCCACGCCGACGAATACCTCGCGGACCAGCACATGGGACTGTGCGCCATCAAAACGGCGATGCTTTACATCCAGGCTTTGCAGCCGAAAGAACGAGCCCTGCGGCGGACGCTGGGCGACCATGCGTATATCACAGGGTTTGGCCGTGTAGCGCACGGTTGACGGCCCGGCGGTGGCCCGATGCTTGGACCATGCACGCGCTTCGATCATCGGCCACATCCGGCGCAGCGCACCGTGTTCCGGCAATGGCCGATGTGCAAACAATTCGCTCGCGGCATAGATCGCGGGTGCTAGATGCACCGCCTCCCACGTGGCCAATGACCACGAACCATCGCCAGCGATGATACCTTTGGGCGGCATGTAGCATAGCGCCGCCACCGGATCGCCATTTACCAGAACCTGCACCTGATCAAGGGTGTAGCCAAACGCACCTTCATAGGCATCCAGACGGGCCTGTTGATCTGCCGTCAGATCACGCCAGACGATACCCGTTGTCGCGGCACCATCGGCAGGGGTGATGAATGGCACAACATTATCCCGCATGGGCCGTAGACTGAAACCATTCAGGACGGCAGGCGCGGGGTCCAGCGGGCCCGGACCCGCGACGGCAGCCATCAGGTCACGGGACAGCAACGTCCCATATACAAACAGATTCATTGATCAAGGATACCGTTTGGCGAAATACTCTGCGATAAAAGCACAAATAATGCCGCCCGATGCAACCGCAATTATCAAATTCACATCCAAAAGGTCATTGCCAAATTTGACCATCAACGCAAAGACATCGACAACGGCGTCCATCGGACCATCATACAGCCGACGCAATGATTTGCGGATCATGTTATAGAATGACACCAAGAAAATGATCCAGAAGATGAACGCAAATGCGCCTGTCAGACCGTGTCCGACCGCAGCAACATAGCCTTTGTCAGCGCGGGTGCCGACAATCATCCAGCCGCAAAGGATGCCAACAATGATCGACATCGGGATGATGAAGTCAGGGGGATTGCCTTCCGGAAAAAATGGTCCAAGGGCAATGCCGATATACCATCCATAGATCAAGAAGGCCAAAGCGCCTGCGAGGCGTCCAGCGGTGGGCATAGATCTGCCTCCTTATTGCGCCGTGTGCCGCGTTCTTTAGGGCGCGCGCGTCACGGTAATCTGCGTTACGTCACAGTTTCCGCTATGAAAAGTTCCCGCGCAAGAGGTCAGATAAAAGTTCCACATACGTCGGAACCGATCATCGAACCCCATGGCCGCTACTTCGTCCCATTTTGCATTGAACACCTCGTGCCAGCGGCGCAATGTCTGGCTGTAGCTTTCACCGAATTCAACCGAGCGGGAGATAGTTAATCCAGCCTTTTCAATCTCTTGGCGCAAAACCACGGGGCTGGGTAGCATCCCGCCCGGGAAGATGTACTTTTGAATGAAGTCGACGCCCCGCTTGTACACCTGCCACCTGCGGTGCTGTACCGTGATGATCTGGAGTGTTGCGTTCTTGCCCGGTTTCAGTCGCTCGCGCAGGGTTTGGAAGTACACGGGCCAGTATTTTTCGCCCACGGCCTCGAACATTTCGATGCTGGCAATGCCGTCGTAAGTTCCGGTTTCGTCGCGATAATCCTGCATTTTGATCGTGACCCTGTCCGACAGCCCCGCCTGCGCCATCCGCGCGACAGCATAGTCGTGCTGTTCCTGGCTGATGGTCAGGCCCGTCACCCGCAGCCCCCGTTCCTTGGCGGCATATTCGGCAAAGCCACCCCAGCCGCATCCAATCTCAAGCACATGATCACCGGGCTGTGCGCCCATCTGGTCGACCATGCTTTTGTATTTTTCGATCTGCGCGGCCTCGAGGCTTTCTTGGCCGGTGATAAATTTAGCCGATGAATACGTCATCGTATCATCAAGCCAGAGACCATAGAAATCATTGCCAAGATCATAATGGTAGCTGATGTTCTTGCGGGCCTGCTTTTTGGAATTGCGCTGCATCCAAAACCGCATCTGTTCGTAGAACCGCACCAGAAACTGACCCGGAAAACCGTCATACATGTCTTCGGCGTCGTCATGGACCAGATCCATCAAGGCCATCAGATCCGGCGTGGACCACCAGCCATCCATGTAGGCCTCGCAGAAGCCCAGATCGCCTTCGCGAATGGTGCGCGCGAACAGGTCGTCGTTATGGACATGCAATTCTGCCACGAAACCTGCACCTGCCCCCTCGGCACGAAACTGCCGGCCATCGGGCAAGGTGATATCCACACGACCGCGTTTCATCGTCTTGATCGTGTCAAAAACGGCAGAAAAATAGCGTGGGAGCTGCGCCTGCCCGTCGGTGCTGGTAAATATCATCGTCGTCCCTGTTGTCCGTTGCCGCAGCTCAGGTTTGCACCCCAGCGGCTTTGTTCTAAATTAACTCTTGATACGGTGAAGTCACGGGAAACATTAAAAAATAGTTTCACGGCCTGCCAAATCAATCAAAATCCGCGCCCTGCATAAGCGTCGAGCGCACGCGTGCGACCGACATCGGCGGGAACGATGGGATCTGGATATACCTGATCCGGACCCATCCCCCAACTTTGTGGTATCATATCATAATATGACAGGGCTGTATTCGATGGTTTTGTGCGATCTTCAGCAATCCAGCGGGTCACGTAAGCCCGGTCTTTGTCAAATTTATCCAATTGCGACACAGGGTTAAACACCCGGAAATAGGGGGTCGCGTCGGGGCCAGAGCCCGCCGACCATTGCCAGCCCATCGCATTGCTGCACGGGTCCCAGTCAATCAGGCAATCGGCGAACCAGTCCATCCCGATCTTCCAGTGGCTCAGCAGGTGTTTCGTCAGATAAGACGCCACGATCATCCGTCCCCGATTGTGCATCACACCTGTCACATACATCTCGCGCATGGCCGCATCGACAAAGCGGATGCCGGTGCGGCCCTGTTTCCAGGCCGTCACCTGCGGTGTTTCTTCGGTGTTCCATGGAAAGGCGTCCCAGGCCTCTTTCCAGTTGTCGGTCACAATGCGCGGCGTATGATGGGCTAGGTGATAGGCAAATTCGCGCCACACCAGTTCCTTGAGAAACACCTCGGCATCGGATTTTCCGTCGTGCAGCGCACGCCAGCCCGCATGCCAGCAACGGCGTGGGCTGATTTCACCATAGGTCAGGTTTTCGGAAAGTCCCGATGTGCCCTGAACCGCCGGAAGATCGCGATTTTTGATGTAGGTGCTGACCCGTTGTTCGATAAAGGCATAGAGCCGATCAGACGCGGCGGCTTCGCCCACGGTGCAGTGCGTGGCAAGTGTTGCCGCCCCGCGCCGCATTTCAGCCCCCATGTGCCAGTCACCCAAGCGGTCAGAGATCGGCCAACTGTCCGGTGCGTGGATCACGCCCGGCGTGGGCAGGACATCGGGCACATCGCGTCCGCGCACCGTGTTCCACATCGGTGTGTAGACCTTGTAGAAACCGCCCGTTTTCGTGGCGACGGTCCAAGGTTCAAACAGCAGATGCCCGGCAAAGCTACTGACATCCAGCCCGTCATTTTTCAGTTCGGCCTTTACGGAGGTGTCGCGCGCCTTGCTTTCGGGATCATACAGACGCGACCAATACACGGCCCCTGCCCCGGTTGCGCGCACGACGTCCCGCAGCACCGCCAGTGCATCACCCTGTCGCAGGATCAGGCGACTGTTTTTCGCCAGCAATGATTTGCCCAGATCATGCAATGACAATCCCAGCCGAAACTGCGCGGCGGCACCCAGACCAGAAACGATATTATCGTGAATAAACAATGGGATCACGGGACGACCCGTGGCGCAGGCCGCCGAAAGCGCGGCATGATCCGCCAAACGCAAATCACGTCGGAACCATAGAATAACTGGAGAATTGCTCATATCACCTCTGCGTCAGGCGCGGGGCGGTCGCCTGTTTACACGACCTGATCTAGCGCCATCATCAGCGCGTCAACCTCTGCTTGGCTGGTGTAGTGAACAAAACTCAGCCGCAGCACGCCGCGACCCAAATCGACACCCATCGCAGCCAAAGGGCGCTGCGCATAGAAATCGCCACCGCCGGCCATGATGCCCTGCGCGGCCAGCGCAGCTGCCGTAGTCGCAGCATCGGATTGCAATGCCAAAGCAACAGTTGGCGCCCGCCTGCGCGCATCTGCCGGTCCGATCAGTCGCATCGAATTCCTGGCGCTGACATAGTCGAGCAAAGGTTGCAGCAATGCCACCTCGTGGGCACGCATCAGGTCATGCGCTGTGCGTGCGGCCTCCGGTCCAGCGGCGGGACCGCCATGATATACCGACAGCGCCTCGAGATAGTCGGCCATCCCTGCGGACGCCGCTATCTGCGCATGATCAGGGCCTGCCGGTGTAAACCGTTTGTACAGCGTGCCCCCGTTGAAATGGTGCCCCTGATTGGGCAATTCCATGCCAAAGCCCGCGCGGATCACCATGATCCCCTGATGCGGGCCGAAGGTTTTGTAGGCGCTGAAAAGATAAACGTCACAATTCAGCGCCCCGATGTCCGGAAAGCCATGTGGCGCATAGCTGACCCCATCGACACAAACCCGCGCACCCGCCGCATGCGCCAGCCGTGTGATAGCGGCGACATCGTTGATTTCACCCACCACGTTGGAACAATGCGGAAAGCAAACAAGCGCCACATCATCGTCCAATATCGCCGCCAAATCATTGATGTTCAGCGCGCCGGTCTGCGGGTCGATGCGCCATTCGCGCACCGACACCCCCTCTTCGGCCAGCCGCCGCCAAGGGCCACTGTTTGCTTCGTGATCCTGATTTGTAACGATTATGCTTTGACCGGGCTTCAACCAGCGGCGCACGGCCTGCGCCAGAACATAGGTGTTCTGGGTGGTTGATGGCCCAAAGGACAGCTCTGGCGTGGCAACGCCCAGCATTGCCGCAAGTCGGGACCGCGCCTCGTCCATCTCATCACCACCCAGTCGCGACGCAGCATAGGCCGCATAGGGCGGAACCTTTCGTTCGGTGTAAAACCGATGCAGCCGGTCTATCACCTGCCGACAGGTGTACGATCCGCCGGCGTTCTCAAAAAACGCCTGCCCGTTCAGGGATGGCTGTTGAAATGCGGGGAACTGGGCGCGGACCCACGCGGTATCAAGCATCATTGCGATGCCGGGCGCAATTAGCCATTCACATCCACCACGACCCGGCCCTGAATCTGGCCTTTCAAAATGTCACGTCCCAGTGCGGGTAGGTCGCTTAACGTGGCGGGCTTGATCATGGCTTCCAGTTTGTCCATCGGCAGGTCTTGGGCAATGCGCGCCCAAGCCCGCAGGCGATTGTCATATGGCTGCATAACGCTGTCGATCCCAAGCAGATTAACCCCGCGCAACAGAAACGGGATCACCGTGGCGGACAAAGCCGCGCCACCGGCAAGGCCCACAGCCGCGACCGACGCCCCATATTTCATCTGTCCCAGCACACGGGCCAGCATATCACCGCCAACCGCATCGACACAGCCGCCCCAAATTTCGGCCTCAAGCGGGCGCTTGACCGTCTCATTAATCTCTTCTCGGGCGACAACGCGGGTCGCGCCCAACGATCTGAGGTAACCTGCCGTTTCAGGGCGCCCGGTCACGCCGGCAACCTCGTAACCCAAATTTGCCAAAATCGCCGTCGCCACCGAGCCGACACCGCCCGCAGCACCCGTGACCAGCACAGGTCCGTCTTTGATCCCATGATCTTCGAGCGCCATAACAGCCAACATCGCCGTGAACCCAGCGGTTCCAACAGCCATCGCCTGGCGGGTCGTCAGACCATCGGGCAAAGGGACCAGCCAATCGGCTTTGACGCGGGCCTTTTGCGCATAGCCGCCCCAATATGCCTCGCCCACGCGCCAACCGGTCAGGACAACCTTATCACCCGCCTTGTACCGTGGGTCATCCGAAGCCTCGACTGTGCCAGCGAAATCAATGCCGGGCACGTGGGGGTAGTTGCGCACCAAACCACCGCCCGGTCCGATGCACAGGCCGTCTTTGTAGTTCAAAGTCGAGTATTCGACAGCAACTGTGACGTCGCCCTCGGGCAGCCGGTCCATGGACAGTTCCTGCACCGTGGCGTTCGTCTTGCCGTCTTCGTTCTTTTCTACAACCAATGCCTTGAACATCATCTGCTCCCTCAAATCCAAAATTTTTCGTTTACTGTCGCAGACCGCAGACCATCGGGCGTTTCGACATCCAACACCGTGGCGTCATCCCAATGGGTCATCTTGACCATGCCTATCGCGACATTCGTGCCATAGTCGGGCGATTTCGCGGCCGATGTGATCTGCCCGACCTTCTTACCATTGGCCAACAGCGGCCACGTCCGATCACAAGGCGGAATATCGCCCGCAATTGAAATCGCCCTGATCTGCTGGGTCGGGCCGTCCTTGGCCACCCGCAACAAGGCGTCGCGACCGACACAGCCGATGGCGGTCTGCGTAGAACAAAAGCGGCCCAAACCGGCCTCGTGGGGTGTGTTTTCGCGGGTCATGTCATTCCCGTAAGACAACAGGCCGCCTTCGATCCGCTCGATCAGATTGGGGCAACCTGCCCGAACATCCAGATCCTTGCCCGCCTCGAACAACGCATGCCACAGCGGCATACCGTTTGCAGTGCCGTCGACATAAATCTCGAAGCCACCCTGTTTGGAATAGCCCGACCGCGCCACGGCCATGCTGACGCCTTGAAAATCGAACCAGCCGAAACGGAAAAATCTTATGTTGCGCACCGCGTCGCCAAAGACCCGCGCCATCAGCTCATCAGCCTGTGGGCCCTGCACGGCCAGCGGCGAGATATCAGGTTCATCAACCAGTACGTCCAGCCGATAACCGTAAGCCAAACCTTTGACCCAAAGCAATAAATCGCTATCTGCAATAGAAATCCACCAGCGATCCTCGGATAGTTTCAATGCAACCGGATCATTCAGCATCCCGCCAGTTTCATCGACAATCGGCACGTAGTAGCATTGTCCGGGCAGCATCCCGCGCAAATCGCGCGGTGTCAGCATTTGCATCAATCGGGCCGCATCGGGGCCGCGCAGTTCGACCTGGCGTTCGCAGGCGACGTCCCAGACCTGCACCGCAGACTTCAGGTGATGATAGTCAGCCACAACACTGTCAAAGACAGTGGGCAGCAACATATGATTGTAGACGGTATATCCTTTGACGCCAGCGGCCTCTACCCCATCCGAAAAAGGGGTCCGACGCATGCGGCGCGATTGCGCGATGATGGCCATCATATGTCCTTTGGCAAAAACAGAGGGTCTGTGTCGGTCGGCTGGGTGCCAGCGGCGGTCAAACGCTGATCCCCGCACAGCCGATGATTTATAGCATTAATAACGTGACGTAATGCACTGATTTTAAACGTATTACACCACGCCATTGCCAGGCAACACGCGGGTGCGATCACGGCTTGGGACCTTTCCAGTCGATCGGGCAAATCTCGGCTGATTTGCCGCCAAAATCCCAGACGCGACCATAATCGCGGACTTTTGATTTCACACCCTGGGCGGCAATAATGTCGGGACCCATCCAATATTTGGAATTGCTTACCATGACGGGATGATCGGGGCTTTTGCCCGCCAACATCTCAATCTCGCCTTGGATCTTGCGGCCGATATAGATGCCCCGCTTGGTGCCTTCGCGGACGATTTCGACCTTTTCGCGCTCGGCGCCGATGATTTCGGACACCAGCATGGTGAACAGTCCGGTAGTGCCGCCCGCCGCGCCGCTGAAAATTTGCAGCAGACCGTTATAGGCTTTTTGCGTCGAACGCTCATCCACATAAGCCGCAACGCGCCAATTGCCCTCGGCCATGCGGCCCGGAATATCCACCAACAGGCCCACATTCAGACCCGACAGATCTTCGCCCTCGAAATGCCCCTCATCAATGGCGATGGCCATCCAGGCGTGGCAGTGCCCCTCGGTTGGGGCATGTGCACCCAGTGAAACGACGCAGGGGCAAAACACGGTGCACGAGCAGTTCAAGAACAGTTCACCCTTGATGGCCCATTCCGTCGGCTTCATCTTACGGCGCAGTGGGTTACTTTCCATCCGCTGATTTATGCGCTGCGAAATTGCCAGTCGATCAGCAGGTTCTCTATTTTTTTCAGCCACTTGCATCCCCTTTTTAAATTATCGTAACAACAAGTCCCGCCGCGATCAGCAGCGCGCCCGTTGGTTTGATCACATGATGCCCGATTGCGGGCAGTTTTTCAAAAATCATCAAAATCGTGGCCAGACCCATCCACAAAAGGCTCATCACTCCGCCGACAAAACCCAAGACCATAAAGCCCCAGCAACAGCCGACGCAAAACGCGCCCAGCCCGAGCCCCATCCGCAGCCCGCCCATAAATCCGGTCTTCCAATGACCCATGAAATAGGTCATCGGCGCGTGGCAAACGCCGTGGCACACCTCTTTGGCGCGGGTAAACTGGAACGCGCCAACTGCGATCATGACAGCCCCCGCAACACCCCCGGACGTCGCAATGCCCAAGCTATCGACCAAGGCAAAGCCGATCAGCGCGACCTGCACGACGGCGATCACGGCAGCAAAGGCAACCCACACCACAAAATAGCCCAGCAGGACCCCCAGCCACCCGGCACGCGTGCCATCGGCGCTGATCATCAGGCGCTCATAGGTGGTCAGGGTTGGTACCATCGTCGGCAACATCATCGCCGCCATCATCACCGCCCACATTGGAAACAATGCGCCTACCGTCACCATCGGCATCATGTTCATGCCCACGGGCCGACCAAGAATATCAACACCGGACATGCGCGCCATCATGAACAGAGCGGCCCAAGCCACTATAATAGCAGTGAAAAATCCCAACCACAGGAGTGATCGCGTCGGAAAACGAAGTTGCGATATGATCACGGGGGGTCCTCTCAGACGACTCAGGGCTTGCACAAAGATATGTCAGACGTTTAATTGTCTGACAAATGAAAATTGATCCAGCAAAGCCCGCCGACCTATCCGCCCAGATCGCCAAGGCGATCCGCGATGCGATTATGTCCGGCGCACTACCCGTCGATGAGCGGCTCCCCTCAGAGGCCGAATTGGCAGAGAAGTTCTCTGTATCCCGGCCAACCGTCCGTGAGGCGCTTAAAAGGCTTGCCGCGCAATCGCTGATCAGGACCCAGCGCGGCGCGACCGGTGGGGCCTTTGTGAACCGGCTGAAATACCAAGACGCATATGGCCAGCAAATCACGACCTCGACGCTGCTTCTTTCCATGAACGATGTCAGCTTCGCCACCGCATGCGAGGCGCGCTATGCTTTGGAGCGCGCCTGCGCCCCGCTCTCGGCGCAGCGCCGGACCGCTGATCATCTGGCGACCATGCGGGCCGAAGCACACCGACAGTGCCAGCCCGGTCTAACCGATCAGGCCTTCTGTGCTTCTGACGTGGCGTTTCACCGCGCACTTGTGGATGCTGCGGGAAACCCTGTGCTGTCCTACCAACTGGCGGGCGCGGTCGAAGCGATGCAACCGCTGATGAATATGATCACGTTCAGCGCCCGCTCGCGCCAGCGGATCATCGACCTGCACGTGCAGATCACCAACGCGATCGAAGCGCAGGATGCGGCCAAGGCCGATCAGAACCTGTCGGATCTTTCACGCTACACCCAGCAACTTGCCCAAGAAGTGATCACCCAAAGAAACACTGCCGGCGTTACGAAATGACACTTGCGACATCTGATCGGCGTCCCTAATTTTTAAACTGGTTATAACGGGAGTAACAACCATGAAACTTGCCGCCCTTCTGGGTGCCGCTTCGATTGCGGCGCTATCGACTGTCGCTGCAGCGCAGGATGCCGATCTGCTCGTCTTTGACTATCCAGGGTTTGAAAAACCCGCATACCACCAGGACTATATTGCGGCGCACGGCGACAGCCCGACCTTCACGTTCTTTGGTGATGAGGATGAAGCGTTTCAAAAAATCCGGGCCGGTTTCAAGGCGGATGTCGCACATATCTGCGCGGGCTCCGTCAGCAGATGGACCGAAAGTGGCATTCTCGAACCGTGGGACGTCAGCAAGATCACGGCCTATGGGGACCTTGACAGCAACCTGACTGGCACGGACGTCGGCGCAGGTGATGCCGTTTATTTTGTGCCGACTGATTTTGGCTCCACGGCCATCGCCTATAATCCAGACGAGGTCAGCGCAGATGATGTGGCCTCGCTTGATGTTTTCAAGAACCCCAAGTTCGCCGGTCGTGTCACGCTGCCAGACAACGTCGATGACGCCTATGCACTGGCATATCTGGCCACCGGCGTGGACAATTGGACGAATGTAACGGATGCACAGTTCGATGCCGCCTCGGCCTGGCTGCGCGAAGTGCACCCCAATCTGCGGACCTACTGGACCGATCCCGCAGAGCTGGCACAGCTCTTGTCGTCAGGCGAAATCCTGGTCAGCTGGGCATGGAACGAAACCTATCCGACGATGGTCGAAGAAGGCCGGCCCATCGGCTTCCAGCGCGAGGCCGCCGAAGGCTCGTCGCTGTGGCTGTGCGGCTATGTCAATCTGGCCGACGGGCAAGGCGTCGAAGACAAGGCATATGACTATCTGAACGCGATGCTGGCAGATTCGTCCGTGGTGCCTTTGCTTGACGCAGGCTTTGGTTCTGCAAACGCAACTGCACTGACATCACAGGTCACCGACGCAGATCTCAGAGCGGCCGGCCTTGGAAACATCGACGTCCCGGTTCTGGCGCAGCTGCCAATGTCGAACGCAATGCGCGAACGTCAGGCCGAAACCTTTGAGCTGATCAAAGCCGGTTTCTAAGCCAACGCAGCCACATAACAACCATGCAGGCGGTACAATATGTGCGGCCTGTATCACCACCGTAAGGTAGATCTTGATCCACCTGCCATACCGCATACGGCGCGCTGGGCTGGCACCTGTGCCCGACTTGTGTAAAAGATGCGTCATGACAGATAGACCAACCGATTCATCCTATCCGCGGAAGACGCACAACCGGGTTCTATGTTCGGTTGTCGTTGCCGTAAGCATGATAGCATTGATTTTGTTGGGTTTTGGGCACCGCCCATTGTCCGCGCAGGTAAATGCCTATGTTATTTCGGGCGGATCATTGTCGGACCTATGCGGCGGCGAAAATGCCCCCGACATCAGCCATGCGACCTGTAGGGCATGCCTGATCACCAGCAGCAGCGACCTGTGCGCGCCGACAGCTTTGCCCCATATCGCAAGGGGCGGCGCAACACTCATGTGGGCAATGCGGCCCAAATCCGTCTCCTTTGCCCATCTTGATCCGCTCCCTCAGGCCCGCGGACCGCCCACCGCCTGATCAGAGGTAGAATCGAACACCCAGATCAACAGGCCCTGTCGGGATCGACAGCGCCGATGAGGAATATGTGACATGTACTTTAAAAAATTGGCTGCAACGGCCATTTTCACCCTGCTTGCCCCAGCGGCTTGGGCTGATGCAGCCATAACAATCACCAACGCAAAGTCGTTTGAAACAGCCCCCAGCGCGATGGTCGGTGGCGGTTTTCTGGACATTACCAACACCGGCACCGAAGATGACCGCCTGATAGCGATCATTGCGGACTTTCCACGCGTTGAACTGCATACGACTGAATTCACCGATGGCATTGCCCGCATGATGCATGTGGACGGAATCCCAATACCCGCCGGCGCGACCGTGCAGCTCGCTCCGGGCGGGTTTCACGTGATGTTCATGGGCTTGCAGGGTGATCCGCTGGAGGACGGCGAGACGATTCCTGCCACCCTTGTCTTTGAAAAGTCCGGTGAAGTCGAAATTACTTTTGACGTTGTCAAACGCGACATGCAAACCAGCAACTGACCCCACAACGGCGCGGCAGGTCGCTGATCCGTCGCGCCGCACCTCCCCAAGGAGAGCGTATGAAACCTATCATCTTTGGTGCCAGCACCCTGATCTTAGCCGGTGCTATCGGCATTTACGTCCTGCAGGTATCAACCACACAGCCGGATGCACCCTGCGGCGATACTGCCGTCGGGGCCACAATCGGCGGCCCATTCACGTTAATCGCCGAGACCGGTGAAACCATCACGGACGCCGAAGTGATCACCAAACCCACGTTGGTCTACTTCGGCTACACGTTCTGCCCTGACGTCTGCCCGCTTGACAGCGCCCGCAACGCGCAGGCCACCTACTTGCTCGAAGATCGCGGCTATGACGTGGGATCGGTGTTCATCTCGATCGACCCAGAGCGGGATACACCACAGATTGTCGGCGATTTCACGGATAACTTTCACGAGGATATGCTAGGCCTGACAGGAACTTCCGCACAAGTGCGTGCCGCATCACAAGCCTATAAAACCTACTATCGCGCGCAAGAAGGTGACGACGAGTACTATTTGGTTGACCATTCAACCCAAACTTATCTGATGTTCCCCGACACCGGCTTTGCGACGTTCTTTCGGCGCGACAACACAGCAGACGACATCGCGGACACCACCGCCTGCTTTATTGATGCCGCCCGCTAGTCCGCGCAATTTCGGCGCCGTTCAGCAGGCCAATCAAGACCTGCAGTGGTTTGTGCAACCTGGCCTGAACGGCCAGATGGTAACCAACGTGAAAACGATCCGTGATCAGGGCGTACCGGACCCAGCTAAGCAACAATGGCGACAGGACAAACCATGGATATTCTCAATATCATCTTCGCTGCCCTGAGTATCGGGCTTGGCTGTTTTGGCTGGCTGGCACCGCGCTATACGATGGCGACCATTGATCTTGTCGCGGGGGCTTCAACGATGGGACCGTCTGAAATTCGCGCCTCGGCTGGGGCGCTGTTTGTGGGGATGGGGGTTGGTGCGCTTTTGATCGGCACGCCGGCGGCTTTCGCCATGCTTGGGTTTTGTTGGAGCGGGGCGGCTGCGTATTCCGGGGTGATCCGGCCAGTGATTCCGAAAGTATCCGGCCACCCATTCCGATTTTATCCGGCCACTGGTTCCGGAGCATCCGGCCACCCTGTGATGTGATGCTGCGAGGCAATCTGTAACTGGCTACCGTCTGGCTTTTTAGCTTTGAGGGAAGCCCGATGAAGAGATTGCCGATGCGGAAGATACGAGATGTTT
>Ga0208544_10001161_pt1 | contig 18738 bp, 14 predicted proteins | sample DEB08_DNA_9_FD_184526 | JGI IMG/M metagenome (GOLD analysis project Ga0208544, IMG submission 184526) | Aqueous microbial communities from the Delaware River and Bay under freshwater to marine salinity gradient to study organic matter... | ecosystem: Environmental > Aquatic > Marine > Coastal ... | reverse complement strand
ATCCAGAAAGTTTGTACCGCTGGATGATAAACCGTCTGGTAGCCCGCTGCGGTAGCTGCGGGCATCACCCAGTGCAGGAGTCCTTCTTCGGCGGGGTCCGCAGTCTGTTGCAACCACAGGTGTTGGGTCAACACTTTGGGGAAATAGGTGGATAAAAAAGCATGGCCAAGGCTTGGATCCGGCGCTAATTCAACCATTACGGGGAGTAGCCCCCCGAAAATGGGTGGGAAATACTGACTGGGGTCAGGGGTAGTCTGCGGGTAATAAAGTGAACCATCCGTATTTTGGTGCTGGAAAATAACTTCCCAAATCTGTGCGGCAGTTTCCCAGTGAACGCGTGCCAACGCCCACAAGAAAATGAGCCAGGCTGCGGGCAGCGCACCAGTAAGGGCAAGGCCATTTCCGCTTAAAAAACCCTGGGCGGCTTGCAGGAGTTGTTGTTCCTGGTTTTGGGGAGGTGTCATTGCAAAATTAAAATTGAAAAATCTCTCCACAAGATTGAAAAAAAATCGCTGTTAACGGTTTTTTTTAGTCACTTTCCCCATTTTCGTTAAAAAGCAGGATTTTTTCTTATTCGTTTTTTTCGCCTGATAAAAGTAAGCTGGCCAGGGAATAATTATTGTGTGTTTTTTTATATTATTTAAAAAAAAATAGGTAAGATTACAAAAGTAAAAGGTATAACAGATGATCACCTAATCACCTAATCACCTAATCACCGTTAATAACCTTTTACAATTCAAAACCACCTAAATTTTTATTCATGAAAAACCACCTTTGGGGCGCAATACTGCTCGCCCTTGTTGTCCTGGCTGCCGCTTGTAGCCCGGATGAAAACACGGATTTAGATGATCGCTTATCCGTAGCACTCCATGCTGCCGACCCCGTGAATGGGAAGGCGGGGTTTAAATTACCCAAGAGCTACGATTTTGCTTCGATTCCCCAGGATCCCCGCAATGCACTGACCGGCGAGAAAGTAACCCTGGGCCGGCTGCTTTACCACGAAACGGGCCTGGCCACTAATCCTAAACGCCCCGAAGGTACGGGCACCTACTCCTGTGCCTCTTGTCATTTTGCCAGTGCAGGTTTCCAGGCCGGGCGCTTCCAGGGGATCGGTGAAGGGGGATCAGGAATTGGGCACAATGGACAGGATCGCCTGCGGATAGACACCTACCTGCCCGAAGAATTGGACGTGCAGCCCGTGCGGTCGCCAACGACGTTGAATGTAGCTTACCAGCAAGTGATGCTCTGGAACGGTCAGTTTGGCGCTACCGGCCCCAATACGGGCACGGAGGCGCAATGGACAGAAGGTACTCCTATTGCTACAAATCACCTGGGCTACGAAGGGGTAGAAACGCAAGCCATTGCGGGGTTAAATGTCCACCGGTTGGTCATCAATGAGGCGTACCTGGAAAGTTTGGGTTATACCAACTTGTTTGATGCTGCCTTTCCGGAAGTGCCCGAGGCTACCCGTTATTCCCGCGAAATGGCCGGATTGGCCATTGCTGCTTACGAGCGCACCTTACTGGCCAATCAAACGCCCTTTCAGCGCTACCTGGAAGGCAAACCCAACGCGATGAACGATGCGGAAAAGCGCGGTGCGCTGCTGTTTTTTGGCGAAGCCAACTGTGTGAGCTGCCACCGGGGCCCTGCCCTGAGCACCATGACCTTTTATGCCTTCGGCATGGGTGACCTGGATCAGTGCCCGGAACAAACTTTCGGTGCCGGTATGGACACCCCGGCCAATTTAGGACGCGCCAGTTTTACCCACAACGACGCGGATAAATACGCCTTTAAAACCCCCACTTTGTACAACATGAAGGATTCTCCTTTTTATGGGCATGGTGGTACTTTTCGCAGTATCTCGGAAGTCGTTAATTACAAAAACGGAGGTGTCCCACAGAACGACCGGGTTCCAGCCAGTTACCTGGCCGATCAGTTTCGCCCCCTGGGCCTAACGGCTGCTGAGGTCAATGACATTACCGCTTTTCTGACTACGGCACTGTACGATGCTGATTTGCACCGCTACGAGCCTGCCTATTTGCTGAGTGGGCAGTGTTTTCCGAACAACGACGTGCAGTCGTCCCTTGATTTGGGCTGTAACTAGGATTAGAATTTCACCCCTAATTGTTCTATCTGCGCCCGGCGATCGCGGCCCTGCATGACGTACATCCACCCCGGATACTCCTGCGGAAGCTGGCTGGCCTGGTCGAGTTGCTGCAGTTCATCGGGGGTGAATTTCACCTCACTTGCCTGGAGGTTGTCCTCCAGTTGGTCCAATCGTTTGGCACCAATGATGACTGTCGTGACGGCTTCCTGGTGCAATAGCCAGGCCAGGGCCAGCCGCGCTACGGTAACTCCCTTGGTTTCGGCCATGGGCTGCAGGAGGTCCAGGATGTCGAAGGCCCGCTCCTTGTCGATCGGCGGGAAGTCGAAGGCCACCCGGCGGGCACCTTCCGGCCCCTGGCCATCGCGGTTAAATTTCCCGCTCAGGAAGCCACCCGCCAACGGGCTCCAGACCATGAGCCCTAATTGCTGGTCCTTCAGCAAAGGAATGATCTCCCGCTCCAGGTCGCGCCCAGCAATGGTGTAGTAAGCTTGTAAAGAAACGAATTTGCTCAGTTTTTGTGCATCCGAATAGGCCAGGGCTTTCATAATGTGCCAGGCCGCCAGATTGCTGCAACCGAGGTAGCGGACTTTGCCACTGCGGACGATATCTTCGAGCGCCCGGAGCGTTTCTTCCAGCGGCGTGAAGGGGTCGAATCCATGTATTTGGTAGAGGTCGATGTAATCCGTATCCAGTCTTTTCAGGCTTTCGTCCACTTGCTGGAAGATGTGCGATCGGCTCAAGCCCGTTTGATTGGGGCCTGCTCCCATGGTCGCTCTTACCTTGGTCGCCAGAACCAGGTTTTTTCGATCCAGGCCCAGGTTGCGGATGGCTTTTCCGGTCATCTCTTCGGACAGGCCTTCGGAATAGGCGTTGGCGGTATCGATAAAATTAATACCGGCATCCACGGATCGTTTGACCAATCCATCCACCGCCTGCTGATCCAATTCACCAATGGTGGTCCAAAATCCCCGTCCGCCGAAAGTCATCGTACCCAGGCACAGTTCAGATACCAAGAGCCCGGTGTTTCCTAAGATGTTGTACTTCATAAACGTTGTTTTAGCGAGATGAATAGCTGATTGCAAAGTGGAACAAGATACTAAAAAGAACGGAAATAAGCTTCCCTTGGTCACCCTACCACAAGTAATGTACGGTGTGTTCCAACCGTTCGCCGTTCCAATAGATCCGTCGGTAGCCGGGGCGTTTGTGGTCAATTTCAAAGGTAGGGATCTGGCCGTTGAGTTGAAAAAAAGTACTGGGCGTGATGTGGACGTCGATATTGTGCAGGCGCAATGATTTTTCAACATGGTAGTGCCCGCAAAAGATACTAATCGGGTAGGGGTGCGCCAATAAGAGCGGCAGCAGGGCATCGCTATTGCGCAAGGGATAGTTTTGATCCATGAATGGAACCCCCATCGGGAGGGGCGGGTGGTGCATAAACAAACAAATAGGTCGTTGGTGGGTTTCCAGGTACTGCTGCAAAAAGAGGAGTTGTGCTTCCGGTAGCACCCCGCTGCTGGTATCCAGAAAAGCCAACGGTGGTTGTTCGGCTTTCCCCGGGTAGTACAACTGGGTACCAGGTGTTTCGGCGGATAGGTCAAAGCAAGCCATCATCAGGCCAACGTCATCGTGGTTGCCAGCAAGGAGCAGGTAGGGCATCTGACGCCGGTCCAGTTCGGTTTTTATCCATTGGTAAATGATCGTTTGTCCGGTTTGGTAGCACAAATCCCCGGTTATGACCAGGAGGTCAAATGTTTGCGGGGCGAGGGTGTCCAGGAGTTGGCGGAAATTGCCACGGACATCAATACCAAAGGTCTCTTCGTTGGCAAAACCAATGTGGATGTCCGTAATTTGAAATAGGATCATAGGAGCATTCAGCTGATGGCGTAATCTGTTAAACGACACTTTACGCGCAGAACTTGTTGGATTTCTTCTAAATCTACTTCGTAAGGGCGGTATACGGAACTGTTGTCCGAAATAAGGCGCAATTTTTTCAAACTATTGCCCTCTTTCACTTGCTGTATCCTTTTGACCACCAGTACATCGGTAACAATGACGTACACCTGGTTGTCGTGCAGGGCTGGGATGTCTCCGTTGAGAGGGCGCTCCAGGGCTTCACAGATCACCAGATCACCATTGGTGATGGTCGGCAACATGCTGTCACCACTGATCGCAAACGCCAGCAACTCGCCTTCGAGGTTGGGGATACTGAAGCGGGGCAGGTCCTCCAGGTAATCAGGATCCTGGTAGGTGAGGGCATAGCCGGCCAGCGCTTTACGGGCAACCAGCCTGATGTTTTGGCGCCCGTCTTCCTGCAGGAGGTTTTTGTACTGGCTCGCCAGCCCCGGGAATTCCGGTGCATCCGCCCGGAAGGGGCGATCGGTAAAACCAAACAAATAATTGGCATCTATGCCGAAAGTACTACAAAGCTGTTCAATCTGGTCAACCGTAAGATTGCGGTCTCCTTTCAGAATACTGTTGATAACGTGGTTGTAGGAGCCTAAGTGTTTGGCAATATCCGACTTGCCCCGGATAATATGGTGTTCTTCCAACAAACTAAATATTGACCTAAAACCTTGATTTACAGTATTTTTTAAAAAATCTGCCATTTATTTTAAAATAAAAGTTTGAATTAATTTGCTATTAATCAACAATGTGTTTTATATTTGTACATCAAGCAACAATAAGTGTTTGTATTGCTACAAAATATTGCTTGCAAGATACAATAAGTTTCGTAAAACCTTCAGCCATGAAATCAAATACAACGCAAAACGCACCTCGCGGGGGTTATGGCCGCCGCCAGGGAATGGAACCCGGAGGAGCAGTACCGCTGGGGCCGATTATCAATTGGGCCGCACTCTGGACCCGCCTGTGGTTGTTTCTTAAACGGCTGGTTGCCGAGGTGTGGTACCTCGTGTCCAGGCGGCAACCCCAGCAGTCGGCTACGACCAATTACCGCCGCTACCAGACCGAGCCACAGGGACGGTCTTTGCTGCTGTTCCGCAAATGGTCGCTTCCGTTGTTTAAGGTGGCCGCAGCGCTGGTACTTTTTTTCTATGTGATGCAAAGGGATATCCAGTTTTCCATCCAGATGAAGGCGCCACTCGGGCAGTTGGTAGCAGCAAATGAGGCCACGGGAGACAGCCGCACGGAAACCATGGGTTTTGTGCAGTCGGTTGCCTTCGGCGGAGCAGGGCACAACCAGAGCCAGGAGGTGGCACCCGCTACGGCCCAGGTGGTGGAAGATTATTTGGAGCGCTTTGCCGCGGTCGCGCAGGCCGAGATGACCAAATACGGTATTCCGGCTTCCATTTCCATGGCACAGGCTATCCTGGAAAGCAATGCCGGTCAGTCCGTAGCTGCGCGGGTTGATAAGAACCATTTTGGTGCACCACTGGCCGGTCAGCCCTACGAATCGGCCTGGCGCAACTGGCGGGAACACAGCTTGCTTTTGGTCAACCGGTTTGGACAACTCCGCAAGCTCGGCAATGACTACCGTTCCTGGGCCCGGGGATTGGAAAAAGCAGGCTACAGCAAACAAGACCATTACGCTAACAAACTGCTCGAGATCATCGATCGCTTCCACCTGGAACAACTGGATGATCCTACGATATAAATAGCTTGTTCTCCGTTTTCTTCTCGTTTGAAACCACCTCTGCGGGGGTGGTTTTTTATTATACCTTTGTGCTGAAAAAATTCACCCCTGGCATGACGGAACAACCGGAAATTACGATTCTTTTTCAGGACGAACATCTTTTGGTCGTGGACAAACCCACCCAACTACCTACGCACAAGAGTGAAGGGATGCCGCATGATGCGCCCTACCTGACCAAGGTCCTGGGGCAGCAATTGGGGTGTTCGATCTACAATGTGCACCGGCTCGATGCCAAAACCTCCGGGGTGATGATGGTTGCGCTAACGCCGGATATTGCCCGGGTACTGACCGAACAATTTGCGGGTAAAATGGTGCGCAAAAGTTACCAGGCCATCGTCAAAGGCTGTCCTGGAGATGGGGTTTTCGACCGCAAAGTAAAGAAAGCAAAACACGGTAACCAGGTTAATGCGGAGACCGAATACCGAACCCTCCAAACCGTTACCACGGATATCGACCACAAGGGACAAACTGCGGTGCAACTCAGCTTAATGTCGCTGATCCCCCTTACGGGCCGTTGGCACCAACTGCGCCAACACTGTTCCCAGGCCTGGCACGATATCCTGGGCGATTCCCAACACGGCGACTGGGGGCTGAATCACATCATCGAGGAGCGCACCGGCGTAAAGCGGTTGTACCTGCATGCCTGTGAACTGGGTTTCACCCACCCCGTTACTCAAGTTCCGCTGGACTTTCAGGTGCCGCTGCCAACTGATTTCGAGCAGGTGTTGAGCCTCTTCCCATAAAAAAAGGTGTCGGATATCCACCGTTGGACCGACACCTTTTTTATTGTTCTATGAGGTCTTACCGCTGTAGATCCCTACGCCTGACCCGGGTTCGTTCTTTCCGCTGACGTCCGGTTTTGGGTGCTTTGGCGCGTGTAATCCGGCCAACTTTTTTGTGAAAAATAGCCCTGGTATTGCTGGCCTTGTTTTCTACGTTCGCCCGGTTGGCGGCGGTGACGACGTAGGTATAGGTCTGCCCAACCTGGGTGGTATTGTCATAACAGGTTACCCAACGGCTGTTTTCTGCTTGTAGGGGCGTCAGCTGAAGGATGTTTGCGGGGTTTTCCAGGTCGCCCACCTCGTTGCCGGCGAAGCGATAAACGACAAAGTAGTGGGTTGCTGTTCTTAGGCCAGCAGCAGTGGTGCCGGGCTTCCAACGCAGTCGAACGCCAGCTTCCTGCAACTTCGGCCTGCGCAGGTCGGCTAACGGTAGTTTGGGGAGTTCCAGTTCCGGCCGCTCTGGCCAGAGCGCTTTGGTTTGATAGTAAGCCTGCAGGCTATCCCGGAGCCGCAAAGGATTGCTTTGTAATGATTTGGCACTAAAATAAGCGCTACCCTGGGTTTGGAAATTGCGGCGATTGAGTTGAATCTGGCGCGGAATTTCTCCCGGATCATTCCAGGCCAGCTCTTTGTTGTTGCCTACTTTGTAGGCTGCGTGGCCGGTGTAGACCGGTATCGAACGGGCATTTTGACTCCACCACTGCACCAGGGTCTGGTAATCAGCAGGTGCAAAACCAATGTTCCAATAGAGTTGGGGCATGACGTAATCAATCCAACCTTTGGCAATCCAGTTGAGGACATCCGCGTGGAGATCGTCGTAGGACGTTGCACCAGCCTGGGTATCCGATCCCCTGACCGGGTCCAGGCTTTTGTTGCGCCAAACGCCGAACGGGCTCACCCCAAACTGGATGGCTGGGTTGGTGGTTTTGATTCTTTCGTGCAGGTCTCCCACCAATTGATCCGTATTGTTGCGGCGCCAGGCGTTGATATCCTTGAACGGCTGGCCATAAAATTTAAAAGTACCTTCATCCGGGAAAGGAATATCCTTGATGGGGTAGGGGTAGAAATAGTCGTCGATATGGATACCGTCGATCGGGTAATTGTCTACGAGTTCACCGACCACGTCTACGAGGTGCTGGCGTACGGCGGGAATGCCCGGATTAAAATACATTTTTCCGCCGTAGGCTACCAGCCAGTCGGGGTGTTGGAATACGGGGTGGGTGAGGAAAAGGCTGGCCGTGTCCATGTTCATGGAGGCGCGGTAGGGGTTGATCCAGGCGTGAAACTCCATGGACCGGCGGTGGGTTTCCTCGATCATGAAGGCCAGGGGGTCAAAATCATCCTGTGGGGCAGCGCCCTGGCGACCAGTCAGGTAAGTCGACCAGGGAGCATAAGCACTGGGGTAGAAGGCATCCGCAGCGGGGCGCACCTGCACAATAACGGCATTGAGGCCCATGGCCTCAAGTTGATCGAGAAGGTTGCGATACTGCTCTTTGAGGGCGATGGGGTTGGCGGAGGGTTTCTGGGGGTAGTCAATGTTGAGGACGGTGGCCACCCACGCGGCCCGCAGTTCTCGTTTGGGTGCTTGCAACCGTTGGTAGGCTACGGTTTGTGCATTCAGTGAGAGGGTAGCAAAAAAGCATAAAAGGGCACAAAGGCCCACGATACTTTTGAAATGGAATGTATTCATAGTTGGTTTTTTCCAGAACAGATAATAAGTGGCGGAACACCAGCAGGGATGTCAGCCTGTAAATACTTGGCGCAAAGATCTATTTTTCTTCGGCTGCCAGCAATGTTTCCAGGGCAACTCCCGCTTCTTCCCGACAGGTTTTTTCCAGCCAATAACGGTTAACCAAGTTAGAAGATTGCTGAATTTGCAAATAGAGCCGGGCAAATTTTTTTTCTTTATCGACTACGCCGTAATGGCGCGGTTGTTGCTTGATTAGGGTCAGTTTCTTGGCGAAACGCAAAAAATTGGTGTATTGTTTCTTTAGATCAACCGTCATTTTTCGATTGCGAATGACGTAGATCCGGAAGGTCTCGATAAGGGACAACAAGGCTTCCGTGTCGCCCAATGAATAGTAAGTGGCCAGGAGCAGGTTGTTGTAGCTGAGGTGGTATTTGATGTCGGAGAAACGAACCAGCAGCAAGTGGTCCAGGGCCTCACTGAACCGCTGGGTTGAAAAATACAGGTGTGCCATGTTGTAGTTGTAGGAGTTTTCCTGCCGGTTTACCGGCAGTTTTTCCTTGTAGGTTTCGAGGAAATAGGCGGTCCATTGGAACTCTTCCAAGATACAACCCAGTACGGTAATATTTTTGTAATTCCATTCATTGAGTAAGCCGTTGCTGAGGATAAGCTCCGTACGCAGGCCCTCCTGGTACAGTTCAAAGAGCTCTTTTTGGAACACCCGGATCCCTTTATTGATCTGCCGTACACAATAATTGTTGGCATAGGAGTAGAGGGCAATCTGGTCGGCAAGGGAAAAGTTGTCCGTTTCCTCGCGCAGCATTTGCTTGAGGTTGTGGTAATGGATCGGTTCGTTTTCCTCCCGCAAACTCATCAGGATGGTATAATACAAGCGGATGGTTTTATCTTGCGAAAACCGTTCTTTTTCTTGTTGATAATAAGTGAGGACTTCCACCAAAAAGCTAAAGTCGAAGTGGGAATTCATCAGGATCTGGTTCGCGGTAAGTTCACAGCTTAGTTTGAGCTTTTCCAGCAAGTAGTAGCGGTCTAACTGGTCGTTGAGTTCTTGTAAGAGCCCCGATTTACTGCGATCTTCGTGCTGGGTATGGTAGTAAGCCATCACGTTGAGGTAGTTGAACTGGGTTCGGTAATATTCTTTGTCTTTGGTGGGGTAATTTTTTAATTTCTTCTCCAGGTTTTTGGCCCGGTTTTTCAAGAGGTCAAATTGGTTGTTCTCAAAGGTCGACTCCAGGAGAAAAATGTCTTCGCTAAAAGGTTGGGCTTCGTAGTGCTGCTGGGCCAGGTAACTGTGGAAAAGTTTTTTTAAACTGGACATGGTATTGAAGAGCAATTGCTCAGAATAGGGTTCTCCCCGGAACAAATGCTTGAAAACACGTTGCCGTTCCAGGTACTGTGGAGAAGTATCCAGGTGTTTAAGTAGGTAATCGAGGAGTTCAATGGTTTTTTGGTGTTGGTTGAAATAAGGCGAGTTAACGTACGTTTTAAACCGCTGGCGGTCCCTGGAATCTAGCTGTTGAATGCTTTTAAGCAGCTTACTCTCTTGCATAGTTGTAAGTATTATATCAGAAACTGTAGCAGTAAATTTATGTAATAATCTGTAAAACAGTACTTTAGTGTTTTAGTAATTGTTAAAGATACACCAGAAAATTAATAAATAGTACACTTTATCCCCTGTTTTTATCCTCACATTTGTGTCAGCCTTTAGGGGAACACTATGAAACGTTCCTGTTATTGGCGCTTGTTATTGTTGATGGAGGATTTAGTTGGTATGTAAGCACAAGAACTTAAAGAAACCCCATTCCACAGCGGGAAATTATTTTCAGTTAAGGGATTGTACAGACAACTACAGACTCCGGTTTGTGCCTAAGATGTAGAGGCGTTGAATTTATTCAGCGCCTCTTTTTTATAGCATACGAATTCAGGCTACTTTTGTTTGCTGTCCGTAGAAGTTTAAATACGTCCGTTCTGGTAAAAACCCCTGAAACGCTAAACTATTTAAAAGTTTTTCACGTTTTCATCTCTATTTCCCCGCAAGTAGCAAAGGCAGGATGTTCAAGCAGCAGGTCGCTTCCAAATCGGAAGAATTGGTTATGCGTGATAAACTATTTAACTTGCTGAAGTAGGCAAAACAACCAACAAAACAACCATTTACCATGAATCACCTTTCTCGTACCTTTTTGCTGTTGGCAATATGGGTACACTCGTTTTATGGACAAGCACAATCCAGTGATATGAGCTTGTCCCAGGCTATTGTCTACGCGCAGGCTAATCATCCGGACTTGCTGGATGCGCAACTAAAGATCAGAGACGCGGAGGAAGTCATTAAGCAAAGCATCGCTACGGGATTACCCCAACTCACTGCGGGTGGTACCTACCAGTATTATTTCAAAGTTCCCGTGGTGCCATTACCGGCTGCTTTCACCGGTGGTGAGCCGCAGAATGTGTCTTTTGTCCTTAAAAATAACCTTACGGGGTCGGTGAACCTCGACGCCATGGTTTTCGACGCGTCCTATTTTGTGGGCTTGCGGGCAGCCAGAGCGTCCCGGAATTTTGCCCAACTGGAATTGAACGACCGGCAACGACAGGTGCGTAGTCAGGTTCGGGATGCCTACCTGCCGTTGCTGCTATTGAAGTCTAACCTGAATCAGCTGGACAAGAATATCGCCAGCTTAACCAATCTGTTTCAGGAAACCCGGGAAATTTACCGGGCCGGTTTTGCGGAACAATTGGATGTTGATCGGTTGGAGTTGTCATTGGCCAACCTCACTACGGAACGCGAAAATTTGACCCGGCAATACGAAATGGCGCTGCAGGCCTTGAAGTTTACACTCAATTATCCCGCCGATCAGGAACTCCATGTCGTCGATGATCTCGATGGGTTGCTCCAGGCTACTTCCGTGGATGCGCTGGTTGCTCCCATTGACTATTCCCGGCGCACGGAGATTACTTTGCTCGACGAGGCCCTGGAGCTGAATGAGCTGAACGTAAAAGTTAACAAAACCCGGTATATCCCCACCCTGAAGGCCTTTGGAGGCTACCAATACCAGTACCAGGGCAACTCTTTTTCCAATGGTTTTTGGGCACCTACGGGTTTTGTTGGGCTTTCCCTTAATATCCCCCTGTATGACGGCGGCCTTAAAAAAGCCCTGGTTGAGCGCGCCCAGATCGCTAAAGAGCAGGTGGCTATTCAGCGCACGACCTTGCAGCGGCTCGTGCAGCTGCAAATCAGCAACGCCCGTACGGGATACCTGAACGCTCAGAATCGGCTCACCGAACGGGATCGCAACCTGGCGCTGGCTAACCGCATCTACAACACCACCCAAGTCAAGTACCGGGAAGGGGTAGGCTCCAGCCTCGAAGTCAATCAGGCAGAACAGGATCTTTATACCGCTCAGACGAATCGCCTGCAGGCACTATACGATCTCCTCCAGGCGAAAATGAGCATCGAAGAAGCCCTGGGCTGGCAATAAAAGAGGTACACCTGGATCAGCAAAAAAGAAAGAAGCCGGCCAGCTAACCGGGTGTTTTTTTATTTTCGCTAGCCTTGGGGCCAACGACAGCACTAAAAGGAAGAAAAAAAATCGATTACAGTAAAAGGCTAATTTGTGACATCTGGTAAAAACGGTTTCTGGTGTCTTTCTTAGGTATTAAAATACTCCCCGCCCTTTATTTTAGCAAAATGAAAAAAAAAATTGCACAATAGTTAGGACAAATGTAACAAACCGCTTATATTTGTTAAGTAAAGCGGCTTTAGAGGTGCATTAATGTTGCTTTAATTCGATTTTATTGGCTCTTTTGAGCTCAATTATATAGATGTAATTTTTTTCATGTGATATGATTTTCCGCTGGAAACGCAAGTTTCCAGCTTTTTTTTGTCCTATAACGACTTTTGCCATGTCACAATTTTTTAAAATTTGGTAAAAAAATACATAGATCTTACCCTTTCTTTGTTGTAATAACTAGCAAAAAGACGGTTTTCCGTTCCAGATACAATTGGGTGAGTGTTTGTTCATAGTTAGAATCCCCCAATTCATTTGGGGGATTTTTTTCATCCCTTTAAGAATTTGTGTTGTTCATAGTGTTTATTTCGAACCCCATCCTGTGATGGGGTTTTTTTTATGCCTTCGGGCAAGGCTTGCCCTTTTTCCTGGCCACCGCGAGCAGATCCTTCACCAAGCGCTAAACTCCTCTGCGGTAAGGTTGTTATCTCTAAAACTGCTAATCATTCTATTATGCTACTAGACATCAAAGACCTGCGTGAAGATTACAACCAAGGAAATTTAGAGCTTGCGGATACTGCGGTTCATCCCTTCGACCAGTTTCACCTTTGGTTCAAGGCTGCCCGGCAATCGGAGGTGCGGGAGCCCAATGCCATGACGCTGGCTACGATTTCGGCCACGGGCCGGCCCAAGGCCCGCATTGTGTTGCTCAAACAACTGGACGAGCAGGGACTGGTGTTTTTTACGAACTACGATAGTCAGAAAGGAAAAGATCTGGCGGTACATCCAGCTGCCGCCCTGGTCTTTTTTTGGGATGCACAGCAAAGGCAGGTCCGGGTAGAAGGAACGGTCGTAAAGATCAGTCCGGAAGAATCCACCGCCTATTACCAGTCTCGTCCCAAGGGCTCCCAAATCGGCGCCGCGGCTTCCCCCCAGAGCGAGGTCATCCCCGATCGGGAGGTGCTGGAAAACGCCGTCAGGCAGCTGGAAACCCGCCACGCAAACGAGGAGCAACTTCCACGACCCGCGAATTGGGGTGGATACCGGCTCTTACCCGACACCTTTGAGTTCTGGCAAGGGCGCAGCAGTAGGCTGCACGACCGTATTCGCTACCGGCTGGTAAACGGGGAGTGGACCAGAGAACGGTTGGCGCCTTGATGACCTGACCTGCCGGATAGCCGCAATTTATTTTACCAGGCGTCCATCCTCCATGACGAGGGTTCTGTCGCTCATCCTGGCCAGTTCCTGGTTGTGGGTGACGATGACAAATGACTGCTGGAAGTCCTTTCGGAGTTGGAAGATGAGTTGGTGGAGTTCTTCGGAAGTGGCGGAGTCGAGGTTGCCGGTCGGTTCGTCGGCAAAGACAATGGCGGGCTGATTCATCAGGGCCCGGGCCACGGCTACGCGTTGCTGTTCCCCACCCGATAGTTGGTTGGGTTTGTGCTCGAAGCGTTCGGCCAGCCCCAGGTAATCGAGGAGTTCCTTGGCGCGTTTCTGCGCCTGGCTGAGGGACGTATGCTGGATTAACGCTGGAATGCAGACATTTTCCACGGCTGTAAACTCGGGCAGCAGGTGATGAAACTGAAAGACAAAACCAATGTGCTGGTTGCGGAAGGCTGCCAGTTTCTTGGGGGATAAGGTAAAAACCGATTCACCGCGCACGGTAAGCGTTCCCCGGTCTGGCGAGTCCAGGGTGCCCAGGATGTGCAAAAGGGTACTTTTTCCCGCTCCGGAGCGCCCTACAATGCTGACCACTTCACCCGCCGCTATGTGCAGGTCAACGCCTTTGAGTACGGCCAGTTGGCCGTAAGATTTTTCAATTCCTTTTGCTTCGATCACCTGGATTGATTTTTTGGATAGGCAAAAGTAACAATTTGGGGTGGGAAGTGGCCAAAAAGAAAGCGGAACAACTGTTGTCCAGTTGTTCCGCTTGCTTTTTGGTTGTTTTATCAGGTCGTTTACCAGAAGTAGCCCACCACGAACATGGTAATAACGAGTAGAATGACCGACAAGTACCGGTAGTTTTGGTACCAGGGCAAGTGGGCCAATTCTTCCGTCTCTTCCTTGATGAGTGCCGGCGACCAGATCATCCCCTTCAGCTTGTCGGCTGGCGGTGGCGCCGTGGCCAGGCTAACGGCGATGTGGACCAACAAGCACAGGAAGAAGAGCACCGTAGTGCGCAACAGGAAGTGCAACTGGAAAAACCAGTGGTCCACTTCGTTGAGGATACCTGCTACCCAGATCACGGCCATCAGAATACCGAACATGAGGCTGTAAAAACTACCGTTGCTATTGCCCCGCTTCCAGAAAAGACCCAGGAGGAAGGCCGAAACAATGGGTGGCGCAATATAGCCGAGGACATCCTGCAGGTAGCGGAAAAGATCGCCATAGCGACCAATCATAGGGGCCCACAAGGAAGCCAGAATGACCAGTGCGAGGGTGGCAATCTGGCCGCTGCGGACCAACTGCTGGCTGGTCATATTGGGTCGGAACTTATTGACAAAATCCATCGTAATTAAGGTCGACGCAGAATTGAAAGTCGCCGAAATACTACTCATCATAGCCGCCAGGAGCCCGGCTACGACCAGGCCCAACAAGCCGGTGGGTAGCAGCCGGAAGAGCAGCGACGGATAAGTGAAATCGGTACAGTCGGCCAGGTTTTTACAGGGGCCACTGGTGGTGAGGTAGGCCACTTCGGTGTCGCGGAAAATGAGGAAGGCGATGGTGCCCGGAATAACCATAATCAGGATGACCGGTAGTTTGAGCAAGCCGGCGAACAAGGCTCCCCACCGACCGTGGTTCAGGCTCTTGGAACTGAGTACGCGCTGCACCATGAACTGGTTGTTGGCCCAGAAATAGAAACCCAGCAAGGGAACACCCGTGATTAGGCCCCACCAGGGTACAATGGGGCTGTCGTACTGCCGCCACCAGTCGCCCGGGTTGTCCCGAACAATGCTGAGGGCTTCCGAAGCATTCTTGTCGATGACGCCAGCGGCGTGCAGGTCATTCAGCTGGTTGACCATCCCACTCCAGCCACCTACTTCTTTCAAACCAAAGTAAGTGAGGATGACGGAACCGAAAATCAGGACAATGGCCTGGATCACCTCCGTCTTGACCACCGAGTTGAGGCCCCCGGGAATGGTGTAGGCCGCCGCCGAGGCGGCCAGTAAAACAATCACGACCCACGGGGGTAAGGTCGGGAAAATGAGCCCCAGCACAATGGTGCCCACGTACAACGAGGCCGCCGTGTCGATGAGCACATTGCCCACCACGGTAATAAAGGAAAAGTAGTAACGTGAACGCACGTCGTAGCGCCGCTCCATAAACTCCGGCATGGTATAAACCCCGCTTTTCAGGTAGAAAGGCAGGAAAAAGATGGCGAAGAATACCAGTACCAACACGGCGTACCACTCGTAGTTGTACACCGTCATGTCCAGTAAGTAAGCCGAACCCGCCAGCCCGATAAGCGTGGAGCTGGAAATGTTGGCGGCGAACAAAGATATACCGACCACTGGCCAGGTAAGGCTGCGGCCACCCAGGAAGTATTCCTCGGAAGTGGCGCGCTTGGATTGGGTAATTCCATAGACAATGATGCCGATGAAATAAAAGGCAATGACGGCAAAGTCAATAACCGAAAGATTGGTATCCATATTTCGTTTTGTTTTAATAAGCCCGAACCAGGCGCACATCTACCTCAGCATGGGTGCTTAAGTGCGGCAAAATAGGGAATTCTGTTTTTTCACCCCAATTTGAGGTATTGTTTTTTAAAATAGGAATTTAGCGGATAATAATTCTTGTTCAGGACTCCTTCCTACCGCCATTTTTTATAGGCATTGATCAGGCCATTGGTCGAGCTGTCATGGGTGCCAACGGGCTGGTTGTCGGTGAGCTCTGGCAAAATAGCGCTGGCCAATTGTTTGCCCAACTCAACGCCCCATTGGTCAAAGCTGAAGATATTCCAGATGACACCTTGTACAAAAATTTTGTGCTCGTATAGGGCCGTGAGCATCCCCAGGCTATACGGGGTGAGCACTTTGAGCAGGATAGAATTGGTGGGCCGGTTGCCCTGGAAAACTTTGAAGGGGAGGAGTTGATGGATCGCTTCTTCGGACAGGCCCTTTTTCTCCAACTCAGCGCGTACCGTGGCCGCCGATTTTCCCTGCATCAGGGCTTCCGTTTGGGCAAAGAAGTTGGACAAGAGGATGGGGTGGTGCTGGCCCAGGGGGTTGTGCGTTTGTGCCGTCGCGATAAAATCACAAGGAATCAATTTGGTACCCTGGTGGATCAGTTGGTAAAAGGCGTGTTGCCCATTGGTACCGGGCTCTCCCCAGATAATCGGGCCGGTTTCGTAGGTGACAGGCTGGCCGTCCCGGTCCACGTATTTGCCGTTGCTCTCCATGTTGCCCTGCTGGAAATAGGCCGCAAAACGATGGAGGTACTGGTCATAGGGCAGGATCGCCTCGGTGGCTGCATCGAAAAAGTTGTTGTACCAAATACCGATCAGCGCCAGCAGCACGGGCGCGTTGGTGGCCAGTGGGGTGGTGCGGAAATGCTCGTCCATGGCGTGAAAACCTGCCAGCATTTCCCGGAAATGGGCATAGCCAATGGTACAGGCAATGGATAGCCCAATGGCGGAGGTCAGGGAATAGCGACCGCCGACCCAGTCCCAGAATTCAAACATATTGGTGGGGTCAATACCAAAATCAGCTACCCCGGCGGCGTTGGTAGATACCGCGACAAAGTGTTTGGCAATGTCTTTTTCACCAGCGCCCTGCGCCAAAAGCCATTCCCGGGCCGAATGGGCATTGGACATGGTCTCCTGGGTCGTAAAGGTCTTGGACGCAATAATAAACAACGTGTTTTCGGCTTTCACCCGCCGCAGCGTTTCCGCCAGGTGGGTGCCATCCACGTTGGACACAAAATGCACCTGCATTCCTTCCTGCCAGTAGGGGCGCAGTGCCTCGGTTACCATGACCGGCCCCAGGTCGGAGCCCCCGATCCCGATGTTGACGATATCGGTAATGCGCTGCCCCGTGTAGCCTTTCCACTGGCCGTTAATGACGCGGTCGCTGAATGTTTCCAGCTGCGCCAGTACCTTGTTGATGGCCGGCATCACGTCTTCGCCTTCCACTTTGATCGGGCGATTGGACTGGTTGCGCAAGGCCACGTGGAGGACCGCCCGACCTTCGGTTTCGTTGATCACCTCGCCGGCAAACATTTTTGCTATACTGGTCTCCAGCTGGCATTCGCGCGCCAACTGCAGGAGTAGCTCGAGGGTGGTGGGGGTGATGATGTTTTTGCTGAAGTCGAGCAGCCCCTGGTCGGCCAGCGGCAGCGAAAACTTGCTGAACCTTTGGGGGTCAGCCGCAAAGAGGTCACTCATTTGCGTGTCTTTCAGCTGTTGGAAATGGGCGGTGAGTTGTTGCCAGGCGGCCGTCTGCGTAGGGTTGATGTGCGGTAGCATATATTGGTAATTGTTCAGTCACAAGGTTAGCCTATTTTTTTGGGCCAGACAAGTTGTGGGGTGAAGATTTAAGGACGGGCAACTTTTGTCGGGCATAATTACTAGATTTAACCCTCAAAATCCAGCGCCGTGAACGACATTAAAATTGAAGCTTCGTGGAAGGCCGTGCTGGCCGACGCCTTCGAGCAACCTTATTTTCAGGTGTTGTCCCACTATTTGCGCCAGGCCAAAGCAGCGGGTAAGTCCATTTATCCGCCGGGGTCGCTCGTCTTTAACGCCTTCAATACCACCCCTTTCGATCAGGTGAAGGTCGTCATTCTGGGCCAGGACCCTTACCACAATCCGGGGCAGGCCATGGGGTTGAGTTTCAGTGTGCCCCCGGGCGTGCCCCCTCCCCGCAGCCTGAAGCATATCTACCAGGAATTGGCTGCCGATGTGGGTTGCCGGGCGCCTGCCCACGGCGACCTTACGGCCTGGGCCACCCAGGGCGTGTTTTTGTTGAACGCCATCCTCACGGTAGAAAAAAACCTGCCCGGCAGCCACCGGGACATCGGCTGGCAAAAATTTACCGATACGGCTATCCGGGCGCTTTCCGAACAACGCCAGCACCTGGTTTTCATCCTTTGGGGCGCTTTTGCGCAGAAAAAAAAGGCCCTGATTGATACCAGCAAACACCTGGTGATCCAATCGGCTCATCCCAGCCCGTTGTCGGCCCACCGCGGCTTTTTTGGGAGCAAGCCCTTTAGCCAGGCCAATGCTTACCTGGTCGCGCACGGCATCGCGCCGATTGATTGGCAGTTGTAGGGTTATCGAATATGAAAAAAAATAATGTAATCAATAGGGTTTACGCCTAAAGTTGGTTTTCGCAGCATACTTCTGATGATAACCCATCCCCCAGCCCACGCCGAAGGGGCGTGGCAAGCTCTTCTTTTTAAAACCCATCCCCCAGCCCTTCCCTTTCAAGGAAGGGAGGCGTGCTGCGCGTGTTCGCGAGGTTTTAGCAGTTGTAAAAAGTCGACTATCGTTCATTCCTGGGCTTTTGGGCAGTAGCTTTAGACTTGTTGCAAGTTTACTGTCAGCGTTGAATTTACCGCCAGCCTCGGCAGAAATCGCGCGTCTGGACTCCCTTCCTTGAAAGGGAAGGGCGGGGGATGGGTTCTTAAGGAAGAGCTTGCCACGCTTTTTAGCGTGGCAAGCATGATGCACGTATTCGCGAGGTTTAAACCGTTGTAAAAAGTCGGCCATCCCCCGTTTCCAACCGGGTGCTTTTCTACCCACCTTTCCCTAAATTTACCAGCACCAGTCT
>Ga0208544_10001159_pt1 | contig 18758 bp, 11 predicted proteins | sample DEB08_DNA_9_FD_184526 | JGI IMG/M metagenome (GOLD analysis project Ga0208544, IMG submission 184526) | Aqueous microbial communities from the Delaware River and Bay under freshwater to marine salinity gradient to study organic matter... | ecosystem: Environmental > Aquatic > Marine > Coastal ... | reverse complement strand
TGACGCACTGCTTGTTTGTTCTGTTTTGCTTGCAGTAGTGATCCTCATGCCATAATAATCCCATGATATTAGCCATAGTAGCATCTCTACTGCGTGTTTGATATCACAGAGTCAATGCTTGTGACACTTGTCTACATTTCTATATGTACTCCACTTTGCACAAGAGCGATCTGTCTTCATTTGACGTAGATGTTCACGCCACATGCAATCTTGCAGAACAATTCGCTTCCGTCCTCAAACCAAACAAATACACGCTGATTAATAAAGAGATTCCGAGGAGAATAGCCGATGTGGACAAGGCATACACTAGATTGAACAAAGCCGGTCTCTTAAATGATGCGGTGAAACAAGAAAGCATATTGGCTATGGAAGAGTTGTTGTGTTTCATGAGAAATGGTACACGTATGAAATTAAGAGGGACAATTTAATGAGAAGTATTGTAAACCTTAGGTTGTATGTTTTATTGTGGAAAGTATTTGTCATACATATGTTCAATAACGTTGCACCAAGTCTTGTTCAAACTATTAGTTCTTGTACCATTCATCCATTTTCTAAATGTATCAATGCCCATAAAATTTGAGTCAATATTGCATGCATACTCCGACATGGCGCGATGAATTGACTTGGAATTTGCATCATCATATTGATAGTCGCCCCTTGAACGACCAATCTCCAACGCACTCATCATCCTTTCTCTGTCTGCATGCAATTTTGCTTTGATAGTGCCAGGAGTCCTTTTCCACAACATGCCACCGTCTTTGTTGTTATCTGAACGTCCTTTATTGCTCTTCGCCGAGGCTCTCGTTGCTTTCATCACTCTCATGGCTTTCCTCTTTTCCCTTCTCTCAACGACTGTTGAGGCCATGGTTATTTGATTCGCCAATAATTTACCCATACCAACACTGTCACGCCATTTCTTGTCAATCAGTGATGCTACGTCAGAGATGTCTTGTGAAAGGTCGAGGTTGCAATTCTTCTCCCAGCTGATGAAACCCTCGAGAGAATTGTTACAAGGGAAAACATTGGCGTCAAGAACCAAGTTCGACAAATCAATTATGGGTTGATTCCAAAGTCCAATCCTATTCATCCAATACATCAACACATACTCGGCGGCAACGTTACTGTAGAGTGGGTTCCTTATAACACCAGATGCATGCGGCAAAGGTACCTCCACAAAGACACCCCCTAGCAACTGAGGTGAGTCAGTTTTGCTTCCATCCTCATCAATCGCATTGGGCGATATAACATAGCAAACATGAATGAAACCAGATTTTCCAGAGTTCGTAATCCTCTTCAGGTATGGAATTGCAAATTCAAGAGGTTCAATTCCAGCTACCTTCCCACTCATGGCATCTAAGGCCCTTGTTGCAAATGTGTTCCCTGAAAATGGGCGACTCTTGTGTACATTATCAAACTCTGCAGACATCAAGTCTGTGTACTCTTCTTCACTGTCAATTTGAATGTCATTCATTTGCTCACGAATGGTGAAATCCATTGCTTCTGCAATTGACTTTGATCTATGGCGGGGATGATGTTCGGCAGTTTCCGAAGTAGATGAATAGACGCCACATGGAATGAATTCTGTTCGTAACAGATTAACAACCACACTGAGTGTGGCTATAACCTCTGACATGCTCTTGCCTTCTGTCGCAACCTTTGCAACATGACTAAACAACTGCTGAAACTGATTCTTCCATAGCCTAATTTCCGTTGGGATGTTCTTCCTCCCACCACAATTCGTCGGATACTCGCGGATCGCTTTGCCAACATGAGATTTACATTGCTTGAATATAGTGGGCGTTACATAGAGCAGCTGCTGATATGCAGATTTGGCTAACTCTAGAAGATCGCTTTCAACTGTAGTACGTTTCATTGCCTCGTATCTAAGGATGATAAGAATTACGCAAGTATTGTAGGTTTGCGAATTAGCAACATGTATGCACTCGGGTATACGGAATGCACGGATGCATCCATCCATTAGCTCAAGTGCACAATCCATCTTCATGAGTATTGGACGAAGAGGGTGCCCAGTTCCTCTCCCCACGACAGAATTCATGGCAACAACTACGTCATCACTAACACGTGTCAACCAATCAGCAATGTTCTCTGTTTTCATTACTGCGGCTATTTTCTCAGAAACAGTTGCAGGAGACAAAACACGACGGCCATTCTGCTTCGATGCTGCATTGGTAAGTATACACTCAGAGCACTGGATGTTGAGATAGCAATGTTGAATCTTTCCATCGGAAGAAGTGTTCCTAACATTCAAAAGTCCTCCTGTTGCATCAATTCCCATTACCAGTCTACCAGCATTCGACAATTGTCCTGCAAGTACAAGCATTTCTCTTGTATGCAATTGGATATCAAAAGGAGCAAGATTAACAATTCTTGCTATACCTGGAATGACGGTTGATGTGTCGCCAATTTGTACGCGCAATGATTTGATGTTGAACCGAACTCAACAACTGGACCAGCAACGTGTTCGATCTCAACATCTTCAACACCCATGTTGCCAATGGTCTCGTTTTCATTGCACCACCGCACCCCGGATGGGTGGTTATCATCATCATCATCCTCGTCACCATCATCATCGTCCTCTTCGTTATCATCTTCAGGATCATCTCCATCCGATTCTGTTTCGCGGTCTGAATCTTGAGAACCATCAGAATTGTCATCCTGTGAGAACAATTCGTGCCAAAAGAACGTAGGCCTCACTGTGCAAGAGAAGGGCTTTATGTGCGTGAAGTGATTGCCATTGCGGTAGCGAATGCAAATGGAAGGAATGGACTGAGGTGGGGCGTAGTACTCCCCAGGTAGGTAATGCATTTTCACAGAACCCTCATGAAAATGAGCAACTGTTGTGTTACCAAGGCTTCCGCTCTTGCCTTCTTTTTCGGAATCAAAATAACACACAATGGTTGTGTTTAAATACATAGCCAACACAGGTAGGTGTTGATTAATATCTGCCCAATGATGATATGTGCACTGAGTGGGGTAGTCGATGTTCTCCTCAAACAATCGCCTACCGATGAAATCTTCTGTCTCAAGTATGTACTCGATCCTTCCGCTGAAGTCTCTGCATCTGTTACCGAGAGAGTCATGGACTCGGCAATCATGGGCATCGGGTGAATTGAAGTAATTGATGTTGGTGGTTAAATAGTCCAAGATCGCTCTCCTGAATCCAGTAACATCTCGTAATCTCATTCTAAGGTTGCGATGACCATCTTGATCGGTGTCGCTCAGAATGTAGTACGGATGAGCACGTAAGTGGAACATTCCAAAAATGAGGGCGTAGAAGAAGCAGTTTCCATCGCCTTTAACGTCTTGTTCGGTACCAACGCGCATGGTAGAAGTAACTACAAACATGCCAAATGCCACAGCGAAAGCTCTTGCAGCAGTTTCTGCGGGGAACAAAGTTTCTTCATGGAAATCAGCAGCGTCCAAATTCTCCATAGATTCGTCAGCAAAAGACACATCAGCGCCTTCTTCTTGGTTTGGATCATGGACCCACATATCATTTTGGTTAATGGCCTGTGGATCATCGAGGACGCCTCCGTTCAAGCGTAGTAGGTCGCCTTGTTCGAAGTCCATGTGATGTGGTTCAATAAGAATGTCCATATGAGAGTCAACACTTCCGTTGTCATCATTAGAAGATCCGCTGCTAATGCTAATTGCGTCCATATCCAAATCTGAGTAAAAGCAATGACGGATGTGCATTGTTAGTTGATGGAAAGTTAATGCGACAAACACACCAATGATATGGAGCACAAGATCACATTAATTGTGACGTTTATCTGGTGTACACCAAAATATTGGCTGCATTCATTGCATTCAAAAGCAGAAAACACAGACCTAATGTAACATTCTAGCAGATACATACCTTTTAACAATGTCTTGTAAAGAATTTGGAATGTGTATGAGTCGAAATTGTTGTAATTAAACCTACTGCCGAACCAAAGAGCCAGACAACAACAATCATAAAAATTCTATGGCAGTGCAGAAAACGCAAAGTTGATGAGCTGAGTGCACATTTGCTCCTTCCTTGGCCTACTCAGTACAGACTGGCATGTGTGCTGGCATGTGTGACACGTTAATCATCAAGAATATGTTATGGTTCTTCATGGAACCAATATGATTTGACACGTATTACAATCCAAATTGCGTCATGAAACATAACCTAATTCATACATTACCTTGGTTGAAAGTATAATAGAACAATAATACCATGATTTCACAATATTCATTGGATAGAAGCTATCCAATGGGACCGGCTACAGGTATGGTTCAGTCCGGAACCTTCGGCTATTTTGTGTTGTGTACATGAACATGCAACACCTCCATCAGTGACACAAAAAATATGACACGTAGGCTATTGAAGTTGAAGATGTGGATTGTTATTTGGATACGCTACTCCTACTATCACGTAATGTAGTAATGAAGGAACCAGTACAACATTCTGTAAATCCGGGACCACTCCTTGGAAAGTGATGACAAAAAAACAACATCCGAAAATGATGAACGCAAGAGAACTCACAACACATACATATTATTAACAACTGCTACCATGAACTCGGCACCAGTGCAAGCGATGCTGCTCGGACAACCTTCTGACGATGTTAGAAAGGAGAAAGGTCTCATTTATTCAGGCGGCTTGAGTGTTCGCTACTTTATTAACAGTGATGAGTTTGTGAAATTTGCGGCAGACGTTGAAAATGTGAAGAATACAATTGCTTCGATTAATTCCATGCACGGCGAAGGAACCCTCAGCAATGTAGATTATCGTGATCGTGTTGAGCATGATTGGCTCGATGGATGCGTAGCCTCGTTCCTTCAAGAGTACGGACTAAACTCTGTTCCAATCGACATCAGAAATGCCATCGACGATGTGTGTAATGGACTCGAGCTTCCTATTACTACACCATGGCCTCGCTTCCAATATGAGTCAGTTACTCCCAATGTTGATGTCTTGTCGGTCAGATTTAACATGTAGGGGAACAGATGAAAATGCATTCCATGTTGTAAGAAAAGCTGGTTTAACATGTAGTGTAGTGTGTCTAATAAAATAAGTGACGAATGAAGTCCTGCAACTCGTTCTTAGAATTATAATACGCTCATTATGAACTTTATAGATAGTGGTTCATACATAATAGATGGTTGTTCATAGTGAATGGTGAGCTTTGCCATGGTTGATACATATATTATTATTCATCAGGTTCGCCTAAGAACCAGGTAGGAATTTTGGTTCTCCAAAGAACCAGGTAGACACCATCCAGTACCAGAAAAGAATATAAATGGCAGAATCTAAGAATAAAAATGGCAAACACAAACTAGATTGAAGAATAACCCCAAATTAACCCATCAATATAAATGGCAGAATATAATATAAATGGCAGAATATAAATGGCAGACTACAAAAAGCGAGAGCGGCGAGGCAAGATTTGGTAAATAAAGATTTGGGATTTTTGTTTTTTGTGAAATTTGGTGTTTTGGGTGAGATACCCATCTTATCACTCACCACCACCTTCTCAAATTCTCCCTCATGATGAGATGCGATGACGTGGACAATGATGACACATTTCCTTTCGGACGGACAGCATGCTAAGTAAGTAAGCAGATTCGAGATAGGTAATCAGTATACGGATATTTCATCGCAATGATCAGCATCTCCGGCAGATCCATTTGCATTGCATTTGCAGCTGCGCTTGCGACACTGCATGCCAGTGAAGCATTTTCGGCTACAACATCCAACAGCGTTGTAAATTCGAGGAACGACCAAACCGCATCAACAACGGCATCTGCCAAATTATCTTCGAATATCCTCCCTTTACAACAAAATTGGTGGCCCGTGGCGCTTGTTAATACCCTTGATGAACATTCACCTAATGCAGAGCGCGTTCTGAACAAAGACTTGGTTTTGTGGTTTGATGGCGAAGATTGGAGATGCATGGACGATATGTGTGCTCATCGGTTTGCCCCTCTCAGCGAGGGTAGAGTGTTCCAAAGTAATGACGACACAAGCAATCGCCGATGCTTATCATGCTCATATCATGGGTGGGAGTTTGATAGTCAAGGCTCTTGCACAAAAGTACCACAAGCTTTAGATCCAACAAAAGCAGCCAAGTCTGCGAGAGTAGCGTCATATCCTGTCCAGATTGGGGCTGGTATTGTTTGGGTTTGGCCGGACGAATCCTCCTCACCCTTTGCAGAGACAGTCCCACTTCCTATTTCTCCGATGCTTCAGCAATGGGAGAAGGAATATCCTCAGTCGGCATATCAGCGAGAGATCCCCTATGGCTACGAATTACTGGCAGAGAATGTTATAGACATGTCCCATTTGCCCTTCTCTCACCACGAAGTCCTCTCAAGTCGTGATAATGGGGTACATCTGCCTCTCAAAATGCTTTCACTTGATGAGAAGGAAAAAGTGTGGGAGAAAGAAAGAAGTTCTATATACTCAAATGCAACTGAAAGCGACAAAGTACTACCTGCTTATCAGGTTGAAATCAAACAAGGGAAAGCGCAATTTTCAGATCCAATCTTCACTTATAATTTGATGGGAACAAACGAGGCAGACGAAAGCAGCACTTCTCATCTCGGATTTTACCCTCCATCTCATATTCGGTACCATCGGACCCCCAAGTCTGGGCTTTCTTCAAATACGGAGCTTTTCGTATGTCCACAATCTGCGGGCAAATGCCGTGTTATCATCTTCAACCCTTTCGAAGGAGGCATGAAAAAGCTTAGAGTAGACGCAACAAAAAGCAAGAATAGATTCGAGATTTTATCAAAGATTGGACAATATCTTCTCTGCAAAGTTATCCTGAAGAAATACATGGGGGTGGAAAACCACCTCTTGGCATCTAGTGTTTTTGACGGAGATAATATATTCTTGGCGCTGCAAGGAGAACGGTTGGCAAAGAATAGATTAGACTATACAGATTATATGGTGCCTAGCTCTGCAGATACACTATCAAAGATTTTTCGTAAGTGGCTAGATCTTGCCGCAGAGGCTACAAGGCGAACGGGATGTAAACAGGCAGACACTATTGTAGAATCAGCGGTTGGTGTGTCACTAGACGGAAGCTCGCCGTACACAGCACTTCCTCAGCAATCCGGAAGAGAGTTGCTGGATAGATACAACTCCCACACTAAGAGCTGTCCTGTTTGTTCACAGGCGTTGTCGAAGCTTGAGACGAGGAACAAGATTCTGACCTTGGCTCTTCCAACATTCTTTGGTGCGACCGGGGCCTCTTTGATTGCTATCATATTAGCTTTAAGCCTTTTTGAGAGTGCAAATCTTCCTTCGAAACTGATAGCGAAGATGTCTACCAGACTGTTTGGTTCTTGTTTGCTAATGTCTGTTTTCTCCGTCTTGCTTAAGTCAAGAACAGAGAAGTCTATTCAAAAGTTTTATTATGTTGAGCACAGTCACCAATAGATTGATGAGGCTTTGTTCTCATTGTGTAGTTTGTAAGGTAATACATTAGGATCATAAGTAGGATCAACTCTCTCTCTCTCTCTCTCTGGTGATGCTTTGTATACCCTATCTAGAGCTGCACTTTGAGCGCATTTTTTTGCGTGCACTCAGCTAACAAATTCTCAAAATTCTCATAAAATACCATTGCACCATGTCGCTACTTCATCGTACGCTAGTACCTCAGGAAGTGATTGGCTAACCGGATTTGACACAATAAATCGTCTCTAATAAACCCTATGAAGCGATTAGGTCCATCAAATCCGGTTATATATTTTATATTGAGCGAGCTAGAGAGTCTTTTCTAGACGTCATTGAGAATGGTGGATACCAAAGAGATCCAGCTGCGGATTGACACTCTCAAGGCCACCGCCTACACCGATGGTGTCGAGAGTACGGATGGATCGTGGATAATACTTCAAGAAAATACAAAGGCGAAGAAAAACTTCAACAACGCCATTCCTCTTCGAGAACTACTAGGAATATCCGAGGACGACATGGTACAACAATTTGGAGAACGATGGAGGGGGAAGTTTAAAAGGCAAGACAGTGGTTTTATACACCGAGAATTGAGTGGGTGCGTATTTGTATCAGTGCAAGATTCTGACTTTGAAAGCAGCGTCCCAATGAGACATCCTCGGAATATTATCAACCGTGGGGATATTGAAGTGGAAGCAATCCAAAACTTGCTGGAAAAAATCGTGTCGTCCTCAAAAGAAGATGGTGCTAGTGCAGACGCCGGGGCAGAGGCGGTAGATGAAGATGCGGTGGATATGGAAGAGGAGGAAGGAGATGCCACGAGAGGACCTGCCAGCGCTGATGATTTGGAGAGTGCAACGTTGCAGCACATCTTCAATTTTCTTCGTCTTGATGACACGAGACAAACACCTGCTGGCGTGAGCCGCAAATGGAGACAGGCATCAATGGCAGTTGTTCCGTGTAAAGACGATTATCTTGAGACGTTACGAGAGGACCACATTCCCAGTGCCATCGCAATTTTTGGTCGTCGAAAGAACAACATTGATTTGAGTCATATCTTTACTTTAGTGCAACAAAATACGTCTCTCCAAAATGCAATCGGTGATCAAGCAATCAAACTAAGATTGGTCGATGCGCCTACCATTGAAAACTGCCTGCAACTGCTCGATAGAGCTGTGGATAATGCCGTGGAAAATGACAAAGAAGTATCGCCTGCAGTCCAATCGTTCATGCACCGAATGCTCTTGAAGTTGCAGAAGCAGCATGAGAAGAAGATGGAGGAGGCGGAAGAACAGCAGCAGCAACAACCACGGCAGCAACAGCAACGCCGTCGACATCGACAACAGCAACAAGTAATCCCGATCAAATATTTTGACAATGGCAATAGAATTCGGACGTGTACGCTGCAAGTTAGAAAGAACCAACGGAGCTGTGGATCAACTTCAACCGACAAAGCCAAACAAGAATACATACGTCAGATTGCAGTCGCGACAGGGAATTCAATTAATGATCTATTGGGAAGAATATTCTGAAAGTATTGTATCAACTAGTAAGCAACAACGGGCTGACTGCGTTTCATACATCTGGCACGACCTTCTCAATTGCTGAATGCTTCTCTCTAAGTCATGAAGCGAATCTTTCTATCAACCAGGTCTGTACTGTTGCGCGCTTCATCAACATTATGCGACCAGAACTGAAGGGTTTATTATGGCCAAATCAACTGAAGAAGGGACTCTCGGATCTTCTCAAGGACGGAATGCTAGAGTTCATTGTGAAGCAACTCCCACTCATTGTTTCAAAGAGTGAAGACAAGTGGGCCATCAGGGCATATTGGTGCTTGAAGTATCCGGCGTTACTAGCGCAGATGCTTACGGAGCGATCAATATTAGACGGGTCATTTGAAGATAGCATGCACTTCAGTTATCTTCAAGAATGTATCGTTGTTGTGTATGGTATTGACAAAGCTGATAAGGACACGGGCGCTTCTCTTCGAGTAGGGAATCGTCGCGGAGGGAATTCCTCTAAGCACACTCAGCTTCTTGCCGCAACAGAGAATGCTGCCGAGACATATGTGAATCTTCGTGAGACCTTCATGTCATCGAAGTATCCTTTGAGGGGCTACTTACAGCAGCTTACATATGATTACTACCACATGCTAGTGATAAGAATTGGAATGAAAGTTTGTCGGTGTATCACATACCAACCGACTCCCTCACAAGAGCAGTGTACAGAGAGATTGAACAATGAAGAATCGATACCGGAGATAGAGAGAGCAGAGGCAGAAACGAAGGTGAAGGAAGCAGATGCACACGCCAACGAAGCCTTTGATAAAGCACTGAAGCATGCACGTAATGATACACATCTTGAACACCAGATCAAACTTAGCAAAGGATATGCTGAGCTCAAGAAATTGCTGCAAGGTTACGTCAAGGACAGCAGCAAGAAGCCTCGTGGTCCAGCCGAGTACAGTTTCAAAGCGGCATTAGTAGGTGTAGGTGCCAAGTTTTTGACCCACCACGGTGGAAACGATTTGACAACCGACAATGGGATGGATGTAATGGACAATTTTGACGACGCTGCTTCTTTCGCCGAGCAATCGTATCCCGAGGAGAGTGAAGAAGGAAAAAAGATCCGAGACTTCTTTGAACTTTGCAGACAGTTAGCAAAAGACCTCGCTGAATTGTTGTCATTTATGAAGAGCCAGAAAAAATGCAACGAGAAGGATTTCCTCGACAGATTGGACAAGTTCCTGAAGAGCTGGGACGCTGCCCTTCCCGACAAAAAGTACTTTTTGAAACTGCACCATCTCATCTTCCACGTGATAGAGTTCATTAAACAATATGGCATGTATGGACGAGTTTCTGCGGAGGGATTTGAAGCAATCCATGCGCTCATCAAAAAGCTCAAGGAAATGAGTCAATCTCAGTCAACTCTCAATCGTACCAAAACGACAAATGGCAAAGCTCAGGCAGTAATGAAGCCGCAAGTCATGGTAGCAACAGATAAGTATACAAAAGGATCGACTGGAAAGAAGAGAGGTACTTACAAGAAAAATCCATCAACTCAGAGTACAGATGCAGCCGAGTCTCTTGAGGCTTACAAAACTGTGACCGTCGGAGGAGAAGAATTCATTGAGGTTTTCGGTGGAGAAGGGCGTATTCCAAAGAAATATGAGGACCTTTGGAGATTGCTAACAACCAGCTTCGTGCCACCCGCATGGGTTGAGCTCTTTCAATCATCCACTACGATCCCACAAAACAAAAAGAGGAAAATATGCAGCACAGCAGAATTGAATCTATAAATTAGAAGTAGTAGTATTGTACAAGATTGGCATCGAATAAAACGCTATCAACATCCGAACAGCTCGCCCATAGTATCCACTAGCTATTCCGAGTACTATTTCTTTCACTGATGCAGCTTAGCATGCTACTTGACATCAAAAGAACGGAAGTCATGGTCGATGAGTACTTTATAGTATCTAATCTATAGGTAATAAGTAACTACGTTTACGTATGTCGTGCGAGTACGTACAAGTTAGGGGGGATGCCAACGCGGGCGTCCCCTAACATCGCCCTCAATGAAGGGCAAAACGGTAAAACAGAAAAACGATATAAAATGGCCTCTGAACCAGTGTGAGGCTAGGCAAGAGCGGCGCCTGCGCTGTAGTTAGCCATTTATATTTTTGCGTTTTTGCCATTTATATTTAGGTTAATTGTTGGGTTATTCTTCTCTCTAGGTCGTGCTTGCCAGTTTTATTTTATTTCTTCTGCCATTTATATTGGGGTTAAAGGGGGTTAATATCAATTTCACGATGTAAATTCCAACTGGTACTCCTTTTCAGTAAGTAGTAACTACGATACGAATGCGTCATAATAGCTTTTTTAAGTACGTATAGAAATGGATGGTTCCCATAGGACCCTAATACCGACACCTTATTTTTGCGATAAAAACGTGTACTAGCGATAATAAAGTACGTAAGGAGTCACTTTTAGATTTAGATCTTGGTTCGCGTTCGAACCTATCTTAATTTGTCATCCACATTCCACAACATCACAAGCCATACCATGATGTCTTCCAACACTCTGATCTCTCCTACAGAGCTTGCCAACAGTCTTCTTAAGACGACGTACTCTGCAAATGAAGCGAAGGTAGCCTTGGATTTGTTGTGCGCCGGTTTGCAGGACTTTGGCTATGATGCCACACCAATGATAACCAAACATTGCCCAGGGGATGCTTCTGCTCCTATAACGGATCCAAGGCACAAAGGTGTAAGATATGGCGATGACCGTAATAACTCTCAATTTTTGTATTGTAAGAAGTGCACGTCTTACAATGACCCAGTATTGGCAAAAACTTACGGTGGCAACTTCCAATGTACGGTGATCGGCTCGTTTGTATTTCCCAAAACAAATCGTGTACTAACGGATCACAAAGAAGTTAGGTTGACTGCTTTGTATCCCCATCCAACAGAATGTTGTACTTCTACGTTACATATGAACAATGAGACTGGTGGATGGGCGATAATTCCATTCGATTTTGAAAATATCATTGGCAAATCACTCGATCGTATTATTGATAACATTTCTGGGTTAACATCCGCCGATTTGGGCAATGGAAACAACAAATACTGTGAGTGATTGATAGACATCATATGCACACTTCGCTCATCTCATCACCTATATATTACATTGCATAATTCTCACATTTGTCAACTGTCCATGTCGCAGCTAAACTTTTAACCTCTGGATCACAAGGACTACCCCATGATCGTCGATTCTTTATTCCAATTGACCCACTCAAGTCACCTGACATAATGACTGATGATGATACGAGTCAAGACATCGTCAATAACACCCATGGCTTGTTGGATGATACATTTGTCAAAGAATTTCAACAGCTTCGTACACGTCTGACACTATTTCTCGCCAACCAACGTGGAATCGAAACTGAGTTACAATTCGAAATGCCACATCATCCTGATAATGTTGGGGTGTGTTGGAAACCATTACTTACAGATGAACAACATCTTAGTCTTGTAAACCCTTCAGTCCTCTTCGGAGGATATATGCCCAAGCGGGAGGGCAGGGTGAAACAATTGGCTGTTAATCAGATTCCACATTGTGATTTTGGTGCCGTCAATGGCACTCCTTTGTCTGATAATATTCTCTTGAGGAACAAAACACTGCCCTGTACAGTGTTGTTGCCACTACTTGATCACAGGACTCTGATGATATACAAGGATGATGACGATAAAACCGTTGTGCACGAGGTCAAAGCCAATAAGGGCGAGCTCATCATCTTTGATGGTGATGTATCTCATGGTGGTTATACGTACATGGAAACAACGCCGCTACAACTGCACCCTTGTTGTGACAGGGAATGACTCTCTGACGCAGTACCTGTCCCATTGAGACACAGGTACAATGCGCTGCGACAGTCATCCCTTTCCACATGTTCATTTGGCACGACCGTTGAGACAGGAGTCTCGCCGTCTGTTCGTCAGGATGATGACGCACTGCTTGTTTGTTCTGTTTTGCTTGCAGTAGTGATCCTCATGCCATAATAATCCCATGATATTAGCCATAGTAGCATCTCTACTGCGTGTTTGATATCACAGAGTCAATGCTTGTGACATTATTTTAAAATATTGTATAGCGTCTACGTTATCTTAGCAGTGTAAAAAGATTGAAGCGATTTCAGGGATGGGGTCATCGTCGGGAGGATTAACTTACCAATCGGTGTTCTACTGGTCCATCATCCAGTATGGTGAGGATAAGAGGACTACGAAGCAGACCCAGCACGGTGTCATCCGAGACAAGGAACTGGTAGTTATTCCGATTGGACCGCCTGAAGGAAAGCAAGAGCCTAAGGACATCGAATTCGAATGTGACATTGGCAACTATAAACAAACGATGCGTTCTTTAGTGAGCCGCACGGAGCTCGGTTTCATCCTCACTCAAAAGAATTTCGACGAGCTGTTGAAGATGAGTAAGGTGGAGTCGTTGATTGAAAATGATCAAAGTGCCCTTCGCGAACTGCAGGCGAAGAAGGCTGATTTGGAGGTATTGGAACTTAACCAGGGGAGTCTCGCTGCGGCTGATGCTTCCACCTTAAAGACGACTACGCGGTCTATCAACAAGGCCGTGGAGAATATCGAGAGATATACTGAGGAAATCTTCAGTGCCTACAGGCAAATGGTTAATGTTCGTGCCCTGAAGTTTGACAACTTCGTATCGAGGAACTGTCTCACTCCCGTCCCACACGAGGTGGAGGAAGTGCAGGTGTATAAGGAGGCCTTCCATGTCGAATCTGATGGTTCGAAAGGTTCCCGTTACTCTGAAAAGGATGGTGAAGAAAATGAGAATCGAACTAACGGTATAGGCTGGGTGTTCGAAAACAAGTGGCAATGGGTGAAAAAGAATGTTACCCGTGAGATTGGCAAGACCCTCGAGTCCTTCCGGAGCTGCAGGCGTTCTCACATCAAGGAGGAACTCCCTGAGTTCGGTTATGCGGAGGCTCAGTGGCGCTACATGATGGAAAATATTAATTGCCCCTTGGATGTTGACGTCTCGGACTTCAACGATATGATTGATCAGGTTGGAAGTGTCATGTACTTGCTCCCAAGCATTTTGGATGACCCCAATCCTGAGATCTATGGCAAACTGGCTCATATCAGTCGTAAGGATCGATCATTCTTTCCTATTGAAGTTTGCCAGATGTTGTTCTATGCTATGCCTGTTCGTGTCCAAGAGTTATGGAAGATTGACAATCCTAAACTTCGTTTCCCAGTCGACCGTGCGTTAGCTGTCAAGGAGCTGCAGAGGCATCTCGAGACTTACCGCAAGGAAAAGAAACTGGCGAAGCAGGGTGCGAATAAAGGTGGTCCTAATTCTCAGGGTGGTCGCCAGGATCAAGGAGGAGGGTCCCGCTCCAATGGAGGCTCTCGTCAGTCTGGTGGTGGCTCGTCTAGAAAGAAGAAGATGTGTGACCGTTGCGATCAGAAGGGGGAATCCGATCGTATCAAGTTTTCCCACTGGAGTGACAAATGCGATAAGTATCATCCGAATCTTCAAGCGAAGGTTCCCAAGCATGAGCAGAGGCAATTGCATGCGATGAATCAGGAGACCGAAACTCCTTTGTCGACTTCGAAGAAGAAGCGCAAGAAGAAGAAGAAGAAGCAGAAGACCAAGAAGTCGAAGAAGCAGCGTCTCGAAGCGTTGTTGGCGGAATCTGATGATGATGATTCGTCTTCGTCTGCTGGCTCTGACAGTTCCTGAAGTGTGGGGCCCGACTCCATTGCAGAAGATTATGTGTTACTTGATCCCGACGAGCGTAAACCTAAACGCCGAAAAATTACCAAATTTATTGGAGTACACAACTGCAAGCCGGTAAAAGGAGTTGATTTTAGTGGTAGGAAGGAACTGTGCAACAACTTGAGGAGCCGAGTTGTTAAGAACTGTGATGAGAACCGTCAGAAAAGAAAACTTAAGACTGTGTCGATTGCACTTCCCATGTTTGAAACAAAAAGCACGGGGGAGAAGCACGTTCTGCGGATGCTGTTTGATTCAGGGTCTGAGGGCGACATTATGTTCATGTCCAAGAAGATGCAGAGGGATCTACCTTGGGATATGATGAGTTTAGCATTTCCAGTGACATGGGGTACTAGCAATGGTACCTTCAAGACATCTCTACGTGCCAAGATGCAGGTGCTCTTGCCGGAATTCTCTCAATCCAAGTTGTTTGAGTTAGAACCGGATGTCAAGATAGTCAAAGAGGATGAAGTCAAGTACGACCTAATTGTGGGTGTGCAGACGATGGCTGCCTGGGGTGTTGTTCTTGATTTTAAGAAGCAGGAACTGACGATTGATGAGCAGACTATTTCATTACGTCAACCGGAGAGTTTGGGCAAGAAAAGACTCTTGCTGAATACCTACCGTGAAGCGACCGAACCAGCCGCTACTAAGGAAGAGACTGAGAGAGTTACGAGGATTCTCGACGCCAAGTATGAGGCCGCTGACTTACCCAAGATCGTAGCAGAAAATTGTGCGCATCTGGATGAATCTCAACAAGCTAAGCTATTGGAACTACTTCAGCGACACGAGGAAATGTTCCAAGGTAAGTTGGGAAAGTGGGTAGGCGAAGAAGTGAGTTTTGAGTTGAAAGAAGGTGAGCGCCCGTGGCAGGGTAAGCCTTATCCTATACCCAAGATTCATGAGGATGTTATTAAGAAGGAAGTCGATCGTCTCGTGGAGATTGATGTCCTTGAGAAAATTACGAGCGCACAAAGTGGGGGATGGGGATCGCCCTCTTTTATTATCGCGAAATCGAACGGGCAAGTTAGGTTCTTGTCTGATTTGCGTGAGGTGAACAAGCGTATTGTCAGGAAGCCATTTCCACTTCCAAAGATCAGTGACACCTTACAGCGCATGGAGAAGTTTCAATGGGCTTCGGCAATAGATCTGAATATGGGCTACTACCACCTCACGTTGGATATGAAGACTAGAGAGATCTGTTCTCTTATCTTTCCGTGGGGGCGGTACCGTTACAAGAGGTTGCCGATGGGCGCCGCTACGGCCCCAGATGTGTTTCAGGAGAAGATGAATAACTTGTTCAATGACCTGGAGTACATTCGAGTCTACATTGATGATCTGCTAGTGATTTCGGCAGATTCGTTTGATGATCATTTGGAGAAGCTTAGCGAGGTTCTTCAACGTTTGCATGAAAAAGGATTCCAGGTGAATGCCGCAAAGTCTAACTTCTGTGCCCTAGAAGTGGATTACCTGGGTTACACCCTCACTCGGGATGGAATAGTTCCGCAGAAGAAGAAGGTGGCTGCAATTTTGGCGCTTAAACCGCCGACGAATGTGAAGCAACTACGTCGGGTCCTTGGTATTGTACAATACTACAGGGACATCTGGGAGAAGCGCACGGATCTACTCGCTCCATTAACAGATTTGGTGGCGGAGTGTGGCACTACCAAGGCTAAGAGGAAGCCTCTGAAACCTTGGAGGTGGGATGCTGAACATCAAGAGGCATTCGAAAAGATCAAGAATATCATTGCTAGAGACGTCGTGCTAGCATATCCGGACTTCTCGAAGGAGTTCCTGATTTATACCGATGCGTCAACAAGGCAGCTTGGAGGCGTAATTACTCAGGATAACAGGCCGATCGCCTTCTTCTCTCGCAAACTGACCAAGGCACAAGAGAAGTATACTGTGACTGAGCTTGAACTCTTATCAATAGTGGAGCTTTTGAAGGAGTTTAAGGGGATGCTGCTTGGATACAAGGTGAAGGTCATGACTGACCATGTCAACCTGACCAGCAACAACCTTGGACTGGACTCTGACAGGGTATTACGTTGGAGGCTTCTACTCAATGAATACGACGTGGAGATTGATTATATCAAGGGTGTCGATAATACGGTCGCCGACGCCATCAGTAGGCTTGATTATGAGCCGAAGAAGAACCCCCACCCCGAAGACTACGATGCTTTTGATGCTAAGGAACTCAATTGGCACATGAAACATAACATCGGTGTCTTCATCCTCACGGAGCTGCTTGAGGAGCAGCAGGGAGATGGTGATGAGGAGGTTGCTGAGGAGAGCAAAGAGTGTTTTTCTCACGATTTTTTCGTTCAAAGCGAGGTTTCGAACGAAGAGGAGATTTTTCCCGTGACTATTCGTGAAGTCGTGGATGAGCAGCTTAGAGACAAGGAGATGAAAAAGTGGTTTAAGACGCCGCCGAAGGGTAAGCACATCCAGCCAGTTTTGCTTAACGGCGAAATGATCTTGTGTTTCGTGCGAGATCCAGAGAGGCCCCGGATGGTTATCCCGAAGAAACTCCAGCGTAAAACTATTGCGTGGTATCATCATTATCTGCAGCACCCTGGGCGCGACAAGATGATGAAGACGTTGTCTGCTGTAATGTATTGGAAGAATATGGATTCTCAAATTAGGAAGTTCGTTCAGACTTGTGAGCGGTGCCAGAAAGGAAAGAAGCGCAAGCGTAAGTACGCTACGCTTCCGCCGAAGCAAGCTGTTATTACTCCGTGGCATACTGTGTGCGTTGATTGCTGTGGTCCGTATGAGATCAAAAGTGAAGACGGCACTCACTTGGAATTTATGTGCTTAACTATGGTCGACCCTGCGACGGGTTGGTTTGAGGTGGTTGAACTCCCCACCGCAGAAGTTTATCGAGAGTTTAGAGATCCTAAGGGGAAAGTTGATGTTGTTGAAGATGAAATCCTTGACAGGACTTCAGCGCAGATATCCCAGCTCTTTAACAAGACTTGGTTGTGTAGGTATCCTCGACCTGTTGAGGTCGTGTGTGATAATGGATCTGAATTCAAGAAGGATTTCAAAGCCCTTCTGAAGTCTTATTCGATCAAGCGTAAGCCCACAACGATCAAGAATCCACAAGCTAATGCAATTGTGGAGAGAATTCATGGTGTCTTGGGAGACATGATGAGAACTAGTGGTATCAACAATCTAGAGACTGTTGATGCAAGCCTGATTGATGAATTTCTCACAAACGCGGCGTGGGCAATCAGGAGTACGCATCACTCGGTGCTGCAGGCGACACCTGGCCAAGCGATTTTCGGGAGAGATATGTTATTCGACATTCCGTATCTTTGCGATTGGTCAGAAATAGGCAGTCGTCGACAGCAACTGGTGGACCGTTCCAATGCTCGAGAGAATAAGAAGCGTGTTCCCTACGACTACACAGTCGGTCAGAAAGCGATGATCATCAAGGCTACTGACGGGAGCCATCTTCCCAAACCGGAAGATGTACACGAGGGTCCTTATGAGGTTACTCAAGTGTTCACAAATGGAACAGTGCGACTGCAACGAGGTGCAGTAAATGAACGCTTGAACGTTCGAAGACTGACGCCCTACTTCGAAAACGACGGAGATGGGAATTCTGTACAAGAAGATGTTGAGTAATATGCCTTTGTATGGAATGCAGTTCTTTAGGACTAGTGGTCCTTTATGAAGTGGTCAATATGCTATTGAGCAAGTCTGAATCTGAAAGAAAAGTCTTATGCTATGCCGATGAAATAGAATCCTTTGGATGAGTCCATTTGGAAGTTGCGTTCATTTCAAGAAGAGGTTTTTTTGCCGGACGTTGATGGTTTTCCTTTTCTTGAGTCCTCGTTTTGTAGCACAGTTCGGGGGAGAATGTGACAGGGAATGACTCTCTGACGCAGTACCTGTCCCATTGAGACACAGGTACAATGCGCTGCGACAGTCATCCCTTTCCACATGTTCATTTGGCACGACCGTTGAGACAGGAGTCTCGCCGTCTG
>Ga0208544_10001158_pt1 | contig 18760 bp, 22 predicted proteins | sample DEB08_DNA_9_FD_184526 | JGI IMG/M metagenome (GOLD analysis project Ga0208544, IMG submission 184526) | Aqueous microbial communities from the Delaware River and Bay under freshwater to marine salinity gradient to study organic matter... | ecosystem: Environmental > Aquatic > Marine > Coastal ... | reverse complement strand
CCCAAAACCCCAAAACCCCAAAACCCCAAAACCCCGTCGACAAGATATTGAATTTGGTTTATTTTTTATAGAATAAATGTTAGTAATGTTGGTATTCTGCTCCTCATCTTCCTCTTCTAGCTTTGTCAGTGATTTAACAAATCAGAGGTTGACTTTCCAATCAATTAATTTTCAATGCCTTCTCACTTATCTTCGGGGATAAACGTGTGCAGAAACGAAAGTTGTTTCGCATGTTTGTGAGCATTTTTAGCGTCTTCTTAAGAAAGCTCAGCGCGCTACACTGAACCAGCAAAGCTCATCTTCGACTTGGAAAGACTTTTCTCCAAACTGCTTTTTCTGCTATGAACCCTGCTCGAACGAATTGATTTGTCTTGGTTGTCAACGTATGTGTTTTACGCTGCACCAGTCACTGGACTTCTGTCAAAACCATTCGGGTTTGGGCTCAACGATGACTTTTTGAGCGGACTCTTCGTAACTTTAAACATCGAAGGTGCTTGCCCGCCTTCGATGATGTTTACGCCGTGTCCCAACTCCAACTTGTCTCGCATCAGAAGTCGTTGCGCCCTCAGCACCTTCTTCTGATTGTCGACCTCGCGCATGCTTGCCAAATAAGGATTCTCGTTCACGTTCACCGGGGTGAATGTCTCATGCACTTCCTTATTTTTCGTATCGATCTTCTGCTTGACGATGAAATAGTCGGGCTTTTCTGTCAACTCAACCTTGATCTCACCAGTCTTGGGGTCCATAAACTCCCTCGCAATTTTGTGGTGTGAATTTGTCTTTTCTCTGAACCCACGAGCATGCTTGCTACTTTCGTATCGATCTGGCGAGGCAGCAGCGGGGGCTTCTTCCATTATAATATTTTGCGACTAAGCTCTCTGGTTGACATTCGGGTTGAATCTCTAACGAATCGTCGGCTTTTTTGATTGTGCAGACTAGATGGTGCTGTTGTTGGAACTATCCTGACCATTTTACAAGCCGAAGAACTTGCGCAGGTAATCCGCGTTCTTGTTGTACTTCAAAGAACCTTCAGCAATCTACTTATCGTCCATCTAGGGCACTTGCTCGTGAATTGAACTTTGATCGTCCATTGGAAGCCGGCCCTTATGTTCCTCAATAGCTGTCGTGTCCTGGCGAGTCAGGCCGCCAGTCATGTTTGCTTCTTAGATTCTCCTCATGAAAGACTCACTGTCCAGGAGATTCTTTTACTTCATCTAGTCGCGATGAGTGCTTTCGCGACTTGATACCTGGGAAAGATGATAGTTCTGATTTCTGGGGTCGTATTAGTTCATGTTCGAACCGTTACGCGCACCAGAAACTTTGCTAGCCGATCTCTGCACTGAGTTCGGCTAAATCGATGACTTGTAATTCATCGTGGAGCCCATAATGTTGATGTGCTTCTTTTGATGCTTATTCTGTTACTTTCTGACACCTAGGCCTTCGGTGAGGAAGTCGTGCGAGAACTCACCGACCAAGTAATCTGTCTTGTTTGCGCCAAGCAGCTGGTCCTTCGCGATCATGTTGAGAATGTCATCGGAGTCTTCAATAGCCCTGTTCTTCTCGATCTGCCCAGTTTCTTGGTTTACAAAGTAGTCTTGGTAGTTGGTCAAGTAATCTTACAAGTACTTTTGCGTTTCTTCCTTGCTCTGCATCTGATTCTCTTCCATTTCCTTGACCGTGTTGTCGTCAGGAATCAGCATCGAAGCTTGACTGTGTTTGTTCACAATTTATTTGAGACCGTTTGACGAGTCGCGGTTTGAGTCTAACTCGTCGTTCTACACACTCATTAAGTGCATGGACGATAGCTTGGGCTTTTGGTTGACCGAGCCGTGCCTCGAATTTGATTCGCCAAGTTGCAGGAAGCGAAGCGAGTTGGGAAGTTGCTGACTCTTGCGTTGGTCACTCGGGACTACAGAATGCGAGTGCTCACCTTGACTGTTAGGCTCAATATTGATTTCCCTGTTTCTGACATGCAGCTCGCTAACTGCCACACTATTGTTCTTGGACTTAAATGTGTTTTTGGAGTACTTGCTAACCACGTCGAGGTCTTAACCGCCCATAGGTCCATGGTTGATCAATGATGACACCGCGTTTTTAAAGTTCTTGCCTTTACCACCGTACTACGAGTCCCCCTTTTTAGAAAAGCCGAGCACTACGGAGTTTAGCTTGCTGCGAGATTGAGTGTGTGCTCCGACTCTTTATTCAGGAGTGGTGTCTGCTGCCCCAAGGTCAAGCTCAAGAGTAGCCTTCTTTTCAACTTAAGCTCTTTTGAAAGAGAGTGTTGTCAAGTGAGACTCTTTGAGGAATTTCTGAGTCTTATTTCTTCCATACTCTTTAAATCGAGCCTTCCCGTCGCCCTCCTGACTATCAAGAGTTGCTTTCTTGATACTGACAGTCTTTGATCCGGGTTTTAGAGCCAAGTTTGATCTTTACACATCAAGCGTCTGCATTGCCAAGTTTTATTCTGCCTTGACGATGTCGGTCTTGTCTTTGTTTTCAATTCGGCTGAATTGGTTTTCCAGATCACCGTCCATGATAGACGTTTGAGACTCTGCAAATTTGGTCGCAGTGTAACTCATCTGATGCTTCTTAGCTTTGTTACTTTCACTTTCAATCTGGTCGACCTCAAGCTATTAAAGACGCAATCCTTGAGATGAAGCGACTTCGTTCTTCGGGCTTGCTTTCATCTTTTCAGGTGAAAGAGCATCATCTTAAGGAAGCTGATAGACTGACTTTTGATCTTAAGTGAGCGTCGCCAGCTTAAGCTTTTGCGTTTTGCTTTTAAAACCAAGCGTCTTCCTTTAGCCCAATTAAGCACTCTGCTCCTGCTGCTTTTGCTTTTCAACAATAATCTTGGCACGAACATGCTCTCGATCAACGAAGTAGGTGTCAGGTTCAACCACAGACTCAACAAAACCTTCATCAAACTGGGTAAATGCTCCAAGCATTTAAGATTCTACTTTTCCTTGGTGAAGCTTTTAGAACAAGCTCGCCACTTGGGGGGACGAGGCGTTCGAGGAAAGATTCTTAGCTTTCACCTAGGTTAGCTGCGCACCATCGGTGACAAGTGAAATGCGCGGTCTATCATGGATCGATGAAGCATTGATAGATGAATCATCAATTGTAACAGGGACTGGGATCGGAGGCGGTGGGATCAGGTTTGAATCACCATATCCAATCTAATGGTCTTCACAATCTTCGGAATTCTCATAAGAGGCATCCTCAGAGTCATGACTTTGAATTGCATCTTGCGCTGCTTCAGCTTGCTAGCTTCGATGCGACTGGTTTGACTCTAAGAGTTAGTTCAAGTACTTTGGCTCGCACATGTTGTCGTCATTGATAACTTGACCTTGCTTAGACTCTTCATTTCCTTCTTCAACGCTATTCTCCTCCTCTTCCTTGATCACAGTCATGTGGGGCACAGGAATCGTGTTTAATAGTCGTGACTTGTCATTCTCACTCAGCAGGCCTCCCTGCACACTCGAGTCAACGTCTTTAACCAGATCATTTACGCCATCTTGTGTCTCGGAAGCCTCCTTTGGCCCAACTGCGCTTCTCTGACACTTTGCAATCTACCTCAACACCGCGTAGTAGAGTGTTCTCAACGCACGGTGGAGCATGAGGCCAGAGTTTACGAGGATGCACACGAGGACGAGGGCAATCAGAGACCATCCGATAAGGAAGCGGGTCTCATAGTCCACGACGTAATCTGTGAACCAGTACAGATGGCAAATAGCCACGAAGATGCACGCCTCATTAAACACTTGCAACCTGTTGAAGTTAGGATCGTCGAATGGTCGATACTTGGTCAGGATTACCAGCATATATAGAGACTGAAGGCCAATCAAAATTATTTGCGCCAGAGGCCTGTGCTGGAGCAAAACAGCAGTCAGACAGTACAAGAATCTACGAGTCAGGAAGCTGGTTGGGTAGAGAGTCGAACGGATTTTATGTTTAGTGTTTAGACCCAGGTAGGCTGTCTCAAACCTGGAGTTGACCTTGAATTCTGGGTTGGTCGACACAATCTCTTCTGCGTCAGCCTGCACGGCGCTTTTATCCGTTTGAACTCGATTTGTTTCAGACACGATAGTCTCGCTATCTGGAATCTTAGTTTTCTCATTGCCTTGGGTCGACGGCACCTTGACAATGAAGAATAGAGCCGTGTTGAAAAGCATGAAAGCAACTACACAGACGAGAAGTAGAACTGCGTACAGACCTGAGAGTAATTCGCTGCCGGTCTCGTTGGTGAACTTGGCAAGGTTGATCAGACTGCACAGAGTGAATTCTAGGAAGGCGAGGTAGGCGAAACGAACAAAGAAGTTGCAAGCCCAAGGCTCTAGTTTCGTCTCACTCTTCTCTTCGGTTCCTTTTAGTTTGTTGAGCACGACTTGAACAACAAACATAATTAGCCACGCTGCAAGTAGCAAAATCGCGATCCCCGTGAGTACTCCCAGGTTGACCAACGCTAAATGGCTGTCGTAGCCCGATTGGAAGAAAACTGGGTTCAGTCCGTCGAGAGAGTCACTGAAGCCAAAGACATTTCTCACGAAGCCAGACAGGTCGATGAAGTTCAACCGTGTCACGTCAAGAAGTGTCTTTAAGAAATGGGCTGAGTTACCTGGCATCTTCGTGTTGAAGAGAGGTAAGTGCACGAGGATTTACAGCGTGTTGATAAGGGTCCAGATTGGCAGCAGCGAATCCTGAACAGCCAAACACGCCACAAACGTAAAGATCAGAACAGCCTTGGTTGCAGTATCTGTTGCATAAGTAAATCTGTACAGATTTTTGGAAGCTTCTGAGCCTGCAGGAATTTGACGAGCGATGTCGACGCTGATCACCGAACCCTGGTTAACCGGAAGGTCATTTTCAAGGCCCTTGAAATTTTCTCCGCCCCAGAACACTACTTGCAACGTGTCGTATTGTCGCTCTGATTCAGAGGACACATAGGGTGGCATATCGAAATACAGCTAAATTTCGACTTCTTGCTTCCTGAATTCGAGCATGTCCCACGTAAAGTTAAGCTTTTGGGGGTCTGATTAATCTGAGGGGATGATTGAGAGTTCTAGAATCGGTCTGAATTCATAGCTGTCTCGGTCAAAGACGATTGGCCCGGTCTCACCCTCGTCTTGGAGCTTTCTTTCATTTCCTCGGCGTCCGTTGTAGTGATTTTCTGCATAAACTTGCTAATTTTCGAACTCTTCTACGTTTTCCCTCAAAACTGGGAGGGTGTCATTAACAATCGGCTCCAACTGGTCTGGAATACTCATAACCTTGTCAAACCCAATCACCAGAATGCCATCGATAGATAAGCTTTTGATGTAAGGTACCGGCGCTTCAGTGTTCCATTTGGTCAGTTAAAACTGAGACCAGTCGTAGTCGGGCTGCCAGTCGAACTAATGGCCAGAATGTAGACCATTATTTCCACTTTTACCATCATTTTCTCCTTCTAAGCCGGCACCAGCAGTGGTTTGTTCTTTGGCCTTGACGGTAATGGTGAATTTGTATTCAGTTTTGAGAGCTTCTGCTTCATTTTCATCTTCCAGCACGATCTTGATGACATAGGTTCCAATGTCCTGCGCGGTCACAGCACCTTCGAGCACGGTCAGAGAAAGAGGTGATTTAGTGAGGAGGAATAATTCTTTGGAGCGGTCAGCAAGCACACTTGTAGGACTTGCGTGCTCTACACTCACATTAATGAAGTCTTCTTCAATGTCTTCTGCTTGTCCAATCTCCACAAACATGGGCTCACCGACCTAGACATCGATATCTTGGGGCGCCCTGCGCAAGAAAGGAGCTGTGTTTTGGCTGACACCGGCGAATGATTGTGAGGATTCAACCACGAGGGTCCACATCAGAGATTCATCTGTCGTAAACAAGGGGTCGTTGGTCTGCGCAGCAATCTTGATGGCGTAGAAACCTTTATCAGATTAAACGTCACTTTCAACGCTGAAAACGCGCTTTAGGGGGTCAAATTTGATGAATTCGGGTAGGTCCGTGAATGCACCATTTGGACCCTTAGATGAAGTGGCAGCATAGGACACAGTATACCCGCAGTTGGGTTCTTGAGTGACCTAGCCTACAGATATCTCAAATCCAGGGTCATTCACGGTGTACTGCTCGTCGTGAGAGAAGGCAGGAATTTTGAGTACGTCTAGGATACACTCGTTAAGCTGAGCCACGAAGTCAACTGAGACAGGAGCGACACTTGGGTAGTCCACAAGCGACACAACGATCTTCAAATTGTAGGTGCCAGCCTCATTGTTATTTTCACTTTGGAAGCCGAGAGTTCTGGCTGCAAGCTGAATGAAGTTAGCCGTTGCAGTTACTCCGTCCGACTCAGTCAACTAATAGTTTCTGCTTCCACACTTGTCTTGGCCGTCTCCGTAGGTTAAACTCGCCGAGTCACTGAAGATGGGGAAGGTCTGCGAGATGTAGGATGATGAGAGCACGCTCGTCTCCATGTCATTCACAATCTGAGGGTTAATAGTTGTTGTTTCGCATGGGTTCACGATTTGGATGGCTAGGTTGCCACCCGTGTTATCCAAAGCGTTGTATTTTCCTCCCTAAGTGCCAGTAATGTACATACTGTGGGAGGCGACCCAGGGAACGATGTCTGTTGGCGTGGCAACGATCTTCGGGTTAGAGGGATCGCTGAAGTCGAAAGAGTAGACTGAGGGGTCTACTTCAGTGCCGTCAGAAACCCATCTGAGCTGATAAGTATGGGTTCCACACGAACCCAAGTTATCTGACAAAGGAGAGAAAGGAATTGCCTGAGATTGCCACAGATCGAAATTGTAAGACGCAGTAGCCAACGAGGGTGCCGTGACTGTGGCGTCCCAACATTCAGACTTCAAATCCAAAGAGAATTATGTTTTCTGAATAGCTGTCACCTCGCTTGAGAGAGTTGATGTAGCTGTGATCTCAAAGGTGGATGATTTCAGATCATAGGTAAGCTCATCGGAAGTATTTATCTGTAGTTCACCTGTGACTGCGTCGATTTTAAAGACACTGGAGTCGAAACTTGTGCTTCCGTCAACTGTAAGCGAGTACGTGATTGGGCAAGTGAGAGTAGTCTGACTAAACACAGGCTGCAGAGAACGAACTCCTTCCCCGAAGTAATACGGCAGTTGCGTCCCAATAGGAGTCACGAGGGTTAGAGTGTCGTCAGTGCAGTCCAGAGGGTCCACAATAATATTAAATGTGATAGACACGTCCTGCGTCTAATAGACGTCATCCAGAAGAGCTTTAATTCGTACCGGGTACGTCTTAATGTCAGCAGGATCTTGACTGGACACGTCAAATTACTTCAAACTAGCGTCAAGCGTAATTGGTGTGTTGGACAGAGGTTCCGCAACGCCACTGTTCATATACTCTGCGGAGTAAGTGAAAGTGTACCCGCAGGCTGGCGTGAAAGTAAAGTCTGTAAACGTAGTCTACTCAGCAATTTGTTTCAGTTCATAGTTCAGTGTCACGGGGGCAGCTGGGGCCGCAATCGTAGGAATGCAGTTGTTAATTTCGACTTGGAACTTCTGGGCGTATGTAATTGAGTACGTTGTTAAGGTCACATGCATCAAGATGTCGTGCGTACCAACATGACTGTTAAATGTAAGGTCTGGTGCCGACAGTGTAAGTGTCGAGCCAGCCAGTGCTAAATAATTTGGCACGGCTGTCTAGGTAGCGTCATCCATTGTGATTGCGTAAGTCTACGCACCACACTTGCCTGTTCCGAACGCCAAAGATGTAGTATCTGCTGAATCGGCAAACGTAGGCACTGATTCAGTCGTAGCAGAAGCGGCGAAGACTGAAGTTATCATTTTATTGATCACAGTAGGGGTGATGGTGGTCGTCAGACAAGGGTTGACGATAGTCACGGTAATAACAGAAGAGTCCGCCGTGTTGTAAATTCCGAGCTGGCCGCGGAGGAAGAAAGTGTGAGTAGCGACCCAAGGCGTGATTGCTGCAGGCGTACCAACAGCCGCAAGTCCTGACACACTGTAGACACTCGTGTCAACTTCAGCATTTGTCGCGCTGTCGAAAAGTTTATAAACGTAGGCGCCGCAGACTGCAGTGCCGACAGTATCGGACATGGCCGCGAATCCCAACGACTGGGCAGCCCAGAGGTCATAGGTCCAGGCTGTCTGCGAGAAGGCAGGCGCCGTCAAGACTGAGTCCCAGCACTGGTCTTTGAGAGTAAGCACAAACGGGTCGCTCGCTGCCTTGTTGGAGTGAGTTGAAAGAGTGCTCGTGCAAGTGATTTCCAGGTTCATGGCCTGCAAATCGTAAGTAGTTTTGTCCGTAGTCAAGATTGTAGCCTGACCAGTTGTGACATCAAAGGCGGTGACGACATTGGCATCGACTGCGCTGCCTCCGTCGTGAATCGAGAAGACAAGGGGACAGTAAGAGTCAGCGTAAAGGTGCATGTAGGTGGCTTGTTTTGTGACCGAACCAGAGACGCCAATGTAGTAAGTGAAATCAGCGATCTCCGTGGCAGTTGTCAAAGTGACCTCATCCTGAGTGCAGTCAGGCTTCACCTCCAAAACGAAATCAGTTGTGGAGGTCTAGCTCGTGTCGTCGTCCAGGGTCGCTGTCACTCTAATGGTGTAGAATCCGATGTTAGGATCAGCAGTGGTCGTCAGGACTTGAACCTTCCTATTCGTAGAGTCGACATTGAGGAATGCAGGCAAAGCACTCGTCGTGGTGTCGGCATTGACAATCTCTGCGGTGTAAGTAAAGGCGTAGTTGCAAGATGGGGTGAAAGTGAAAGCAGCGAACGTGATTTCCTTCAAACCCTGGTTGATAGTGTACGAGTCATCTGCAATCGTCGGCGCTGTCCCGAGAGTGGCTGAGCAAGGGACGATCGTGACAGTGAAGTCCTTGGTCAGAGTCTTCGAGTATGTCGCCAGGCTGACAGTCAACCTGATTTAATGGGTTCCTTCGTTGGGCACGAACGAGTTGTCAGGGGTCGATAGTGTCAGCACTGTACCCGCAAGCGTGAGATACCCAGGCACTGCGCTTCCATCTGCTGTCATCGTAATGGCGTACGTTGGCACGCCACACTTCTGAGTTCCGAATGAATTGGTCGCCACGTCCACCGAGTCCGTGAAAACAGCGAAGTCCTGAGTCACTGCAGGCGTCTGCAAGATCATCGTCGTCATCGCGTTGATTGTCTTATCGTCGATGACCGTTGTAGTGCAAGGGTTGTTAATCGTGACAGCGATGGTTGGTGAGTCGATCGTGTTGTAAGTTCCGAGCTGGCCACTGAGGAAGAACGTGAGAGTGGCGACCCAAGGAGTGATTGTTGCGGGCGTACCGACAGCTGCAAGTCCAGACACACTGTAGACACTCGTGTCAACCTCAGCACCTGTCGCGCTGTCGAATAGTTTATAAACGTAGGCGCCGCAGGTTGCAGTGCCGACCGTATCGGACATGGCCGCGAATCCCAACGACTGGGCAGCCCAGAGGTCATAGGTCCACGCTGTCTGCGAGAAGGCAGGCGCCGTCAAGACTGAGTCCCAGCACTGGTCTTTGAGAGTAAGCACAAAGGGATCGCTCGCCGCCTTGTTGGAGTGAGTCGAAAGGGTGCTGGTGCAGGTGATTTCCAGGTTCATGGTCTGCAAATCGTAAGTAGTTTTGTCCGTAGTCAAGATTGTAGCCTGACCAGTTGTGACATCAAAGGCGGTGACGACATTGGCATCGACTGCGTTGCCTCCGTCGAGAATCGAGAACACGAGGGGGCAGTACGAGTCAGCGTAAAGGTGCGTGTAGGTGGCTTGTTTCGTGACTGTGCCAGAGACGCCGATGTAGTAAGTGAAATCAGCGATCTCAATGGCAGTTGTCAAAGTGACCTCATCCTGAGTGCAGTCAGGCTTCACCTCCAAGATGAAGTCAACATAATCAGATGTTGAACCACTGTCATCTAGAATAGCATAAAGTCGTATTGTGTAGATTCCAAGCTCGGCATCAGATGTTGAGGCGAGTACTTGGACTTGATTGTTTGCCGAGTCGACATTTAAGAAAACTGGTAGAGTGCTTTCTGTATCGGTGGTAGAATCATAAAGTTTTGCACTATACGTAAAAGCATATGTGCAGGCAGGCGTGAAAGTAAATGGGGCAAAAGTAATATCTTTTTGGCCCTGGTTGATTGTGTAATCTTGCTTGGCTATGGTGGGCTTAGAGTCTATCGTAGCAATGCAGGCGTTAACAATGGCTTAAAAGTCGATAGCAAGAGTAGCTTGCACCGTGCCGTAAGCTGTCAATGTAACGTGCAATTTGATATCATGCGTACCAATGTGGGTGTCGTCAGTAGTTGATAGACTAAGCACACTTCCAGCTACAGTCAAGTAACTTGGCACGAGTGTTGAGCCGTCAGTCATCGTGATTGAGTAGGACTAGGCTCCGCACTTGTCGGACCCGAAAGAACTCGTTGCTAAGTCCACAGTGTCGGTGAATACCCCGAAATCTTGAGTGATAGCGGAGGGAGCAAACACAGTGGACGTCATTGTGTTGATTGTCTTTGAATTGATCACGGTACTTGAGCAGGGATAGTTAATGGTCAAGGAGATAGCAGTCGAGTCAATCGTGTTGTAGGCACCAACTTGACCCCTCACAATGTACGCATGGGTCTTTACCCAGGTGGTGTAGTCAGCCGGGGTGCCTTCGAAAGCAAGACCATTTTAGGTAAAAACTGATGTGTCAACCTCGATGCCAGTTGCCTGATCAATTAACTTGTAAGTATACGCCCCGCAAGTTGTCAAGCTGTCTGCCATGGCGGAGAAGGTGAGCGACTCGGCGGCCCACAGGTCGTAGGTCCAGGATGCTTGGGTGAAGGCAGGCGCGGTCAAGACTGAGTCCCAGCACTCGTCTTTGAGGGTGAGTACGAAGGAGTCGCTGGCTGCCTTGTTGGTGTGAGTCGAGAGGGTGCTTGTGCAAGTCACCTGCAAATTCATCGTCTAGAGGTCGTAGGTGGCCATGTCGCTGGTGCCGACCTTGAAACTTCCGTCAGTGGAGTCGAAGTCTTTGATCACATTTGTGTCCACCGCAGCCCCTCCGTCCAGAATGCTCCACACGAGCGGGCACTCGGGCGTCAAGTGGGTGTACGTAGCAGGACCCGGGAACACGTCACCTGAAACGCCAATGTAGTAAGTCATGTCCGTGATCTCAGTTGATGTAGTGAGGGTTACTTAGTCCAAATCACACAAGTTCTAGATGTCGATTGTGAACGTAACCGAGTCGTCAAACGTCTGCGGAGTGTTGTCGAGAGTTGCAATAATCCTGACCGTATAAGTGTTCACATGTGTTGCAAGCAGAGTGTGCACAGTTAAGATAAGTGACGCAGGGTCAAACACAATCGCAGAAGGAAGTCCTGTGGTGCTTGCTCCCAAATCATGCTCTGCCTGGTAAGTGAAGTCGTACCCACAAGCAGGCGTGTGAGTGAAAGCCACGAACGAAGTCGTCTTCGCGGCTGTTCCCACTTGGTACACGACGTCGGTTGGTGCTGCCGCTGCAACGATTGTCGGGATGCACTCGTTGATGACCACGTTAAACAGCTCATCATGAGTAATGCCATAGTCATCCAAGGTCACAGTGACAGCAATCGAATGGGTTCCGATGTAAGGAATGTAAGAGTTATCTGGCGCGTGTAAGGTCAGAGTTGAACCAGACAGAGTCAAATAGTTTGGAACGGTAGAACCATCTGCCTTTTTTATGGCATAAGATTGAGTTCCACACTTTCCAGTTCCAAACGCTGACGATGTCGTGTCAGCTGAATCAGGGAACACAGGAATCGTTTGCGGGACGCCTGATGCTGCGAACACTGATGTTGTCATAGTGTTGATAGTCGTGGAAGTGATCGTTGACGAGGTGCACGGATTGTTTATCGTCAGCGAGATAGCAGCCGAGTCAATAGTGTTGTAGGCACCAACTTGACCCCTTACGATATAAGAATGGGTTTTTACCCAGGTAGTTATATCAGCAGGAGTGCCATCGAAAGCAAGACCATTTTACGTGAAAACTGATGTGTCGACCTCGTTGCCAGTTGTCTGGTCAATTAACTTGTAGGTGTACGATCCACAAGTTGTCAGGCTGTCTGCCATGGCAGAGAAGGTCAGCGATTCGGCGGCCCACAGGTCGTAGGTCCAGGACGTTTGGGTGAAGGCGGGCGCGGTGAGCACTGTGTCCCAGCACTGGTCCTTGAGCGTGACTACGAATGGCTCACTGAGTTCTCCTTGAGTTGCTACAGAGTAAGTACTCTTGCAGACAAGCTCCATGTTTTTGGTCTAGAGATCATAGGTTGTGAAAGCATTTGTGCTCATTGTAATCAGACCAGTGGTGCTGTCAAAGGCAGTGCTGAAGTTAGTATCGTAAACTGTGTTTCCAGCCTCTTTGAGAATAAACTCAATTGGGCATGTTGCTACGCTCTGAGTAAAACTGGCTATTTTTGTGACAGGCGGGGAACTGATATAGTAGACGAAGTCGTCGATTTCGGTGCCACTCACAAGACTAATTTAGTCACCGGGGCAATCTAACTTTACATCTAACAAAAACCTCTGCGTCGAGTCAGAAGACAGCGGTGTATCGTTGATGGTCGCGGTCAAAACAACATCGTACACTTTGGAGTCGGCTGGTAAATTCGACTGGACAGAGAAAGTCTTGGTTGCAGAGTCGATCGAAATGAACGACGGCAGGGGGTCGTTAGTCCCAGTTCCAGTGTAGATTTCAGCTGTGTAAGTGAAATCATACCCACAGGCCGGGGTCTGCGAATAATCATCGAAGGTCCACGACTTGGATGCAGCGTAGACTTGATATTCTTGGTTAACGAGGGGAGTCACAATTGCGAGACCCGTGTTGTCACACTCTTGGAACAGCAAGGTGAATGTCTCGGTGTGAGTGTCGGAGTAGTCATCCATCAAGATTTGAAGATGGAAGGGGTGTGATCCTATCAAGGCATGGTCCGTGGTGTAAGCGGTGAAAGTTGTGCCAGCCAACGTGAAGTAGGCAGGGGCCGGCGAAACGTTATCTGGTAAAGTCAGTGAGTATGAGAAGGTGCCACATTTGCCAGCCCCATACGTTTGACTTGCCGTGTCTGTGAAACCAGTGAACGTCTATTATTTTGACACCAAGATGGTAGCCGTAACCTAAGCGATGGCCTGCGGCACGATCGTTGAAGTCATGCATGGGTTTACGATGATCACAGTGATGTCAACAGAATCGATTGTGTTGTAGGTACCTACTTATCCACGAAGGAAAAATGTATGCGTTTTGACCCAAGGCACGATTGTGTCAGGAGTTCCGATTGCCGCGAGGCCTGAAATGCTGTAGATGCTCGAATCAGCCACTACAACAGATCCTGATGTTCTGTCCATAAGAGTATAAGTATACGCTCCACAAGTTGTCAAGCTGTCTGCCATGGCGGAGAAGGTGAGCGACTCGGCGGCCCACAGGTCGTAGGTCCAGGATGCTTGGGTGAAGGCAGGCGCGGTCAAGACTGAGTCCCAGCACTCGTCTTTGAGGGTGAGTACGAAGGAGTCGCTGGCTGCCTTGTTGGTGTGAGTCGAGAGGGTGCTTGTGCAAGTCACCTGCAAATTCATCGTCTAGAGGTCGTAGGTGGCCATGTCGCTGGTGCCGACCTTGAAACTTCCGTCAGTGGAGTCGAAGTCTTTGATCACATTTGTGTCCACCGCAGCCCCTCCGTCCAGAATGCTCCACACGAGCGGGCACTCGGGCGTCAAGTGGGTGTACGTAGCAGGACCCGGGAACACGTCACCTGAAACGCCAATGTAGTAAGTCATGTCCGTGATCTCAGTTGATGTAGTGAGGGTTACTTAGTCCAAATCACACAAGTTCTAGATGTCGATTGTGAACGTAACCGAGTCGTCAAACGTCTGCGGAGTGTTGTCGAGAGTTGCAATAATCCTGACCGTATAAGTGTTCACATGTGCAACATTTGTAGAATGCACGGAGAAAGTTTTGTCTGTGAGACCAATTGGTGGATCTGTGAGGGCAGTTCCATCAGTCTCTGTTGCAGTATATGTGAAAGTATACCCACAGGCTGGCGTCTGCGTAAAGTCTACGAAAGAAGTGGTCTTTTCAGTTGTGCCAAGTTGGTAAGCCACAGCACTAGGCGCACTTGCTGGGGAAATTGTAGGGACACACTCGTTGATGATTGCATTGAAATCGTCGTAATGAGTCACTAAGTTGTAGTCATCTAATTTTACGTGCAGACGAACCACGTGGGTGCCTACAAAACTGTTGTAAGAAAGATCAGGTGCCAACAAGGCCAAACTATTTCCAGTTAGAGTCAAATAGTTTGGCACAGTCGTAATTCCGTCACTTGCCATTGTTATCCAGAATGACTAAGTTCCACAGTCTGCAGCCGGGTAAGTGTTTTTAGCTGAGTGAGTAAAGTCAACGAAAGTAAGCGCGTCGCCTGGTGAAGCAAGCACAGAAGTCGTCAGTGTAGTGATTTACTGGTCATCAAAAACTGTCGTGATGCACGGGTTTTCGATCGTAACAGTAATAACAGTAGAATCGATTGTGTTGTACGTTCCGAGCTGGCCACGGAGGAAGAACGTGTGAGTAGTGACCCATGGCGTGATTGCTGCAGGCGTACCGACAGCCGCAAGTCCCGACACGCTGTAGACACTCGTGTCAACCTCAGTACCGGTTGCACTGTCGAATAGTTTATAAATGTAGGCGCCGCAGGTTGCAGTGCCGACCGTATCGGACATTGCCGCGAATCCCAGGGACTGGGCAGCCCACAGGTCATAGGTCCACGCTGTCTGCGAGAAGGCAGGCGCCGTCAAGACTGAGTCCCAGCACTGGTCTTTGAGAGTGAGCACAAACGGGTCGCTCGCTGCCTTGTTGGAGTGCGTTGAAAGGGTGCTCTTGCAAGTTATTTCCAAGTTCATGGTCTGCAAATCGTAAGTAGCTTTGGCCGCAGTCAAGATAGTAACCTGACCAGTTGCGACGTCAAAGGCGGTGATGACATTGGCATCGACTGCGTTGCCTCCGTCGAGAATCGAGAAGACAAGGGGACAGTACGAGTCAGCGTAAAGGTGCGTGTAGGTGGCTTGTTTTGTGACCGTACCAGATACGCCGATGTAGTAGGTGAAATCAGCGATCTCTGTGGCAGTTGTCAAAGTGACCTCATCCTGAGTGCAGTCGGGCTTCACCTCCAAAACGAAATCAGTTGTGGAGGTCTAGCTCGTGTCGTCGTCAAGGGTCGCTGTCACTCTGATCGTGTAGAATCCTATATTAGGGTCAGCAGTGGTAGTAAGTACTTGGACCTTCCTATTCGCAGAGTCGACATTGAGGAATGCAGGAAGAACACTCGTCGTGGTGTCGGCATTTACAATCTCCGCTGTGTAAGTGAAGTCGTAGTTGCAAGCCGGACTGAAAGTGAAAGCAGCGAACGTGATTTCCTTCAAACCCTGGTTGATGGTGTACGAGTCATTAGCAATCGTCGGCGCTGCCCCGAGCGTGGCTGAGCAAGGGACGATCGTGACAGTGAAGTCCTTGGCCAGAGTCTTGGAGTACGTCGCCAGACTGACAGTCAACCTGATTGAATGGGTTCCTTCGTTGGGCACGAACGAGTTGTCAGGAGTCGAAAGCGTCAGCACTGTTCCGGCAAGGGTGAGATACGCAGGCACTGCGCTTCCATCTGCAGTCATCGTAATGGCGTACGTTGGCACGCCACACTTCTGAGTGCCGAATGAATTGGTCGCCACGTCCACCGAATCCGTGAAAACCGCGAAGTCTTGAGTCACTGCAGGCGTCTGCAAGATCATGGTCGTCATCGCGTTGATTGTCTTGTCGTCGATGACCGTTGTAGTGCAGGGGTTGATGATCGTGACAGCGATGGTTGGGGAGTCCACCGTGTTGTAAGTTCCGAGCTGGCCGCGGAGGAAGAACGTGTGAGTGGCGACCCACGGCGTGATTGCTGCGGGCGTACCGACAGCTGCAAGTCCAGACACACTGTAGACACTCGTGTCAACCTCAGCATTTGTCGCGCTGTCGAATAGTTTATAAACGTAGGCGCCGCAGGTTGCAGTGCCGACAGTATCGGACATGGCTGCGAATCCCAGCGACTGGGCAGCCCAGAGATCGTAGGTCCAGGTTGTCTGCGAGAAGGCAGGCGCAGTCAGGACGGAGTCCCAACACTGATCTTTGAGAGTAAGCACAAAGGGATCGCTCGCCGCCTTGTTGGAGTGAGTCGAAAGGGTGCTGGTGCAGGTGATTTCCAGGTTCATGGTCTGCAAATCGTAAGTAGCTTTGTCCGTAGTCAAAATGGTCGCCTGACCAGTTGCGACATCAAAGGCAGTGACGACATTGGCATCGACTGCGCTGCCTCCGTCGAGAATCGAGAAGACGAGGGGACAGTACGAGTCAGCGTAAAGGTGCGTGTAAGTGGCTTGTTTGGTGACTGTGCCGGAGACGCCGATGTAGTAAGTGAAATCAGCGATCTCCGTGGCCGTTGTCAAAGTTACCTGATCCTGGGTACAATCGGGCTTTACCTCCAGAATGAAGTCAGTTGTTGAGGTCTAGCTCGTGTCGTCGTCCAGGGTTGCTGTAACTCTAATGGTGTAGAATCCTATATTAGGGTCAGCAGTGGTCGTCAGGACTTGGACCTTCCTATTCGCAGAGTCGACATTGAGGAATGCAGGCAGAGCACTAGTCGTGGTGTCTGCATTTACAATCTCTGCGGTGTAAGTAAAGGCGTAGTTGCAAGATGGGGTGAAAGTGAAAGCAGCGAAAGCGATCTCTTTCAAACCCTAGTTTATAGTGTACGAGTCACCAGCAATCGTCGGAGCTGTCCCAAGCGTGGCTGAGCAAGGAACGATCGTGACAGTGAAGTCCTTGGTCAGAGTAATGGAGTACGTCGCCAGACTGACGGTCAACCTAATTGAATGAGTTCCTTCGTTGGGAACAAACGAATTGTCAGGGGTCGAAAGCGTCAGCACTGTTCCAGCAAGGGTTAGATACGCAGGCACTGCACTCGCATCTGAAGTCATCGTAATGGCGTATGTTGGCACGCCACACTTCTGAGTTCCGAAAGAATTGGTTGCGACGTCCACCGAATCCGTGAAAACCGCGAAGTCTTGAGTCACTGCAGGCGTCTGCAAGATCATGGTCGTCATCGCGTTGATTGTCTTGTCGTCGATGACCGTTGTAGTGCAGGGGTTGTTGATCGTGACAGCGATGGTTGGGGAGTCCACCGTGTTGTAAGTTCCGAGCTGGCCACGGAGGAAGAACGTGTGAGTGGCGACCCACGGCGTGATTGCTGCGGGCGTACCGACAGCTGCAAGTCCAGACACACTGTAGACACTCGTGTCAACCTCAGCATTTGTCGCGCTGTCGAATAGTTTATAAACGTAGGCGCCGCAGGTTGCAGTGCCGACAGTATCGGACATGGCTGCGAATCCCAGCGACTGGGCAGCCCAGAGATCGTAGGTCCACGCTGACTGCGAGAAGGCAGGCGCCGTCAAGACTGAGTCCCAGCACTGGTCTTTGAGAGTGAGCACAAACGGGTCGCTCGCTGCCTTGTTAGAGTGAGTCGAAAGGGTGCTGGTGCAGGTGATTTCCAGGTTCATAGTCTGCAAATCGTAAGTAGTTTTGTCGGTAGTCAAGATAGTAGCCTGACCAGTTGTGACATCAAAGGCAGTGACAACATTGGTATCGACTGCGTTGCCTCCGTCGAGAATCGAGAAGACAAGGGGGCAGTAAGAGTCAGCGTAAAGGTGCGTGTAGGTGGCTTGTTTCGTGACTGTGCCGGAGACGCCGATGTAGTAAGTGAAATCAGCGATCTCTGTGGCCGTTGTCAAAGTGACCTCATCCTGAGTGCAGTCGGGCTTTACCTCCAGAATGAAATCAGTTGTAGAGGTTTAGCTCGTGTCGTCGTCCAGGGTTGCTGTCACTCTGATCGTGTAGAATCCTATATTAGGGTCAGCAGTGGTTGTCAGGACTTGGACCTTCCTATTCGCAGAGTCGACATTGAGGAATGCAGGCAGAGCACTCGTGGTGGTGTCGGCATTGACAATCTCTGCGGTGTAAGTAAAGGCGTAGTTACAAGCTGGGGTGAAAGTGAAAGCAGCGAAAGCGATCTCTTTCAAACCCTAGTTTATAGTGTACGAGTCATCAGCAATCGTCGGCGCTGCCCCGAGCGTGGCTGAGCAAGGGACGATCGTGACAGTGAAGTCCTTGGTCAGAGTAATGGAGTACGTCGCCAGACTGACGGTCAACCTAATTGAATGAGTTCCTTCGTTGGGAACAAACGAGTTGTCAGGGGTCGAAAGCGTCAGCACTGTTCCAGCAAGGGTTAGATACGCAGGCACTGCACTCGCATCTGAAGTCATCGTAATGGCGTACGTTGGCACGCCACACTTCTGAGTTCCGAATGAATTGGTTGCGACGTCCACCGAATCCGTGAAAACCGCGAAGTCCTGAGTCACTGCAGGCGTCTGCAAAATCATCGTCGTCATCGCGTTAATTGTTTTGTCGTCAATGACCGTTGTAGTGCAGGGGTTGTTGATCGTGACAGCGATGGTTGGGGAGTCCACCGTGTTGTAAGTTCCGAGCTGGCCACGGAGGAAGAACGTGTGAGTGGCGACCCACGGCGTGATTGCTGCGGGCGTACCAACAGCCGCAAGTCCCGACACGCTGTAGACACTCGTGTCAACCTCAGCTCCTGTCGCGCTGTCGAATAGTTTATAAACGTAGGCGCCGCAGACTGCAGTGCCGACAGTATCGGACATGGCTGCGAATC